>JGI24539J26755_10000121_pt1 | contig 33619 bp, 29 predicted proteins | sample NorSeaMetagenome_2_FD_26755 | JGI IMG/M metagenome (IMG submission 26755) | reverse complement strand
AAAAAAAAGTTGCTATATTTATAGCAACTTTTTTTTTGAAATACTATTAAATCATGAAAAATATTTACCTTTTACTTTTAAGTTTAGCAATAATTTCTTTGATATTTTCATCTTGTGAAAAGGAATTACTTGGATGCACTGATTCTGCCGCTTTAAATTTTAATAATCTAGCAAATACAGATGATGGATCTTGTGTCATGCCTATTTTAGGCTGCATAGATGTTACAGCTTTTAATTTTAATTCTAATGCAAATGCGGATGATGGTAGCTGTAATTACGCTTTTGACTTAGCTCAAGGAACATGGAACTTAGATCCTAACTGTGAAGATATTTCTATTGCCGGTTTAACAACTATTTCATTAAATGATCAATTGCCTGAGACAATAGATATAAATTCTGATGGCCAATCATCTTTATTTATTGATTTAAATGGTACTTTAGTAAGTGGAACAATTTCTTCTGAAGGTTTAATGACTGTTACCCCTTCAACTATTCAATTTTCTGAACCTACTACAGGACAAGATATTGATGTAGATGTTACTGGAAGTGGTTATTTAACTTCTGCTACTGAAGCATATTTAAATTTAAATTTTTCAGGCTCTATTAATATTGTAATAACTTCTATTGATTTCTCTAGCGATTGTGCAATGATATTAACTAAATAATAAATTAACAATGAAAAATATTTTATCACTTTTTACAAAAACTTTTTTAATTTTCTCACTTATCTCTTCTTGTAGTAGTGGAGGGGAAGATCAGCTAGGGCCGTTAGATTTTTTTAATTTAGAAGATGCTGAAGGAGTTTGGGTTATGAATTCTTTATGTGAAGACTATGAATTTGGAAATACAATTATTTCTTTAGATGAAGAGTTACCTGATTCTGTGAATGTTTTATCTGACACTTTATCAAATATTTTTATTGAAGCAGGAGAAAATATTATTTTAGCCTCAATTAATANTGCAGGCGTTTTTAATATTCAGCCACAACCTTTTCAGGCTCAGTTAAACTTAAATAATCTTCCTATTGATATCACTGTGGATATTCAAGGAGATGGTNTTCTTTCTGACTCAACAGGTAATATGGATGTAATATTTTCATTTGAATTAATTCCTGGACAACTTGACTCTATTGATTGTTCAATAGATTTGACTAGATAAAAATAATTTTCTTTAAAATGAAAAGATTAATTTTCTACATTTTAATATGTAGTATAAGTACTAATCTTTTTTCTCAGAATTATTCAAAAGGAGATAGTTTAAGAGGGAATTTATCCTCTTTAAGGAATTGTTATGATGTTTTTTTTTATGATTTAGATATACATCTTGATTTGGAGAAAAAAACATTAGAGGAATCTTCTAACACACTTTATTTTATAGCTGTCAATGATTTTAATAAAATTCAAATAGATTTATTTAAACATTTAAAAATTAATTCTATCGAGTTTGAAGGCTCTTTATTAGAATTCTCAAGAGAATATGATGCTGTTTTTGTGAAATTTCCAAGATTAATTTTTNAAGGTGAAAAAATTAAAATAAAGTGTAACTATTTTGGTGTACCCCAAGAAGCCAAAAACCCCCCATGGGATGGAGGTTTTTCCTGGCGAAAAGATGATAATAATAATGATTGGGTTGGTGTTTCATGCCANGGTTTAGGGGCTAGTTCATGGTGGCCTTGTAAGGATCATCAATCAGATGAGCCGGACAGTATGAAAATAACCTTTACAATTAATAAAAATTTACCTATTATATCTAATGGAAATTTAATTTCTGATTCAACTTTTATTAACAGAGATAATAAGAAAAGTAGAGTCTCTNCTTGGTTTGTTTCTTACCCAATTAATAACTATAATGTTACNCTAAATATAGGAGATTATATAAATTTTAAAGATAAGTATATAAGTAAAGAAGATACTTTGGATTTAGATTATTATGTACTATCCTACAATAAAGAAAAGGCATACAAACACTTTCAACAAGTTAAACCAATGTTAAAATGTTTTGAATTTTATTTTGGACAATATCCTTTTTTTAATGATGGCTATGCTTTAGTTGAAACTTCATATTTGGGTATGGAACATCAAAGTGCTATAGCATATGGCAATAATTATTTACCNGGATATAGAGGAAATACTAAATATATTTCTGATCTNGATTTTGATTTTATTATCGTACATGAAACAGGTCATGAGTGGTGGGGTAATAGTATTACATCAAATGATATTGCTGATATGTGGGTTCATGAAGGTTTTTGTACTTACTCAGAAGTGCTTTATGTAGAATGTCTGCATGGCTATGATAAAATGTTAGAATATGTAAATAATCAAAAAAAATCAATTCGTAATGATAAACCAATACTTGGAGATTATCATGTTAATTGTAAAGGAAGTGGAGATATGTATAGCAAAGGATCACTAATGCTTCATACTTTAAGAAGTTTTTTAGATAATGATTCAATATGGTTTAAATCTCTGAAAAATATTTTCCTTGAAAAAAGTACCTCAACAGTTGATGGAGANGATATAATCAAATATTTTAATTTAAATCTCAATATGGATTTAACTATTTTTTTTAAACAATATTTAGAGCAAACTTCAATTCCCGAGTTTAAATATAAATTAAAGACAGTAGGAAGGAATACTAATCTAATTTTTAAGTGGGATGCAATTGACGGATTTAATATGCCAATTATTGTTAGTAATGGTTTAATAGAGTATAAAATTTATCCAAATGACAAATGGCAAGAGATTAATTTAGGTGAATTTGATCCTTTAGATTTTAGAATAAGAGATGACTTGTTTTATGTTAATGTAAAAAAGATATAACTCTTGTACAGATTTTACAAAAATTAATTAAATTTGCAACCCAATAAATTTAGAAAAAATGGCAAAAAAAGGAAATAGAATTCAGGTAATTCTCGAGTGTACTGAGCATAAAGCAAGCGGCAAACCAGGAACATCTCGTTATATTTCAACTAAGAACAAGAAAAACACTCCTGATAGATTAGAATTAAAGAAATTTAATCCTGTTTTAAAGAAAATGACTATTCANAAAGAAATAAAATAAAATGGCAAAGAAAACAGTTGCATCATTACAAAAAAAAGGAGCAAAAGCCTTTACTAAGGCAGTTAAAGTTGTTAAAAATCAAAATGGTTCTTATTCATTCAAATCTGAAATAGTTCCAAAAGAGAAAGTAAATGAATTTTTAGCTAAAAAGTAATTTTTATTTTTTCGTTTAATAACTAGCTTCTTTCTATTTTTGAAAGAAGCTTTTTTTTTAATTATTGATTATATTATGGCATTGTTTGATAAGTTTAAAAACATATTTAGTAGGGAGAATAAATCTCAAGAAGATAAAGAGATTGATAAGCAAAAGTTAGATGATAGTTTGAATAAAACTAAAAGTAACTTCTTTGATAAGATTTCTAAGAAAATTGCCGGTAAGTCAAAAATTGATGATAATGATTTAGATGATTTTGAGGAAATTTTAATTTCATCAGATATTGGAGTGGAAACTACTCTTAAAATAATTAATAATCTTGAATTAAGAGTAAAGAAAAACAAGTATATAAATACTGAAGATCTGTATTCTATTTTAAGAGAAGAAATTTCTAATCTCTTCATCCAAGAAGACTTAGAAGAATTTGTTATTCCTAAAGTAAATGAACCTTATGTTATTATGGTTGTTGGAGTAAATGGTGTGGGTAAAACCACTACCATTGGAAAACTTGCTTATAAATTTAAAAGTGCTGGTTTAAAAGTAGTTCTTGGCGCTGGAGACACTTTTAGAGCTGCTGCTGTAGACCAAATATCAATTTGGGCAGATAGGGTGGGGGTTGAGATTGTAAAGCAGGAAATGGGGTCTGATCCCGCTTCAGTTGCATTTGATACATTACAATCTGCTAAAGCTAAAAATGCTGATGTTGTAATTATTGATACGGCAGGTCGATTGCATAACAAGATTAATTTAATGAATGAATTGACCAAAATTAAAAATGTGATGCATAAGATTATTCCAAATGCACCGCATGATGTAATGTTAGTTTTAGATGCTTCGACGGGTCAAAATGCTATAGAACAGGCAAAGCAATTTACTGCAGCTACTAAAGTTACTTCATTGGCATTAACAAAGCTTGATGGAAGTGCTAAGGGAGGAGTAGTTATTGGGATTTCTGATCAATTTAATATTCCTGTTCGTTACATTGGTGTTGGTGAAGGGATTGATGATTTACAATTATTTAATAGTAAGGAATTTGTTAATTCAATTTTTGATAATTAAGTTTTTATAAATCTTTATTTTTGTTAAAAAATTTATTTAATGTTTGATAATTTATCCAATAAGCTTGACAAAGCCTTTAAAATATTAAAGGGTCAAGGAAGTATTTCTGAAATCAATGTAGCTCAGACGATGAAAGAAATTAGAAAAGCACTGATTTCTGCTGATGTTGATTTTAAAACTGCCAAAGAATTTACAGCTACTGTTAAAGAAAAAGCGCTTGGTCAAGAAGTTTTNACAACTCTTAAGCCTGGTGAATTATTAACTAAAATAATGAAAGACGAACTCTCCAATTTAATGGGGAGTGAAAAGTCCGATTTAGATCTTTCATCTAAACCAACGATAATACTTGTTGCAGGATTACAGGGNTCAGGTAAAACAACATTTTGNGGTAAGTTAGCTTTGCTTCTGAAAACAAAATTTAAAAAGAATCCACTTTTAGTTGCTTGTGACATATATAGACCTGCTGCAATAAATCAGATATCAGTTTTATCTGAAGAAGTGGGTGTTTCAGTTTATAAAGAAGAAGAAAATAAAAACCCTGTAGAAATTGCTAATAATGCAATTTCCTTTGCAAAACAAAATTCTAAAGACGTTGTTATTATTGATACAGCAGGAAGATTAGCTATTGATGAACAAATGATGAATGAAATCGGCTTAATTAAAGATAATATTAAGCCAAATGAAACCTTATTTGTTGTTGATGCTATGACAGGCCAAGATGCTGTAAATACTGCAAAATCTTTTAATGAAAAATTAGATTTTAATGGAGTTGTTCTAACTAAGCTAGATGGAGATACAAGAGGAGGAGCAGCATTAACAATAAGATCAGTTGTAGACAAACCTATTAAATTTATTGGAACTTCTGAGAAAATGGATGGTTTAGATGTTTTTTACCCAGATAGAATGGCAGGAAGAATTCTTGGAATGGGAGATGTCATATCTCTTGTGGAGAGAGCTCAACAGCAATTTAATGAAGAGGACGCAAGAAAAATCCAGAAGAAAATAGCTAAAAACTCCTTTGGTTTTGATGATTTTCTAAGTCAAATACAGCAGGTGAAAAAAATGGGTAATATTAAAGACTTAGCATCTATGATTCCTGGAGTTGGTAAATCTATTAAAGATGCTGATATTGATAATGATTCTTTCAAAGGGATTGAATCTATTATACACTCAATGACGCCTGAAGAGAGAAGTAATCCTATTATTTTAAATGGAAGTAGGAAAAAGAGAATTGCTGATGGAAGTGGTTCTAATGTTCAAGAAATTAATCAACTCATTAAGCAATTTAATCAAATGAGTAAAATGATGAAAATGATGCAGGGAGGAGGAGCCTCCAAAATGATGGAAATGATGAAGGGAAATAATATGCCAAAATTTTAATATGAAAATTCTAGATGGAAAAAAAATTTCTAATGATATTAAAGATGAAATTTCTAAAGAAGTAAATGAAATTTTAAAATCTTCAGGAAAACAGCCTCATCTTGCTGCTATTTTAGTTGGTAATAACGGTGCTAGTCAAACTTATGTTAATGCTAAAGTGAAAGCTTGTGAAAGAGTGGGGTTTAAATCAACTCTAATTAGATTAGATGAAAATATTTCTCAAAACATTCTTCTAAATGAGATTAAAAAGGTTAATAATAACGAAGATATAGACGGTTTAATTGTTCAGCTTCCTTTACCTAAAAACTTTGATGAAAGTTTAGTGACAAACTCTATTCTATCATCCAAAGATGTTGATGGATTTCATCCATTAAATGTTGGAAATATGGTGCTCAATCTTCCAACCTTTATCTCAGCTACTCCTGCTGGAATAATAGAGCTTATTTCTAGATATAATATTGAAACTAGTGGAAAGAACTGTGTTGTAGTTGGAAGAAGTAATATAGTTGGATCTCCAATGAGTATTTTAATGTCTAGAAATACAAATCCAGGAAATGCAACTGTTACCCTGGCGCATAGTAGAACAACTAATTTAAAAGAACTATGTCTTAAAGCAGATATATTAATAGTTGCTTTAGGAAAAGCAAATTTTATAACCGCTGATATGGTAAAAGATGGAGCCTGCGTAATTGATGTAGGTATTAGTAGAGTAAAATCTGAAATAACTAAGTCAGGATGGAAATTAATTGGAGATGTTAATTTTTCGGAAGTTTCTCAAAAATGTAGTTTTATAACTCCCGTACCTGGTGGAGTAGGGCCTATGACAATTGCAATGTTGTTAAAAAACACACTATTAGCATCAAAATCAAAGATTTAGTCTATATCTCAATTATTTAAGTATATTTGCAAAGTTTTTGTGGGGTTGTTCCCACGTATTATTAATTAAATTAAATAAACAATTATGGAAGGAACAGTAAAATGGTTTAACTCAAGCAAAGGATATGGTTTTATAGAAGGTTCAGATGGAACTGATTATTTTGCGCATTTTCAAGAAATACAATCTGATGGATATAAAACTCTTAAGGAGGGTTCATCAGTATCTTTTGAAGCAGCTGAAGGTGAAAAAGGACCTGTAGCTAAAAATATTGTTGACGCTTAAATAGCATCATTTCAATTATAAAGAAGCAGTCTTTTTTAAGACTGCTTTTTTTATGCATTAATTTTTCCTTCAAGCTCAAAAAGNAAGTCTCTTAGCTTTTTTGCCTCTATAAAATCTAATTCTTTTACTTTTTTATTGATTTTACTTTTAGTTTTTGTGATGAGTTTTTTAATTTGATTTTGATCTAAATCATTAATATTTATTTCTTTTGACTTTTGATTTTTAGCTTTGTATGGATTTAGCTTTTCCATTAGGGCATTATTATTTTTGCTAACAATTTGAGTTGGAATGATGTTATTTTTTTTATTATAATCTTCTTGCTTAATCCTTTTTCTATTTGTTTCATCAATTGTTTTTTTCATTGATTTAGTTATTTTATCTGCATACATAATAACCAACCCATTGATATTTCGAGCTGCTCTTCCAGAGGTTTGTATAAGTGCTCTTTCTGATCTTAAAAAGCCTTCTTTATCAGCATCCATAATAGCAACAAGACTTACTTCAGGTAAATCTAGTCCTTCTCTTAGTAAGTTAACACCAATTAAGACATCAATTATGCCAGATTTAAGTTCCTGAAGTATCTCTACTCTTTCAATTGTATCAACATCCGAATGAATATACTTACATTTAATATTAAACCTTCCTAAATATTTACTAAACTCTTCAGCCATTTTTTTTGTAAGAGTTGTTACAAGTATTCTTTCTTTTTTTATTATTCTAATTCTTATTTCCTCTAATAAATTATCAATTTGATTTATACTTGGTCTTACAGAAATTATTGGTTCTAATAAGCCTGTAGGTCTAATAATTTGTTCAACTATAACACCATTACATTTTTCAAGTTCATAATCAGCTGGTGTTGCACTTACAAATATTGTTTGATGGTTTATTTCTTCAAATTCTTCAAATTTTAAAGGCCTATTATCCATTGCTGCAGGTAATCTGAAGCCGTGTTCAACAAGGTTGATTTTTCTTGATTTATCTCCGCCATACATAGCTTTAATTTGTGAAACAGTAACATGACTTTCATCTATGACAGTCAGAAATTCTTCAGGAAAGTAATCAATCAGACAAAATGGTCGTGTTCCTGCTTTACGTCTATCAAAATATCTTGAATAATTTTCAATACCTGAACAATACCCTAATTCTTTAATCATTTCTAGATCAAAATTTGTTCTTTCTTCAATTCTTTTAGCTTCTAGACTTAATTCGTTTGATTTGAAAAAATCTATTTGTTTTACTAAATCATCTTGTATCTCAGCAATAGATTCATGTATTTTTTCTTTAGATGCAATAAAAATACTTGCTGGAAATATTCTTAGATCATTTAACGATTCTATTATATTTCCACTCTCAGGATTTATACTTTCTATTTCTTCTATTTCATTACCAAAAAAATGTATTCTATAAATAATGTCATTATATCCTGGATAAATATCAACAGTATCTCCGTTTACTCTAAAGTTCCCTCTATTAAATTCAGCAGTTGTTCTAGAGTAAAGTGCTTGTACTAATAATAGTAAAAAATCATTTCTATTAATAGTTTGTTCTAAAGCAATTTCTATTATTCCTTCATGAAAATCATCCGGATTACCAATTCCATAGATACAAGAAACTGAAGCAACAACAATTACATCTTTTCTTCCTGAAAGAAGTGCCGATGTAGTACTTAATCTATATTTTTCTATTTCTTCATTAATAGATAAATCTTTTTCTATGTAAGTTCCTGAGCTGGGAATATAAGCCTCTGGCTGGTAATAATCATAGTATGACACAAAGTACTCCACCAAATTATTTGGAAAGAACTGTTTAAATTCACTAAAAAGCTGTGCTGCTAATGTCTTATTGTGGCAAAGAACCAGAGTTGGCCTATTTATTTTAGTGACTACATTGGCTATAGTAAATGTCTTTCCTGAACCTGTGACTCCTAATAATGTTTGAAACCTGTCTTGTTCTTTAAGACCTGCTACTAATTCATTTATTGCTTTTGGCTGATCTCCAGTTGGATTAAACTCAGAGATTAATTGAAAATCCATAATTTAGAATGAATTTAAAAGTTGTAATTTCTTTTTAAGTTCATTAATTTCATTTGCTACATTTGTAATGTTCTTTTCAATTAGGTCTAATAAAGGGTTTTCTTTTTTTGTTGGTACTATAAAAGATTTATTATTTTCATACTGTCCAATAACTTTTACTTTTTCAGTAATAATATCTCGGATTTTTTCTTTTTCTTTTATTAATTCCTTTGCGTTATTACGAATACTATTAATCTTTCTTTTATATTTAATTTGGGATAGTTCTTTATTATCTATTTTAATTCCATTATAAAGTTTTAATAATATCTTTTCAAATTCAAATTCTAAATTCTTACTACCTTGTGGAAGAGCGCCAATTGTATTCCATTTTTCGTCAAATGAATTAAGAATATTTTTTGTTGTGTCTTTTATTGTTAGTTTTTTTATTTCTAATAATATAGTTTGTTTAGATTTTAAATTTTCAATTTTTTCTGTATCTAACTTTTTGAAAAATAACTTTTTAGCATTAAAGAATTCATTACAATGTGATCTAAATTCTTTCCAAATATCATTTATTTTTGTTGAATTTTGAGTTTTATCTTTTTCCCATGCTTTCTGTAAATTAATAAATTTTATTGTTGTCTCTTTCCAATTTGTATTAGATTTAAGGATTTTAGCTTTTTCACAAATCTTCTGTTTATTTTCAATTTGTGTTTTAATCTCTATTTTTTTATTTTTATAAAAATCATTTTTACTCAGATTAAATAATGATTTAGCTTCATTAAGTTTTTTCCAACATTTTTTATTTTCTAAACTATTTATTTTACCAATTTTAAGCCATTTTTTCTCAAGCTCANTAACTTCTTTAATTAATGAATGGCATTTTTGATGGCTTGTTATTTGTTTAGATAAACTATGGATTTTACTACAAATTAAGTTTTTGCTCTCAACTTTTAATTTGTCCTGCTCTTTAAGTTTAGTAAAGTAATCGTTTTGTTTTTTATTTATTTTTTTACTTATATTTTGAAAATTAGTCCAAATTATTTCGCGATTTTCTTTTGATACTGGTCCAATATTTTTCCATTTTTCATGAAGTTCTTGTAGACTAGAGTGCATTTTCTTAATAGATTTTTCTTGGAGAAGATTTTCAGCTAGTTTATATATTTTGTTTTTTTCTTCAAGATTTTTTTTAAAATCTAAATTTCTAAAATCTCTGTTAATTTTTATACAATCATAAAATCTTTCAATATTAAAATTATATAAATTCCATATATTATTTCTTTCTCTAATGCTTACTAAGCCTGTTTCTCGCCATTTTTTTTGAATAATTTTTATGCTATCAAATGTTTCTTTATTTAAATCTACTTTTTCTATTAAATCTTTAATTTCATCAATTAAGCCTGTTTTTATTTTAAGATTTATTTTTTCATTTCTTAATATTTCGTCTCTTATACTTTTTTTCTTTGCTTTATAAAGATTTATTTTTTCTTTAAAATCTATCTCATAAGTTGATTTATCTTTTGTGATTTCATTACTGTTAATAATGTCTTCTTTTAATTTTAGATAAAATAAAGACTTTAATTCTTCTACTTTTTTTGCATTTTCAATAATTTTAGATCCATTTATAATAACATCTAATACAATTAATAATTCTTCAATTGAGGATTCTTTATTTATTGAAATTTCATTAGTAACATTTTCTAATAATATATCATCCTGCTTCTTCTTTAATTCTTTTCTTTCCTNCACTTTTTATTTTTTAAAAATACAATATTAGTCAATATTTAATTATTCCATATTTTCCATGATTCTTCAGCTTGAATTTCAAGCATTTCGTATCCATTTTTTACTTTACAACCTCTCTCTAAACCTTTTTTTAAGAAAACTGTTAACTTTGGATTATATACCAAATCATATAATAAATGTTTTTCATTTAAAATTTTGTAGTTTATATTNGGAAATAAAGAAATTTTTGGGAAGGTACCTAGAGGAGTCGTATTAATAATTAAATCACTTTCTTTAATTATATCATCATGTAATGNGTNATAATTAANTTTTCCTTTCCTGGAAACTATTACACATTCAATTTTCTTTTTTNCCAATACATATTTTATTGCATTACTTGCTCCTCCATCTCCTAGAATAATAGCTTTTTTCCTATTATCAATTTCTTTATCAATACTTTTTTCAAAACCCGNAATATCTGTATTAAACCCTATTGTTTGACCATTGACTATTTTAATTGTATTAACTGCATTTATTTCTTTAGCCTCATCACTTATNTTATCNAGTAATGGNATAATTNTTTTTTTAAATGGTATAGTGACGTTTAGGCCTTTAATATTATTTTTTGACAGTATTTTTTTTAAATTTTCTAAGCTATTAATTTCAAAATTTTCATATTTATTTTCATGTAATCCTAATTTAGAGAATTTTTTATTAAAATATTTTTTTGAGAATGAATGTTCTAATTTTTCACCAATTAATCCAAAAATTTCCATCTTATTTATTATTCTTTTCAATTAGATAAACAATAAAAAAGCCAATAATCATCATTATTATTGATACTATGTTATGAGTATCAAGTTGGTTTGGAAAAAAAAGATCGTATGAAAGTACTTTTTCTTTTCCATTTATTATTATTGATTCACTTACTACTTTCCATGGCCAAATTATTGAAAGTGAACCAATAATAAAGCCTGTTAAGCCTGCCAGTGTTACTATAATATTTATTAATCAACCAATGTAAAAAATTAGATAGTACTAATAATCCAAAAATTGATCCAAATAGAAATGTTAACAGCAATGGTATATCAAACTCAGATACTGACCTAACCATTAATAATTCATAGTTCCCCATCAATATTAATATATATGAGCCTGAAAGACCTGGTAGAATCATTCCAGAGATGCCAATTATTCCGCATAAAAAAACATAAAATAGATTATTGTTTTCGGCGGAGGGAGTGATAAATGTCAATGACAAAGCCACTAAAGTTCCTATTATAATTGCTAAGTAGCTTTGAAAATTCCATGTTTTAATTCTTTGACCTATAAAAATAATTGATGCAAGTATTAGGCCAAAAAAAAGTGACCAAATTTCAAGAGGATAGTTTTTGAATAAAAATTTAAAAAGACTAGCGATACTAAATAAACTAATTAAACTGCCACCAAAAACATATGCTATGAAAGATTAGTATAAATTCCAAATTCTTTAAAATTTAGCGTTAAAAGTAGACTGAAAGCTTGCTTGTCAAATGACTTAAGAGATTTGAGTAACTCTTGATATATGCCTGTAATTAATGCAACAGTTCCCCCAGAAACTCCTGGAATGACATTGGCTATTCCCATACCCATCCCTTTGAGAATAAGAATAATATTTTTTTTCATACTTATTAAAGATAGTTTTCAAATGTATCTCCTCTCAAACCTAATCTTAAAGCTTCTAAAGGAATTACTTCTTTAGGTGAAATATTTCCAAGGTTAACATTCGCACCAAACTTATTAATAAACCAAACTTGTTGGATTTTTTTAGGTGACTCCCAGATAATATCTTGAATTGGAATTTCTTGAATTATATCAAAAATTAAATCTAGTTTAATGACTCCGTCTTGGTTAAAAACTCCAACATTACCTCCCTCTCTTCCTTCAGCAATAACTTTCCAGCTTCCAGCCTGAAGTTCTGACTTCATCCATTTAATCCAATCATTTTTTTTAACTTCTATATTTTCATTTTTGCTACCAACTTCACTTACTACTTTATAATTTTTACTTAATTTATGAATATACTCACATTTTAAGTCATGATTAAGATCCATTGAGCCGTCTGAAACCTCAATCATGCTTATGCCTAATTTGTCTAATGTCTTACAATAGTCATCAAATTGATCTCTAACAATAAAGGCTTCAAATAATGTTCCTCCAGCGTAAACTAATAAGTTTTCACTTTGATATAATTTGATTTTTTCTTTAACGTTATTTGTTAGTAAGCTAGTTCCAAAGCCAAGCTTTAAAATATCAGTTAGTGAACTATTAGTAGATAAAAAATCTTCTGCTTCTCTAAGACTTAAGCCTTTATCCATTACCATTGTTAAACCTTTTTCTCTTGGTTTCTCTGTTCTAGCGGGAATATTTTTTAGTACTTCAATCATAATATTTAGTAATTTAACAAAGATAAAAATACTAGCTAAACAAATTACTATTTTACGTAGATTTGTATTTTAAAAATTTAATATGACTTTAATTAAATCAATTTCGGGTATTAGAGGTACTATTGGAGGAGTTGAAGGGAATTCTTTAACTCCTATTGATATTGTTAAGTTTACTTCTGCATATGCTCGATTTATTTTAGAACAAAAAATAGAATCTAAGACTATAGTAATTGGTAGAGATGCTCGAATTTCTGGTTTTATGCTATCCAATATTGTTTCTGGAACTTTAATTGGATGTGGCTTTGATGTTATCGATATAGGACTTTCTACTACTCCTACTGTTGAAGTTGCTGTTCATGATTTAAAAGCTGCGGGTGGTATTATTTTAACAGCTAGTCACAACCCAAAGCAATGGAATGCTTTAAAATTATTAAATAATAAAGGAGAATTTATTTCAGCAAATGACGGCGAAGTTATATTAGATTATTCAACAAAAAATGATTTTAAATTTTCATTAATTGATAGTATAGGTAAATATCAATTTGATAATTCTTTAAATGATAGTCATATTAATAAAGTTCTTGATTTGGATCTTGTAAATATTGATTTAATAAAATCAAAAAAATATAAAGTTGTATTAGATGCAGTTAATTCAACTGGTGGAATAATAATTCCTAAATTATTAAAAGAATTAGGTGTTGAATGTGTTGAGTTATATTGTACTCCAAATGGAGATTTTCCCCATAACCCAGAACCTCTTCCTGAGAACTTAAAAGATATATCTAATCTAGTAGTTAAGGAAAAAGCAGATTTTGGTATTGTTGTTGATCCTGATGTAGATAGGCTTGCATTTGTATGTGAAGATGGAACTATTTTTGGAGAAGAGTATACATTAGTTTCTGTTGCAGATTTTGTTTTATCTAAATTAGGTGGTAATGCTGTATCTAACCTTTCTTCAACTAGAGCTCTTTCTGATATTACTAATAAACATGGTGGAGAGTATTTTGCTTCTGCAGTTGGAGAGGTTAATGTAGTTGAGAAAATGAAAGAGACAAGTGCAATTATTGGAGGAGAAGGAAATGGAGGTATTATTTATCCAAAATTACATTACGGAAGAGATGCTTTAGTTGGAATAGCATTATTTCTTACTTATCTTTCTGAAAAAGATTTATCTGTTTCAGAGTTAAGATCTTCTTATCCTAATTACTTTATATCTAAGAATAAAATTCAATTAACAGATTCTACTGATATGCAATTTATTATATCTGAACTAGCAAATAAATACAGTAAAGAAAAAATTAATTTAATTGATGGACTAAAAATAGATTTTGATGAAGGATGGGTTCATCTTAGAAAATCTAATACTGAGCCTATTGTTAGAATTTACTCAGAAAGTATTAGTAAACAAAAAGCAGATAAGCTAGCAAGTGTTTTTGTAGAAGAAATTAAATCATTAATATAATGAAAGTTTATTTTGATAACGCAGCCACTACCTCAATAGATAATAGAGTTATTGAAAGTATGACGAAGGTCATGAGAGATAATTATGCTAACCCTTCATCTACTCATGAGGGTGGGAGAAAGTCTAAGACAATTATTGAAAATGCTAGAAAAAAAATTGCCTCAATGCTAAATACTTCTCCTGGTAGTATATTTTTTACATCTGGAGGAACAGAAGCTGATAATATGGCTATTAGATGTGGGATTTTAGATAATAATGTAACTCATGCAATAACATCAAAAATTTCTCACCATGCTGTTTTACACCCACTTCAAGATCTAGAAAATAAAGGAAATATTAAGCTCTCTTACGTTAAACTAAATGAGTTTGGCTGTATAGATATTAAAAATCTTGAAGAACTCCTTAAACATAATCCAAAATCATTTGTTTCAATCATGCATGCAAATAATGAAGTTGGAACAATTCAGCCTATCAAAGAAATTGGAGAGCTTTGTAGGAAATATGATGCGATTTTTCATTCAGACACTGTTCAAACTATGGGGCATTTTAAATTTGACATGCAAGAGCTTCATATTGATTTTCTAGCTGCTTCAGCACATAAGTTTCATGGTCCTAAAGGCATTGGTTTTATTTATATAAACGAAAACATTTCTATTAAGCCTTTAATACTGGGAGGTTCTCAGGAAAGAAATATGAGAGCTGGTACTGAAAATATTTATTCTATTGTTGGTCTTGTAGAAGCACTTGAAATTTCACATGATGAAATGGATGCTGATATTAAACATGTTAAGAAAATAAAAAAATATTTTATTGATTTGTTAGAAGAGAACTTTCCAGATATCAAATATAATGGTAGATCAAATGATATTGAATCTAGCTTATTTAAAATATTAAGTGTAAGCTTTCCTAAAAATTCAATATCTGAGATGTTATTATTTCAATTGGATATAATGGGTATTTCTTGCTCTGGAGGTAGTGCTTGTTCTTCTGGAAGTAGTCAAGGTTCTCATGTAATTTCAGGAATTAACTCTAGCAATGACAGACCTGTTGTTAGATTTTCTTTTAGTAAATATAATACCAAAAAAGAGATCGATTATACTATAGAAAAATTAGTTGAAATATTTAATTAGTTTTTTTAATTTTTAAATTCAAATATCCATACATAATAGTCATTAATGGACTAATTAAATTAAAAAAACAAAATGGTAAATATGCTATTGTTGCCACTCCTAAAACAGCAGACTGAGCAGCTCCGCATGTATTCCATGGAATAAGTACAGATGTTACAGTACCACTATCTTCTATTGTTCTGCTTAAATTTTCTGAAGCTAATCCTTTTTCTTTAAAACTTTCCGTAAACATTCTTCCTGGAACAACTATACTTAGATACTGATCCGATGTAGTTAGATTAAAGAAAATACATGTTGAAGATGTTGTAGCAATTAGTGANCCNGTACTATTAGCATATTTTATTATAGGAGAACTAATCCTATTTAATAAACCACCTGCNTCCATAGCACCTCCAAAAGACATAGCACAAACAACTAACCATATTGTGTTCATCATACCTTTCATTCCACTTGTAGATAAAAGGTCATTAATAAGCATATTATTTGATGAAATACTGATATCGCTACCCATTGAATTTATTGCTGCTAAGTAATAAGACTTAAATGATAAGTCATTCATTTTAGAAACTTCTAAAATAATTTGTGGTTGAAATATAAATGCACAAACCAAAGCAAGTAAAGTACCTGCCAATAGAGCAGGAATAGCAGGTGTTTTCTTAATTATTAGTACGATTACAATAATTGGTACAATAAATAAATATATGTTGATGTTAAATGTGTTTTCTATTGTACTTAATAATGCATTTATATTTTCTGAACTTTCAACGCTAATATTTAATCCGATAAATAAAAAAATAATTAATGTAATTATGAAAGAGGGAATAGTTGTATACATCATATATTTAATATGGGTAAATAGCTCAGTTTCTGCAACTGCAGCAGCTAAATTTGTTGTATCAGATAATGGAGACATTTTATCTCCGAAATATGCGCCAGATATTATAGATCCAGCAATAATTCCTTCAGAAAACCCCATTGACTTTCCAATACCTAAAAGAGCAATTCCAATAGTTGCTATAGTTGACCATGAACTTCCTGAAGCAATGGATACAATAGCACAAATAATGCAAGAAGCTAATAAGAAAATCTCAGGGTTTAATATTTTTAGTCCATAATAAATCATTGCAGGAACAATTCCACTAATAAGCCAAGTTCCTGAAAGTGCTCCAATAATTAGTAATATTATTATTGCAGATGATGTTGAACTAATACTTGTGCTAATATTAGAAATGATATCAGTCCATTTTGTTCCATAATAAACACTTACGATTGCAGCAACTGCTGCAGAAAGAAGAAGTGCTAGTTGATTAGGTCCAGATAATGAGTTATCACCATATATAGCAACGTTTATAGCTAGTAGAAAAATTAGTACAACTAATGGGAAAAGTGCAGTAAAGAATGAGATGTTTTTTGTAGAGGAGATAATAACTATTTTTCTAAATTATCTTCTTCATAATAACCATATCCACCCCCATAGCCATAACCATAACCATAACCATAACCATAACCATAACCATAATTTCCAACATTGTGTTGGAAATCATTTATTATAATTTGAAGATTATTGACGTGTTTATTGTTATGAAGATTATTAACTGTTGTTAGAGCTTGATATTTTGTGTAATTATGTCTAACAACATATAAATTAACATCAGCATTCTTCATTAAAATAACTCCATCAGTAACTAGTCCAATTGGAGGTGTATCTATTATTACATAATCATATTCTTTATGTAATTGATTTATTAAATCTTTCATTTTCTTACTATCTAATAATTCTGCTGGATTTGGAGGAGTTGGTCCTGAAAGAATAATTTCTAAATGTTCTACTTGAGTTGGGTTTATTACTTCCTTTAAAGATGCTTTATTTATTAAATAGTTACTTAAGCCTAATTTGTTTTCTGTTTCAAATTCTAAATCAAGCTTTGGTTTTCTTAAATCAGCTCCAATTAACAGTGTTTTTTTTCCAGAAAGAGCAAAAATAGATGCAATATTCATAGAGCAGAATGTTTTTCCTTCACCACCAATAGAAGAGGATACTGTAATTACCTTTTTTTCTTTATCTACAGCTAAGTATTGAATATTAGTTCTTAATGATCTAAAGGATTCAGAAATAACTGATTTGGAGCTATTAGCAACAATTAATCCAGAATCCTTATCATTATGACCAATCAGGCCTAGAATTGGAATATTTGTATGTTTCAGTAAATCTTGCTTACTTTTAATTGTAGTGCTTAAAAACTCTTTTAATGAAACAAAAATAACTGGTAATATTATTCCAAATAATAAAGCAAGAAAATATGTGACAGTTTTTTTAGGAGAAACAGGCTTTTCGCTATCTAATCTGGCATAATCAATGACTTTATGATCAGATTCTGTACCAGCTTTTGCTAGAGAAGCCTCATATTTTTTTCCTTGTAAATAGGTAAGGGTTTGTTCACTATAAGCAAATTTCCTTTTTAGAATAATAAACTCTTTTTCATATTCTGCTAAAGAGTTAATTTTTTTGTTAAAAGTATTTTGTCTTTTAAATAGGTCTTGCTCATAAATTTTTGATGAAGAAATTAAATTCTTAATATTTTCAATTAGATTACTTTTTGTATTTAATATTTGAGAGACAACAGAAATATAGCTTGGGCTTTTAGCAGTATTAGTAAGTTCTAAATCACTTTTCTTTGCATATAAATTTAATAGCTGATTAATCAAAGTATTAAGTTCAGGATTAAGTATGCCCATTGAGGTTGGAGATATAATATTATTTACATCTTTATTTTCTACTAAGTATTTTAAAATTGATTTATAGTATCTTATTTTAGTTTCTTGTTCAGCTAGNGTGTTATCAATTTTTTGTTTTTGAAAGAAGGCGCCGTACTCTTCTTCAATTGTTTCTAACTGAGGATGTTTATTTTTAAATGTTTCAATTTTATTTTCTATTAAATTTAATGAATCTTTAATTATGTTAAGTTGCTCATTAATAAAGTTAATAGTATTTACAGCCATTATATTTTTATCTGCCAATCCATTTTTAATATAAAGTTCTGTCAACTTATTTAAAAAACTAATATCTTTTCCAGGAGTCTCACTAGTAGTTTTTAGTTTTAATACTGATGTTTCTTTATTTATTGGATTAATTGCAACTTCTTCAATATACTTACTTACAATTTTTGATCTTTGGTGAAACTTAAATGTAAACTCCTTATTGTTTTCTATTATTTTTTCTAAAGAAAAGTTAGAGGTTTTAGCTACTTTAAAAGAAAAATTTTCAGATTTAATTTGTGAACCAAATTTAAAATTTTGATTTAAGTCAAAATTTATTTCAACATTTTTATCTATTTGATCTTTGTTAACGTTGTAAGGGTTTTGGTCATCTATTGAAGATGAAAGATTAAATGTATTATTGTCAAGAATTTTTATTCTAAATTCATTTCCTGTAATTTGTAAATGATTTGAATCAATTGAAACTACAAATGGTTTGTTTATATATATTTCATTACTCTGAAGTAATCCATGTTGAAAATAAGAAACGCCGAATTTAAGATCTTCAATTGCTTTGTTGGTTAAACTAAATGATTTTAAAACAACAATTTCATTATTTATGTTAGTTTTTCCACTAAAGAGTTCCATCCCTTCAAGAATATTTTCTGCACCTAGTTGAGCATTGTTTTCATCTCTTATTAATAATGTACTAGAAACACTGAATGTTGGTTTTGTATATCTATTATAAACAAATGCTACCAGCAGAAATAAAATAATTGAGAAAATAAAATAATGCCAATACTGGAGATACCTGTATAGCAGTTGTTTTGTGTCAATAGTTTCTTCTTTAAATTCTTCTTCCTTCATAATTAATCCTTATTAAAATTTAGGTATGCATTAAAAAGTACAGCAAAAGTTGTTAAACTTGAAAGAAAAAGCTGAGATTGAGATTTTTTTAATCCTTTAAATTTAAGAGGCTGTACATAAACTAAATCTTTATTGTTTAGATAGTAGTAATTAGAAGAAAGTATTTTACTATCTGTTAAATCAATAAAACTAACTTCTTTTTTATTATTTTTTGACCTAACTATTTTTACCTTTCTTAGATTTCCATAATCATTAATATCCCCCGCCATTGCTAATGCATCAAATATTGTCAGGTTTTCTTTATATACGGGATATGCTCCTGGCATATTAACTTCCCCAAGCACAGTAACTTCAAAGTTTGCAAGCTTAACAATTACATATGGATCTATTAAATATTCTATAGCAGCTTGCATTATTGTTTCTTTTGCTTGCTCGAGAGTTTGATTTAATAAAACTACTCTCCCAACCTTAGGAAGATCTATACTTCCCTCTCTATTAATAGTAAAGCCATTTAGATATAAATTTGCAGTTGTTGTATTAGAATTATTAGTATTAGTTTCAAGATTAAAGATTTTATTAGATTCATCATTTCTACTAATTACTTTAACCATTAAAATATCTCCAATTTCAATATGATGTTTTGGAGGTAGTGGTGATATATCCCAAGCTGCCTGAGAATTATTATTAATATATGTGATTTTATTTACAGGAGTACAAGAAAATATCAAGCATGATATAATACTTAAAATAAAAATATATTTGATTTGGAAATTTTTCATACTAAATAATTAATGAACAAAGATAATAAAAACAAATGCTAAATAAATTTATTAAGTTCATTATAGAGTCTTGAAGAGGGAAGTCCAACAACATTTGTATATGAACCATCTATTGACTCTACACCTATTAACCCAATCCATTCTTGAATTCCATATGAGCCAGCCTTATCAAATGGTTGATGTTTTTTTATGTAGTATTGAATTTCTTTCTCATTTAATTTCTGAAATTTTACTTGAGTTTTTTCTGAGAAAATAAATTGTTTACTATTATTAGCCAAGCAAACTCCTGTGATAACTAAGTGTTCTTTTCCTGAAATTTTTCTTAACATCTCACAAGCATTTTGAGCATCTTTTGGTTTATTTAAAACAATATTATCTATTACAACAGTTGTGTCTGCAGTTATTAATATTTCATTTTCATTTAATTGTTTTTTAAGAGCATCGCTTTTCTTTTTTGCCAAAAATGTACAGTGATCTTCTGCTATAATTTTCTTTGGTACTTTTTCATCATCATTATAACTTCTTACTATAAAATTTATTCCCATTTTAAGTAAAATTTCTTTTCTTCTTGGGGAATTAGATCCTAAAATAATTTTGTATTTATTGATTTTATCTAACATTATATAAAATAACTTATTGAAAAAACAGGTATTGCTAAAATACCAATCATCATAATGATTTTTGCAATAAGACTTAATTTTATATAATCTTCTTTGAAGTTAGCAGATAGACATAGGTAAAGAAAACAAAATAATAATATTTGAATTATGAAAACATATGTAATAGAAAAAAAGTCTGTTCCCCAAATAACAATTTGATTAATATTATCTCCAAAACTACTTAGATCAAAAAATGTTTTCTTTACACTGTACTGAAAATATTGCCAGAAACTAATCATAATTATCAGCATTGTAGTTAATGTAACTAATATTTTTTTTGTTGTTTTGACACCAATTCTTATGGGTAAAGTATTGGCATTAATTGCCTTGTCACCTTCAATATCAACAATATCTTTAATTATCTCTCTTTTAAGATTAGTTATAAAAGCAAAAAATGAAAATATAAGTATCACTTTAAGTAATATTTCAGATGAGGGGTTTAAATTATAAACTGGTAAAATATCAAAGAGAAATATGTTTATAATACTTGTTGCGATTATTCCACTAACTAATAAATTACCTAAAAGAAAAGTGCTTTTCAATACTTTTGAATATAACCACAATAATATAATGGTTAGAATAAAGATTAGAGTAAGAGCAATTTGATTAATTGCATAAGATACATAGGTTATAATAAGAATTGCTAAAGAATTAAAAATAGTGTATTGGGTTAGAGCACTTTTTATACTTAGTTTATTTCCTGAAAATGAATTTTTCTTATTTATGGAGTCGGTTTTTATATCGTAAATATCATTTATTATATAACCAGCAGCTGTGATGAAAATTGTTGCGATTACAAATAGAAAATAGTTAAGGCTATTAAGAGCTGAGTTTTGAATGAAAAGATTAACCAAGCCTAATTTAAAAATATACATTGTTAAAAGAATGATAAATAAATTTAAAGGACGAATAATCATAATTTTTGCTAGCATACAGTTATTCTAAATTCATTATATCCTTACTAATAAGCTCATATATTTTCTTATGATCAGTATTTTCAATTAGTTTAATGTGATTCTCTATAATTTTAACATCTTTTCTTTTTGCTGGGCCAGTTAGTAATTTATTTGGTTCTCCTTCACTTATTTTTTTCATTGTCTGATTAATAAGTGGTTTAATAAGAGAAAAATCTAAATTATTATTTTCCATAATTTCTTTTGAGATACCAATCATTCTATTGCTAAAGTTACATGCAAAAACTGCAGCTAAATGAATTTTTTTTCTATCATCATATTTAATTTTAAAAACATTAGATGAAATAGATTGTGCTAATTCTCTAATACTTTTTTCAAATGACGTATTATTACATTCAATAAGAAAAGGTGTTTCACTTAAATCAATATTTATTTCTTTATTAAATGTTTGAATTGGGTATAGTACTCCGAAATTCTTAACTTTTAAATCAAATATGTTAATATCCATAGAACCGCTTGTATGAACAATATTATCAAAATGATATGATTTTAAGATACCTTTAATAAAATCATCTTTAATTGATATTATAATAATATCAGCTGTTTTTATTTTAGATAAATCATCAATTGCTTCTGCTTTTACTTTATCGGCAAGTAGTTTTGCATTAGATAATGATCTGCTGAAAATTTGAAGAATTTTGTAATTATTCTCATCCAAACTAACTGCTAAACTTGTAGCTACATTACCCGAGCCAATAAAAATAATTTTCTTCATTTTATAAAATGATTGTTATACAAATTTACTAAACAAATTGTAACTTTGTGCTTTAATATTTTCAATGATAAAACGTTTTTTTTTATTTCTCGTATCTGTAAAATTAGCTACTTTTCTTATTTTATTATTTGCTGCTGTAATTGGTTATGCAACATTCATTGAAAATGATTTTGGCAGAGATACTGCAAAAGCTCTAATATTCACAAAATGGTGGTTTGAATTAATTTTATTTTTATTAACTGCTAATTTAATTTATAACCTTAAGAGATATAATCTCTTCAGAAAGGAAAAGTTAGCTGTTCTAATGTTTCATTTGTCTTTTATTGTAATATTAATTGGTTCTGCAGTTACAAGGTATTATGGTTTTGAAGGGATGATGCATATAAGAGAGAATGAACAGTCAAATCTTGTTATTTCAGATGATGTTTTTCTGCAAATAAAAGTTGATAATAGGAATTTACAATATGAAAGAGATAAAAAATTATTTCTTTCAGCAATTTCAAATAATAATTTTTCAATTCCAGTAAATTTTTTAAACAATGATATTTCTATTTCTTACAAAGATTTCTTTCCTAATGTTAGAGATACATTTTTAAACTCCAAAGAGGGTATTCAAACTCTTCATCTTGTTGTTCCTGGTGAGAATGGAATGCAATCTGAATACTTGAAATTGAATGAACAAAGAAGAATTGATAAGTATGTTTTTACATTTAATAATCAAAAGGTTGGTGCTGTAAATTTCTTTTTCGAAGACAGTATCTTATATTGTATTGCTCCATTCAATATTCAGTCGATGAAGATGAGTGACAGGTCTACTGGAGAATTTTTAGCAAATAAGAAATTTATATTAGAAAGGAAAACACTGTATTCCTTAGAAAGTCTTAATTTAGTTTTAAAGGATATTATGGATAGCGGTGCTAATCAGCTTTATAGTACCTCAGATATTATGAAAGATGGAGGTGATAATGCTTTAATACTAGATGTGAAATGTAATGGTGAATCTAAAGAAGTTCGTTTAAAAGGAGGTAAGGGATTTATTCCAAATAGTGAAAAATTTACTTTAGGGGGACTATACTTTGATTTATCATATGGATCTAAAGCATATCAAACTCCATTTGTTATTCAATTAAGAGAGTTTCAGCTTGAACGTTATCCTGGTTCAGAAAGTCCAGCCTCATTTGCTGCTGAAGTGACAGTAGTTGATAAAAATTTTAATAAAGATTACAGAATTTATATGAATAATGTTTTAGATTACAGAGGTTACAGGTTTTTTCAATCTTCTTATGACCAAGATGAAAAAGGTACAATTCTGTCTGTTAACCATGATATGTGGGGAACATATATTAGCTATTTAGGATATTTCTTGTTGTCTCTTGGCATGGTATTAGTATTCTTTAGTGATAAAACAAGATTCTCTTTTTTAAGTAGAAAATTAAATAAACTTAAAAAGAAGTCTATTCTTTCATTACTAATTTTATTATCATCAATAAATTATCTAGGTGCAGAAAATTTAGATAGTTTGATGAAGTCAAATGAAATTTCTACTAATCATATAAAAGTATTTGAAACCCTATTAGTTCAAGACATCGGAGGGAGAGTAAAGCCTGTTAATACTGTTTTTTCTGAATACCTAAGAAAAATATCTAGAAAAAATATAATTCTAAATCAATCTGCTTCTCAAGTTATTTTGGGAATGATGAATAACCCTATTGTTTGGAGCCAAGTTCCAATGATTAAGATAAGTCATGAAAAACTTAAGGAACTTCTTAATACAAGTGAAAGTAGAGTTCCTTTTAAGATGTTTTTTGATAAAGAAGGAAATTATGTATTAAAAGAAGAAGTGGAGATTGCTTATTCCAAAAAACCTATTGATAGGGGCAAATATGAAAAAGATATTATTACTGTTGATGAGAGAGTGAATATTTGTTTTACAATCTATAATGGCGGTATTTTAAGATTTTTTCCTTTACCAAATGATTCTAATAATACTTGGTTTTCATCAGTTGATAGTCAAGTTTTTTCTTCAAACGATTCTCTTTTTGTNTCTAATATAATGAAGATGTATTTTACTTCTATAAACAGTGCAATAAAAGATTCTGACTGGGCAACTTGTGATAGTGTAGTCTCTTACATATCAAAATTTCAGAATCGATATGGTTCTGANGTAATGCCCGCTGATTATAAAATTAACTTAGAAGTTTTATACAACAAAGTAAATATCTTCTCAAACTTATTTATGTTTTATTTTATCATTGGTTTAGTTTTTCTCATTTTACTTTTATATCAAATTTTTAATTCAAATGTTATTATTGAAAAAATTATTCACTTTGTTAAATGGTTAATTTTTACTGGATTTTTTGCTCAAACATTAGGGCTAATTGCCAGGTGGATTATTTCTGGTCATGCTCCTTGGAGTAATGGCTATGAGTCTATGATTTATATTGCATGGGCAACTATGCTTGCTGGAATTATTTTTAGTAGAAGATCGTATATGACATTAGCAGCAACTTCTATTGTGGCTTCTTTATTATTAATGGTAGCACATTTAAACTGGCTTGATCCTGAAATAACAAATTTAGTTCCCGTTTTAAATTCATATTGGTTGATGATTCATGTTGCTATTATCACAGCTAGCTACGGCTTCCTTTCTCTTAGTGCTATTTTAGGTTTATTTTGTCTTTGGTTAATAATNTTTACAACAAAGAATAAAAAGAAAAGAATTACAGATATTTTGAGTGAATTAACTTTAATAAATGAAAGATCGATTACTATTGGATTATTTATGCTTACAATTGGAACTTTTTTAGGAGGAGTTTGGGCTAATGAATCTTGGGGTAGATATTGGGGNTGGGATCCAAAAGAAACATGGGCACTAGTTAGTGTTTTAGTTTATGTATTTATATTACATATGAGACTTATTCCTGCTCTAGCTGGATTTTATATTTTTAATTTAGCTTCTCTAATCGGAATATGGTCAATTATTATGACATATTTTGGAGTTAATTATTACTTGTCTGGTCTTCATTCTTACGCAGCTGGAGATCCTATGCCAATCCCTTCATTTGTTTACTACNTGATAGCAATAACATTTGTAAGCGCTATATTAGCTAAATTTAAATTTAATAAATTTTATAAATGAAATTAGATATTTTAGTTTTTGGAGCCCATCCAGATGATATAGAACTTAGTTGTGGAGGAACTATAATTAAACATATTAATAATGGTTTTAAAGTTGGAATAGTTGATTTAACTCAAGGAGAATTAGGAACTAGGGGAGATGCTAAAACAAGATTAGAAGAAGCATCTGAAGCTTCAAAAATAATGGGCGTTCATTTACGAGAAAACTTAAACTTTGCTGACGGTTTTTTTGCAAATAATAAAAACCACCAGATTAGCATAATAAAAAAAATTAGAGAATATCAGCCTGATATTATAATTACAAATGCTCCATCTGATAGACACCCTGATCATGGTAGAGCTTCTCAATTAACAATTGACTCTACTTTTCTTTCAGGACTTGAAAAGATTAATACTAATCAAGCTGTATGGAGACCTAGCTCTATTTACCACTATATTCAGTTTAATAGCCTTGAGCCCAATATTTTTATTGATATCAGTGATACTTTCGATGAAAAATTAAAAGCTGTTAAAGCATATAAAAGTCAATTTTATGACCCTAGTTCAAGTGAATCTCAAACCGTTATTTCTTCTAAAGGTTTTTTAGAGAGTATTGAGTATAGAGCAAAAGATCTAGGACGACAAGCTTTCTGTAAGTATGCTGAAGGTTTTATCTCTCATCAAGTTCCAAAAGTTAATTTACTTTCTGATATAAAATAAAAAAAGGCTGAACATAATATGCTCAGCCTTTTTTAAATTATAAAATGAATTATTTAGAAATAATTAATTTTATTGAATTCGTATCATTCATTGATTCAGAATTAATAAAGTAAATCCCATTTTTAAGATTTGATAGGTTAAGCTTGATATTATTATTACCTGAGAGTAAGTTGATATTTACTTCACTTACAATTTTACCCATAATATTTTTTAGTCTTAAAGTTGTATTTTTATTCTCTAAAGAATATAAATTTACATTAGTAGAGTTTGTAGCAGGGTTAGGGTATAGTGAGATGTTATTTAAACTTGAAATTTCTGAAATATTTGTGGATGTATTTCCTAACTCAGTTGTGTCCATTTCAAGATATATAATTTCATTAATATCAATTATATCTTCATCTCCTCTAACAGCAAGACCAGGCTCAAAATCTTTTTGATAAATTAATCTAATTTTATCATCTACATTTCTATCCATTGTTGCGAAAACACACTCTTGAGCTCCAGACCATGCAGTATGAGGAGTGACATCAGTAGGAGCACTCCAGCTAACACCACCGTCCATACTTTTAATAACATTTACATGTCTAAAGTTTTGAGAGCCATTATCTATATTTTCCATTAACTCAGAATAGGAAACAAAAATATTTCCATTAGCATCAATACCAGCATTAGGCATACAAGTTAATGACATATAATAAGTAGGGTAATCTACATAGTTTAAAAGGTTATCTCCGTCTGTGTCTTGCGCACTTGTAATCATTTGAGGAAGACTCGTAAACCAAAGAGAAGGAGTTGTAGGGTCAATTGGATTATTTGCATAATCATCAGCTCCCATATTTTCATTCCAATACATTAATCCGTTAGTAGATGCAAAATATGATGTATTTGCATCAGTTAAATCAGCATCTAATAAAAGCATATTTCCAAAAAAAACATGTGCAACATTATTGTTGTCTAATAAAACAGCTCCAGATCCATCAGTAGAATAAATACTATCCATTATACCGTCATTATCTAAATCAATACCAGAATCAGTTGAATATTTATCAACCGGAAAATCTAAAAATGTAGTTGCTGTCCATGTATTTCCATTATCGGAAGATTTTATGATAGCAGAGTCATCTAGATCACCAAAGTATGCAACAACAACTGTTTCTCCGTTGCATGCAATTGCATAACTATCTCCACTAAAACCTAAATATTTAGTAGAATCTAAAGTTGGAAGCTGTAAGTCTTTGATATCCCATGTTACACCACCATCTTGAGATCTATAGTAAACCAAAGCTCCATCTAATCCATTATATATCGTTCCTCCAAGAGCAGTGTTTGCTATTACTCCAACCATGTGTATAGTTTGTTGACTTGTACCTCCAATAACAGCTCTATTCCAGATTATGTCTGTATAGACCCCATTACTATCTTGAGAAGATATTGGAGATTCTTGCCAGCTACCAGAACCAATAGAAGAGCGATTAGTAAGGTTCAAATAACCATTATCAGTATTATGTGTAATTGATATTTCTTTATCAGTACCTGTTGCTAGAATTGAAGGCCAACCCCCTCTAGAAGATTCTAATCTAGCATTTGGGTATGAATCCCAAGAAGATCCATCATAAAAATTATATCCTGTTCCTCTATCAGTGTAAGAAGTTGAGAATTGAGCACTCATAGTCCAAACTGCTGAGATAGTTCCATCACTATGTCTTATTAGTCTATTGTCAACAGCAGCATTTGATTGAAGATCATATGTAGTTGACCCTAGCATTTCTTCATTGCTAGAAACAGTCTTTAAAGCAATTGTATTAGGATTTGGGTTAACCATCAAGTGAGATAATGATTCATTACCACTCATAATTACTTTATCATTTATTTTTTCTTGAATATTGCCATTTTTTAGCTTATGTGGCGAAATTTGAGCGATAATAATTGTTGAGAATAATAATGAAACAAGAGTTGTAAAAGTTTTTTTCATAATATTTTTTTTGTTAAAAAATTCTAATGTAATAATACTAAAAAATTTTTTTAAATTTTAATCTTATTGAATTACCTATAACCACAATATCAGAAAAAGCCATAAAAAGTGCTGCCCACATAGGATTTAAATACCCAAGACATGCAATCGGAATAGCAATAATGTTATACGAAAAAGCCCAGAATAAATTTTGTTTTATTGTTCGCAGAGTGTGTCTGCTTATTTTGAATGCTTTATTAAGTTGATTAAGATTGTTTTTATTTAGTAAAATAACATCTGAAGATTGAATAGCAATTTGGCTAGCATTTGATAAAGAAATTCCAATAAATGCTTTTGATAGTGCTGGAGCATCATTAATACCATCTCCCAGCATAGCAGTTGGGTTTGAATTATTTAATTCTTCAATTTTTTTAAGCTTATTTTCAGGTTTTTGCTCGTAAAAGAAATCAGTAAACTTTAATTTTTTGTTAATAATTTCACATTTATTGTAGCTATCACCACTTATTAAATAAGTATTGTATCCTTCATTATTTAGCTTTGTAATTATTTCTTTAGTATTTGTTTTTATCTCATCTTCTAATTTTATTTCGGCAACAACAAGATTATTTTTAGTTACTTTAATATCAAATAACTCTGAACTTTCAAGGTTTGAAGAAATCATATATTTATCCTGATTGTAAAAGCAAGAAATACCTAAACCTTCATTCTCTTGAATATTTTTTAATTCAATTTTTGAAGAATACTTTTCTAATTCTTTTACCAAAGAAATTGCAATCGGATGTGAAGAATGTTTTTCTAAGTTGTAAATAATTTTTTTAATAAAATCTTCATTTTCAACATTACACTTAAATAATGTTATTTTAAATCTTCCAGTGGTTATAGTTCCTGTTTTATCAAAGGCAATATTTTTAATTACTGCCATTTTTTCTAAAGTATCACCACCTTTAATAAGAATACCTTGATTTGCTGCTCTACCTAATCCCACCATCACTGCAGTTGGTGTTGCAAGACCCATTGCACAAGGGCAAGAAATTACTAAAACAGCAATTGCTCTCAAAAAAGAATCATTTGTACTAATATTTAAATAAAATAGGCAAATAATGAATGTTGAGAGAGATATTAGCAATACACAAGGCACAAATATTGCACTAACTTTATCACCAATTTTTTGAATATTTGGTTGATTAGATTGAGCATTTTTCACCATTTCAATTATATTTGAAATAGTTGTTTCCTTACCTACTTTTATAGCCAAAATTTTAATACTTCCATGCACTAAAATAGTACCACTAATTACTTCATCATTTTTATTTTTTGAAATTGGCAGACTTTCACCTGTTATCATAGACTCATCAACAGAGCATGAGCCCCAAATAATTTTGCCATCTACGGGGATTTGATCTCCTTTGTTTACAATAAGAATATCATCTTTTTTTATGTCATTATAATTTACATCAATAACTTCTTCTCCTAATTCTTTTTTTGCAATTGATTCTTTGATTTTGTTAAGTTCTTCGATTGATGTTGTAGTTTGTTTGACAGATCGATGCTCAAGAACATTTCCAAGAAGAACGAGTGTAATAATAGTTGCAGTTGTTTCAAAAAAGAGATAATTTTTAACTAATTCCGTATCNTGAAATAACCACCAACCATATAAACTATAAAAAAAAGCAGCAGTACTTCCTATAAAAATTAAAACATCCATATTAGGGACTTTACTTTTTATAGAATAATATGCACTTTTACCAAAAAAAACTATTCCTATAAAATATACTGGTAAGCAAAGAAATAATTGAATTATTGGTTGATGCAATATGTTTGTTTCAGAGACAAACATATGACAGAAAAGAGGAGTTGTGAAAATTAGAGAAACAAGAAAATAGATTTCACTTTTAGAAAAGTTTAGGGTTTTTTTTGACTTTGTTTTAACAACTCGAAAGCCTATGTCTTCAATTAAATTAATAAGATCTCTTTTATGATGTTTTTCATTAGTATAACAACTTACTTCACCAATTGAAAAGTTAACATTAACTTTACTATCTAAACTCTTTTCAAGATGTTTTTTTATGCCTGCTGCACAATTATTACAGGTCATTCCTTCTACCTTTAAAATAATTTTTTTTTCAGCATTTTTTCTCATACAACAAATATAAATAGAAATTTCAATTTAAAGATTAAAAATATATATTTGCAGACCTAAAATGGTGATTGTAGCTCAGTTGGTTAGAGCACTGGTTTGTGGTGCCGGGGGTCGTGGGTTCGAATCCCATCAGTCACCCATTAAATAAAAAAGAGAGTTATTTAACTCTCTTTTTTATTTTATAAAAATCTTTTTAAGTTTCGCATTAGAAGCGGTTTTGATTGGAAGCCTGGGAACTGGGCTCTTTTTTCTAGTTTGCTATTAAGGATAACAATATTTGGCCAATAAAAGTTTCCATTTGTGGGACTAACTAACTCAAAGAAAAGATTGTGCCTCCAAGGTGCATCTTCTTCAAAAGGATGGTCATTTACATATTCTTTTCCATTAAAAATTATAGGTTTTTTACTTTTCCCATCTAACATTACAGGAAGAAAATTTTCATTTATTGTCTTTATTACTAATGGGTCACTTAGAACTTCTTTTTTCATTCTTTCACAATAATCACATCCTTTTCTATAGAAAAATATTAGCACTTCTCTGTCATACTTTGCAGACCATTTTTCAGCTGAGGTCATAGGGATCCAATCTATAGTAGCTTTGCTTTGACCTTGTGAAAAGATTAAACTTGGAAAGATTAAAACAATAAAGAAAAATATCTTTTTCATATATCTAATTATTATTTTTTATTGGATAAAATTTTATTGCCACCAGCAATCCATTTAGCAGGACCTCCAGCTACATAACCTTGAGAACCAAGTTTGTTGAAATTTACTTTACCATCTGTGATTTCAGGAATTACAAACCATCCTGTAGGATAACCTCTTACTCCAAACATTTTTCCTAATTCTCTATTTTGTTTTTGTAATTCATCGGATAATTTAGTTTTTCTTGGAAAATCTAGTTCAACTAAAGTTAAATTTTGTTTAGCCCATTTCACAAATTCAGATTTAAAAAAAACTTCTTTTTGCAGTCTTATACACCAACCACACCAATCGCTACCAGTAAAAAAGAAGAACAAAGGTTTTTCTGTTTCTATAGAAATTTCAATGGCTTTATTTACATCTGTATGCCAGACTAAATCGTTTTCTTGGCTAAAACTATTTATAGATAATAGTAGACAAAGTGATAATAATATTTTTTTCATTTTTTTCATTTTTAGTGTAATCCGTGCATTAATTTTTTTATAAATGGTGATAATATAACAACGAAAATAGCAATAAATATTGTGACAAAACCAATTTGTCCGTAAATGCTATTATATTGTAAAAGAGTTGCAACTGCTTCATTTGTGGTATCTGGGTTTCCCATAAACCAATTGGATAAATCTGAAAGCCAATTACTCTCAGTACTTGATCCACTTGTTGTTAATTTTGCAATTTCTCCTGAAATATAATGAGCAAAAGTTGATGATAAGAACCAAACACCCATCATAAATGCCGCAATTCTTTTAGGAGATAATTCTGTTACTTTTGAGAGTCCGATAGGAGATAAAAATAGTTCTCCTGTTGTAATTAAGAAATAACCAAGAAAAACAAATATGAAAGGAACCTTTCCATTATCTCCAATAAAATGTGCAGTAGCTGCAAATATTAAGAAACCTAAACCTAACTGAAAGATACCTAAAGCAAATTTCATAGGAGTATTTGGGTTTTTATTTAAAAATCCAAGTTTTGTCCACATCCAACTAAAAGGAATAGCAAGTAAAACTATATATGCGGGGTTTATTGCATTTGTTTGTGAAGCATTCATTCCAACTAGATTAACACATTTGTCTACCCATACAGTTATAGAACTTCCTGCTTGCTCAAAACAAGCCCAGAAAATTGTACAGAAAACAGCTAGAATCATTAAAGCAATTAATCTATCACCACTTTGATGATCTTTTTTAAGAACTTTATAGTCAAAAATTATATACGAAACATAAGCAAGAACTAGTAAACCAACAATAGAAAGTACATTTCCTAAAATTTGTGATTGAGTATCTAAAACTATTAAGTAAGCAAAAACTGGAACAAGAATAAAACCAATTAAATAAACAATGTTAGTTATAGATATCCCAGATACTTTTTTATTAATATATTCAACTGGTTGCAATCCTTTGTCACCTAAAACATTTGCTTGTATTCCTTTCCAAAAAACAACAAGTCCTGCTAGCATACCAATGCCTGCAGCACCAAATCCATAATGCCATCCATAAACTTCTCCTAAGTATCCGCAAAATAGAGGAGCAATCATCGCTCCTAGATTAATACCCATATAAAATATTGTAAAGCCACCATCTCTCTTAATATCTCCTTCTTCGTAGAGAGACCCTACAAGTGTTGAAATATTTGGTTTAAAGAAGCCATTACCCATTATTAGTAATCCAAGTGCGCCGTAAAAAAAGAAGTCTGTTGGGAATGCCATAAAGAAGTGGCCCAAGGCCATTAAAACACCTCCAAATAATATTGATTTTCTGTACCCTATATACTTATCAGCTAAATATCCACCAAGTAAAGGAGTTAAATAAACTAATGCACCATATGCAGCATAAATTCCATATGCAATTTCTTCATTATTTTCAACTTGAGCATAATAGTCTTTTATAAGATAAAGAGTTAGAAGTGCTCGCATGCCATAAAATGAGAATCTCTCCCACATTTCAGCAAAAAACAAATAGAATAATGCTTTTGGATGACCTTTCTTATCTAAGTAGGTCTTTGCTATAAATAATATTGCCGCTGTGAAAAGGATGTAACCAATTAATTGAATCATAATTTATTAGANATTAATTTAAGATGCCGAATTTAATAAAAAAGAATTATAAATTATCATAAATAAAATCTGTCATTTTCTTATANAAATGATATCTTGTTTTACCTCCATAAATACCATGGTTTTTATCAGGGTATATAAATAAGTCAAATTGTTTATTTGCTTTTATTAATGCCTTAGCCATTTCATATGTATTTTGAACATGAACATTATCATCGGCTGTACCGTGAATAAGTAAATACTTTCCTTTAAGTTTTTCGACATGATTAATTGGTGAATTATCATCATATCCTGAAGTATTTTCTTTTGGTGTTTGCATATATCTTTCCGTGTAAATATTGTCATAATATCTCCAGTTTGTAACAGGAGCAAC
>JGI24539J26755_10000120_pt1 | contig 33780 bp, 28 predicted proteins | sample NorSeaMetagenome_2_FD_26755 | JGI IMG/M metagenome (IMG submission 26755) | reverse complement strand
CGTTTGAGGTTTAATTCGTACATCAATAAGTACAAACGTATTCATTAAATTTTCACGGTTTATCAAATAACCTCTAATCATCTTTTGCCAAATTGCACGAGACTTTTTGGATACTTTGGCATATCCATAGCCCGGTAAATCACACAGGTACCATTTTTCATTAATTAAAAAATGATTAATTAATTGAGTTTTACCAGGTGTTGATGATGTTTTAGCCAACCCTTTGTTATTGCAAAGCATATTGATTAGTGAGCTTTTACCTACGTTAGACCTTCCGATAAACGCATACTCTGGAATGATAGGTTTTGGGCAATCTTTCCAGTTTGGTTCACTAATAACAAATGAAGCTGTCTTAATTTTCATATGGTAAAGTTAAGCACAAAAAAATGGTCAGTTTCACTGACCATTTTTTTGTGCTTTATTTAATTACTCCAATTTCAGTAAAAATCAAATTTTCGTCTCTAAATTTAATTAAATAAGAGCCGGGTTGAAAATGATTCATGTCAATTATTCCATTATTGATTTTTTCCTTTAATAAGACTCTTCCAGAAAAATCAAAAACTGATACTATACCTTTCTTGTTACTAACGTTAAAAATACCACTTGATGGATTAGGATAAATTTCAAAGACTTCCTCCAGATTTGAATTGTTGGTTGATGTTATATTAGAACACTTTTCTTGCGGGTAGTAAGATATACTGTCAGAATAAGAGTCGTATCCGTAATCTAATCTACAACCATCAACATATCCGTAATAAGTATGAACTTCATAATTGTTTTTTACAATGAATGTGTCACTTCGTACTATTCCATCTTTATAAACAACAGAATCTACTGGATTTTCCCATTCAAGTAAAATGGTGTCACCACAATTAAAAGAGTTAGACCATACACTTGGAGATGTACTTGAATAGTAACTCAATCTGTTTTTAAATTGAATTATAGCTGTGTCAAGGTATTCTATATTATTTATCTCTAATTTATAAACAAGAGGATGAAACTCTGTCCTTGTGTTATTGATAACATTTAGGGGGAATATGCTATCGTTTTTAATTATTGCTTTCCATCCGAATAGGTTAATGTCTTTCCAAGATCCACCTGGCATATCGGGTTTTAATACAAATCCATCATAATAGTATGTTTGTTGTGGACAAGGAATGACAATTGTGTCACTACCAATTAATTCTAATTGAGCTTGTCCAAGAAACGACATTCCAATTAAAATTAGGAAGAGGTTGAATTTTGTGTTCATGTATTATTTTTTAAATAAAAAAAACAGCTAAATTCTAGCTGCTTTTAAAATTTTCACCCTCTAATTCTATCTAACCAAGGACTTAACAATTCGTTAAATTCTTTTGGGTGTTCCATCATAGGCGCATGTCCACATTTATCGATCCAGAATAATTCAGAGTCTGGTAATAATTTATGGAATTCTTCAGCAACTTCTGGAGGTGTAACTATATCTTGTTTTCCCCAAATTAAACAAACCGGTATTTTAAATTTTGGAAGTTCACTCGCCATGTTGTGACGGATAGCAGATTTCGCTAATTTTAAAATTCTAACCAATTTATTTCTGTCACCAATCGTATCAGCAACTTCATCAATTAATTCATCAGTTGCCAATTCAGGATCGTAAAAAGTCTTTGCAGTTTTTTCACGGATATATTCCTTATCTCCTTTTCTTGGGTATTGATTTCCAAAAGCATTTTCATATAANCCAGATGAACCAGTTAATACGATNGAATGAATTTTATCAGGCCAATTTGAATAGTAAACTAAAGAAACATGTCCNCCTAAAGANTTTCCTAAAAGNGTAACGTTATCGTAACCCATTGTGTCAACGAATTCATTTACGTATTTAGCCAACGATTTAACACCTGTTAAAAGCACAGGCATTTCGTATAAAGGTAGCATTGGTATAACTACTTTATATTTCCCTTTAAAATGATCGAATAAATCTTGAAAATTAGAAAGAGCACCGAAAAGACCATGTAATATTACAATTACTTCTCCTTCTCCTTCTTCTAAATATTTAAACTTTCCTTGTTCTTTTATAACGTGACTCATAATTCTGATGTGAAAACCAAATGTAAATATAGTAAAAACGCAATTGAGGTTCAAGGTTGATGATGAAAATATGAGCTTAGTTTCAAAATGAGCATTTATTTGGTCGTTAAACACAGAAAAAAGGAAGGCTTTCTCTTTAATATCAAACAGCTTCCTAATTGTATTTCTTAAATATGTTTCACCTCTAAACCCATTTGTTTAATTGTTAGTTACTATAGGTGANAATTATTCCCACCATTTCCCACTTTTCTATANTCAGCCTATTAAGCTTTGTTTNTAAGGGATTTTATTGTTTGTTAAAATCTTATTAACTTCACTCTGTTCTAAAGTTATTAACAAAGTGGTAAAAGGTGGTAAGAAGTGGGGGAAATCTCTTATTTTTACGCTCGAATAAAAGACAATGACGAATTTAATTGGAGAATATGAATGCAAAGTAGACGCGAAGGGCCGCCTTTTGGTGCCGTCGGGACTGCGTAAGCAATTCTCCGCAGCTGCCGAAGGGAAGTTGTTTGTTAAGCGAGGTATTGAAAATTGTTTGGAGTTGTATCAAAAACACGATTGGGAAGCAGTATCTGAAAAGGTTTCCAGTTTAAACCAGTTTGTTAAGAAGAACAGGGTTTTCGCCCGTAAGTTCATCAGTGGTGCAACACAACTAGAGTTAGACAGCGTTGGAAGGATTAATCTTCCTAAAAATCTATTGGAGTATGCCGGAGTTCAAAAGGAATTAATCCTTTTTGCATATGGAAACAAAATAGAGATTTGGGATAAGAAGTCTTACGATGCTGAGTTGGAAATGACCGATGATGATTTTGCTGGATTAGCAGAGGATGTTATGGGTGATGTAAACCTTGGAGAAGAATAAGAATGCAATACCATGTATCTGTTTTATTAAAAGAAAGTGTTGACGCACTAAATGTTACCGATGGTGGCGTTTATGTTGATGTTACTTACGGAGGCGGAGGTCATTCTAAAGAGATTCTTAGTAGGAGTGAAAATTGTGCACTTTATGCTTTTGATCAAGATGAAGATGCATTAGAGAACGAATTAGAGGATGATCGTTTAACGTTAATTCACTCTAATTTTTCAGATTTAGAAAACTCATTAAAGTTATATCGTGTTAGGGAAGTAGATGGGATTCTAGCAGACTTAGGTGTGTCCTCTCATCAGTTTGATGCAGAAGAAAGAGGTTTCTCAATTCGTTTTGATGGCCCGTTGGACATGAGAATGGGGAAAGGAATCAAAAAAACCGCAGCAGATATTATTACAGAATATAGTTGGGAAGAATTAGCCGCAATGTTTAGATCTTATTCTGATTTAAAAGGAGCTGGGAGAATTGCCCGAAGNATTAAAGAAGCAAACGATGAAGCTCCATTAAAAACGACAGCTAGTTTGGTTACTGTTCTACGAAAAATGGCACCTNCTAANAAACACAANAAGTTTTTAGCGCAAGCATTCCAAGCCTTACGAATTGAGGTTAANAATGAAATGCAGGTTTTAAAAGATATGCTTAACCAGTGNATTACAATGTTAAAGCCAGGAGGGAAATTGGTTGTTATTGCATATCATTCAATCGAAGATCGCTTGGTGAAGAATTTTATGCGTTCAGGGAATTTCGAAGGAAAAGAAGAAAAGGATTTATTTGGTAATCCATTATCTCCTTTAAAAGTAATCACAAGAAAACCACTTGTCCCATCTGAAGAAGAAGTTGAAATTAATAACAGAGCAAGAAGTGCTAAGCTGAGAATTGCAGCTAAAGTTTAAATAAGATTGAAAGATAAATTAAAAATAAAAAAGTGGTTTGGATTAAATGAAAAGTTGTTTTTCAAAAATCTTCCATTTGTGCTTTTTTTAACGGGGATGGGATTCCTTTATATCACGAACTCTTATTATTTGGAAGAGACTGTTAGGGAGATGGAAGGTGTAAAAAATGAAATTAATGATCAGAACAATGAATTCGTTATTACGAAAACCCAAGTTAGTTTAAAAGGTCAACGAAACGAAGTTGTTAAGAGAGTTGAGAAGTTAGGTTTAAAAGAAAGTAAAAAACCTCCTTTTCAGTTAAAAGAGAATATTAATAAAAGTAAATAAGGGTATTAGTTAGTGGAATCAAATTCGAACATATTAAAAAGAGTATACCTATTCTTTTTTGTTCTTGTAGCATTTAGTCTTTTGATTATTGGTGCAGCAATCAANATCCAATTCTTTAAAGGAGATGAGGTTATTGCGGCTGTTAAAACCACGTCAGTTAAAAACAGAACATTNCCTGCGAAGAGAGGTGACTTATATGCTAAAGATGGTAGTTTATTGGCTACATCATTAACCTATTATAATGTTGGTTTAGATTTGACTTCTTCTGCGATTAATGAAGATACTTTAAACAGACATATTTCTGATTTAGCAGATTCTCTTGCCGTTCTTATTGGAAGAAGAACAAGTAAAGAGTATTACAGAGGAATTACTCAAGCGTTTAAGGATAATGTAAGATGGTATCAATTAAGTAGAGCATTAAATTATCCGGATTTTCAACGATTAAAGACGTTGCCTTTTATCAATCAAGGACGATTGAAGTCTGGATTAGCATATAGTAAGTTTACGCAAAGAAAAAAGCCTTTTGGAGTTTTAGCAGCGCGTACAATTGGAAGTAGAGCGCCATTTGGATTAGAAGGTGCTTATGATTCCTATTTAAGCGGTACGAATGGGACTCAGTTACAGAAAAGAAAACCAGGCGTTTGGATTCCTGTAAACAACGATAATACTAAGGACCCGATTGATGGTGCTGATGTTTATTCAACAATCGATATNAATATTCAAGAAGTTGCTGAAAATGCGTTGAAAGATCAATTATTNTTCAATAAAGCTGATCATGGTTGTGCTGTCGTTATGGAAGTTGCAACTGGTAAAATCAGAGCAATAGCAAATTTATCAATTGATACAGCAACCGGNGAGTTTTTTGAGTCTAGAAATTACGCTGTCGCTGATTCTGAGGAACCAGGGTCTACAATTAAACTAGCGAGTTTTATGGCTGTTCTTGAAAAAGAGCAAATTGATTTGGATAAAAAGAATATTTCAATAGGTCATGGTATTTATAAAATTTATGATCGAAAGGTGAGAGATTCTCATTATTACCCTAAAAACACAATATTGTCTGTCCGCGATATTTTCGAAAAGTCATCTAATGTTGGAACAGTAAAATTAGTTGAAGAATATTATAAACAAAATCCAGGTGAGTTTATTGAACGATTATACAGTTTTGGACTACAGGATAAACTAAACGTTGATATAATAGGCGAGAATGCTCCGAAGATAAAATCACCTTCTGATAAAGATTGGTATGGAACAACGCTTGCTTGGACGTGTCATGGCTATGAAACACAGTTTACACCGCTTCAAATGCTAGCGTATTATAATGCAGTAGCAAATGACGGTCAGTTAGTTAAACCAATTTTCATAGAGAAAATCATCAACGCAAATAAAGAGGTGACAGAATTTCAACCTCAAATTATTAAGTCTTCAATTTGTTCAGAAGCAACAGTTAAAAAATTACAAGAACTATTAAAAGGAGTTGTTACCAGAGGGACAGCAAAAAAACCTTTTAGAGGCTCGCTTTACGAAGTTGCAGGAAAGACAGGGACTGCAAAAATAAATTACGCTAAAAACGGGAAAAGTAAAGTGGAATATAGAAGTTCTTTCGCCGGTTATTTTCCCGCGGATAANCCTAGATATACATGTATTGTNGTAATTACAAATCCGCGTCAAAATGGATTTTACGGAGGAAGNACTGCTGCNCCTGTTTTTAGAAAGATTTCAGATAGAGTATATGCTTTAGATAAGGAATTAAGAACAGAGCTTTTAGCTAAAAANGTGAAGGTTAATATTGATTTAAAAAACGGACTAGAAAACGAATATCTAATTATTGCTAAGGAATTGTCTATCGAAACCGATTCAAGAGGTGGACAAGAGTATGTTAAAGCTCAAGTAAAATCAAATAAATTAAAAATTAAACAAATTAAAACAACTACTGATAAGGTTCCAAATGTAAAAGGCTTAACAGTTAAGGATGCATTGTATTTATTGGAACAAAAAGGTTTAACAGTGAAAGTAGTGGGGAAAGGAAAAGTTAGAAAGCAAAGTCTAGCGCCAGGATCTAAGATAATTATAGGAAAACAAATCGAAATAATACTTGGGTAATGAAATTACTATCTGAATTATTATATAAAACAGGAATTGAGGAAGTTAAGGGGAATATCAACTTAGCGATTACCTCTATTTGTTTTGATTCTCGCAAAGTCATTCGTGATAGCTTATTTATAGCTACTCGAGGAACAACTGTTGACGGGCATACTTTTATTGATAAAACAATTGAAGAAGGTGCGGTTGCTATTATTTGTGAGGAATTTCCAGATGAAATTTTGGAACGTATGACTTATGTGAAAGTAACCAGTTCATCAAAAGCTTTGGGTATAATTGCAGCAAATTTTTACGATAACCCTTCAGAAAACCTAAAACTTATAGGAATAACGGGTACTAATGGTAAAACAACTACAGCTACTTTATTATACTTATTATTTAGAGGTTTAGGAAAAAAAGCAGGTTTATTATCAACTGTTAAAAATAGAATTTTAGGAGAAACTATTCCATCTACACATACAACACCAGATGCTATAGCAATAAACGAATTGTTGGCAGAAATGGTGGCGAAAGGTTGTAATTATTGCTTCATGGAAGTGAGTTCTCATGCAATTCATCAAAACCGAATTGCAGGCTTAGCTTTCGATTTAGCTTTATTTACAAATATTACACATGATCATTTAGATTATCACAATACGTTTGATGAATACATTAAAGCGAAAAAGAAATTTTTCGATGATCTTCCTTCATTTACAAAAGCGATTACCAACGCAGATGAGCGTCACGGAAATACCATGGTTTTAAATACGAAAGCTGAGGTGAAAAAGTACGGATTAAAAGCAATGGCTGATTATAAATGTAGATTAGTAGAGAATTCTTTTGAAGGATTACAATTAAGTATTGATGGTCAGGATGTTTGGACTAGGCTAGTAGGTTCATTCAATGCATATAATTTATTGTCAGTTTACGCTACAGCTGTTGAATTAGGAGAAGATAAAATTGAGGTTTTAACCTCTTTAAGTAGCTTGCCTGCAGTTGAAGGAAGATTCCAGCATTTCAAATCAAAAGTTGGAATCGTTGCAATTATTGATTACGCACATACTCCAGATGCCTTAAAAAAGGTTTTAAATACCATTAAAGATATACGATCAGGAAACGAAGAGTTGATAACAGTTGTTGGTTGTGGTGGAGATAGAGATACCGCAAAACGACCATTAATGGCTAGAATAGCAGCAAATTTAAGTGATCGTGTAATTGTCACCTCCGATAATCCAAGATCAGAAAATCCAGAAGCGATTATTAATGAAATGAAAATGGGATTAGATCCTGTTGAATTAGGGAAGATGTTAGCAATTACCGACAGAGGAGAAGCTATAAAAACGGCTTGCGTTTTAGCTAAACCTGGTGATATCATAATAGTTGCAGGAAAAGGACATGAAAAGTATCAAGAAATTAGTGGTGTAAAACATCCTTTTGATGATTTAGAGATGTTAGAAGATTCATTCAAAATACTTGAGAAATAATGTTGTATTACTTATTTAACTATTTAAACGAATTAAATTTCCCTGGTGCGGGAGCTTTCCAGTTTATTACAACTAGGGCAGCTTTTGCGTTTATTGTATCGTTGATTATATCAATGATTTTAGGGAAACGAATTATTAAAATGTTGCACCGGTTACAAGTTGGTGAAACAGTTCGTGATCTTGGTTTAGATGGTCAGTTAGAAAAATCAGGAACACCTACAATGGGTGGTTTGTTAATCTTAGCAGCTATTTTAATTCCAACTTTATTGTTTGCCAAATTGGATAACATTTATATTATAATGTTATTATTATCAACAGTTTGGTTAGGTCTTATTGGATTTGTAGACGATTATATTAAAGTATTTAAAAAGAACAAAGAAGGACTAGCAGGGAAGTCTAAAATTGTTGGTCAGGTTGGAATAGGCATCATCGTAGGGGCAACTCTTTTCCTAAGTAATGATGTTAAAATATCGGAAGAAGTAAACACCACTTTTGTNAAAACAGAAAACGGGAATTTTGTAAAAGAAACCGAATGGAAGGAAAGTAAAACATTAACGACGACTATTCCTTTCTTTAAAAATAATGAGCTCAACTACGGAGATGCAGTGGAGTGGTTTGGATTAGATGCAGCAAAATGGGGTTGGTTAGTTTTTATTCCTGTAGTAATAATCATTATCGCAGCAGTTTCAAATGGAGCCAATTTAACCGATGGGATTGATGGATTAGCTACCGGAACTTCGGCTATAATTGGAGTTACTCTAGGAATCTTAGCTTATGTTTCTGGAAATGCATTTTTTGCCGATTACTTAAACATCATGTACATACCTGAATCCGGTGAATTGGTAATATTCATGGGGGCGTTTGTAGGTGCTTGTATTGGTTTTTTATGGTACAATGCTTACCCAGCTCAGGTTTTCATGGGAGACACAGGAAGTTTAGCATTAGGAGGTATTATTGCCACGTTTGCTATAGCTATCCGAAAAGAATTAATGATTCCTATCATCTGTGGAATCTTTTTAGTCGAAAATTTAAGTGTTATTATTCAAGTAGGATATTTCAAATACACCAAAAGGAAACTAGGTGAAGGAAAACGAATTTTTAAAATGGCNCCTCTACACCATCACTANCAAAAGAGTGGATATGCAGAAGCTAAGATTGTAAGTAGATTCTGGATTATCGGAATCTTGTTGGCCATTTTTGCAATTGCAACTTTAAAATTGAGATAGTACTAAATGACTGGATTAAAGCAATATAAAAGGTTAGTGGTGCTTGGTTCGGGTGAAAGTGGCGTTGGTGCTGCTGTACTTGGAAAAGTAAAAGATTATGATGTGTTTGTTTCGGATTTTGGAACAATTGCACAAAAATATAAAGACGTTCTTTTAAAAGAAAATATCCTNTTCGAGGAAACAAAACATACCAAAGAGCAAATACTAAATGCTGATGTTGTTGTTAAAAGTCCCGGTATTCCNGACTCTACTCTTTTAGTAGTTGAGTTAAAGGAAAAAGGGATTACTGTTATTTCTGAAATCGAATTTGCAAGCTGGTTTACAAAGGCAAAGCTTATTGGAATTACAGGAAGCAATGGAAAAACAACTACAACNTCACTTCTTTACCACATTTTAAAAAATGCAGGATTGAACGTTGGAGTTGGAGGTAACATTGGCGACAGTTTCGCNCTTCAGGTGGCAAAATGTGACTACGATTATTATGTTTTGGAGCTTAGTAGTTTTCAATTAGATGGTATTGAAAGTTTAAAATTAGATGTAAGTATTTTGTTGAATATCACTCCAGATCATTTGGACAGATATGAATACAGTTTAGATAAATACATCGATTCTAAATTTCAAATCATTAAAAANATCGACGANAATACTGTATTTATCTACAGTAATGATGATGAAAACATTGTTAANAGACTCCCTCGTGTAACCTTACCGANTAGTTCTTACTCATTCTCAATCAATGAGTTAGGTAGTGAGTTTGCTAGGGTNAAAGATAGNGAGATAATAATAGATATTAACAATCCTTTGCGGATATCTGTTGATAGCACATCCTTAAAAGGGAAGCATAATTCGTATAATATTATGGCATCTGTTACCGCTGCAAGTGTTTTAGGTATACAGGAAAGTCAAATCTTAACTGCTGTGGAGACTTTTCAACCTATTGAACACAGAATGGAACGGGTGGTTGTTCTTAACGACGTTGAATATATCAATGATTCTAAAGCTACTAATGTTGATAGTACGTTTTATGCATTGGATAGTATTGAAGACAATGTTATTTGGATTGCTGGTGGTGTTGATAAGGGGAATGATTATTCCCAACTTATCCCCTTAGTAATTTCTAAAGTGCATGGTATGATTTGCTTAGGCAAGGATAATCAAAAGTTGCATGCAACTTTTGGAGGATTTGTTAAACGAATTGAAAACGCAAAAAACGCTGATGAGGCGGTGAAAAAAGCTTCTGCGATGGCAGGTAAAGGCTTTACAGTACTACTGTCTCCAGCATGTGCGAGTTTTGATNTGTTTAAAAACTATGAAGATAGAGGACTAAAATTTAAANAAGCGATAACCAAACTGACAAANTAAATCTATAATAGCCATGACAAAGGGAAATTTTGAGTTTCAAGACAAGTTGACCATCGGTGACACGATGGCTGAGAATTTAAAGAAAAACATTGGGAACTTACGAAAGGAGAGCCTAAGAGAGAAGTTTAGCGACTTCGAAAATGTTGAACANAGGTTAGAGTTTGTAGCAAATGTACACGGCATTGAGTACATCAATGATTCAAAAGCGACTAACGTGAATTCAACATGGTATGCCTTGGAAAGGATGCAACGTGAAACGATATGGATTGTTGGTGGTGTGGACAAAACTGTTGATTACTCTTCTTTGCAAGAATTAGCAAAACAAAAAGTAAGAGCAATTGTTTATATTGGTACAAACAAATCTAAAATATTCGAAAACTTTTTAGAAAAAGTTGATATGATTGTTGACGCTGGTTCAATGGAAGAAGCTGTTCAAATGGCTTATTATATTGCTCAGAAAGGTGAAACAGTTTTATTATCTCCTGCTTCTGCAAGTTTCAATATGTTTGAAAATTTAGAAGAAAGAGGTAATACTTTCAAAGGAGCTGTTAGAAGCTTGTAATAATCTAAAATTGTTAATAATGGACGGACAAAAGCCAGATAATAGTACCGAAGTTAGACACTTGGCTACTATTATTTTATCGAGTATCGTATTGTTTTTTATTTTTAGTGCAGTGTGGGTGGTTAAGAAAATTAAGGAAGGATCATTGTAAAAAACAATGCAGGGAATTTATAACAAAATATATGGCGATAAAGTCATTTGGGGTGTCATAATTTCTCTTGCTTTAATGTCTATTCCAATTGTATATGTTGGAACCGATCAGTTAGCACAATTGAGGGGAGGTAATTTCTTTTATTTCGTGATTAAACACGCAATAATATTATTAGGTGCCTTTGTCATTGCTTATCAAGTGTCTAAAATAAAACACGGATACCTCTCTAGATTGTCGTTAATATTAATGGTAATCACCGTACCTCTTCTATTATATACTATGTTAGCCGGACATAGTGTTGATTCAGCTGAAAGGTGGATCAAAATTCCAATTATCGGATTAAGTTTCCAGTCTTCTGATTTTGCAAAATTAGCAGTTACTATTTATTTAGCTCGAGTTCTTAGTCGAAAACAAGGAAAGTTAGATGATTTCAAAGAGGTTTTAAAACACCTTTTTTTTCCAGTTGTAATAATCTGTGGGTTAATCTTAAAAAGTGACTTTAGTACAGCAGCTCTTATTATGGGAGGTTGTTTTATTATGATGTTCTTTGGAGGAGTTAAAATCAAGCATTTTGCAATTACATCAGGTTTAATTGTTTTGATATTTACCCTATTAATATTACTTTTCCCGGAAGGGTTACAACGTTTGCTAACGTGGGTAAATAGATTACTCGCATTTGGCGATGCAGCTCATGAAGGTAATTATCAAAAAAACTTGGCGCAAGCGTCAATATATGATGGTGGTGCAATTGGATTATGGTTTGATATATTACCCGGTAATTACGGTCAGCCACCACAGGCAGCATCGGATTTTATTTACGCTACAATCTTGAGGAATTATGGTTTGGTTGGAGGTGTATTTACCATTGTAATGTATTTGGTCTTATTTTTCAGGAGTATTAAAATCGCGAGAAAATGTACTAAACTTTTTTCAACTTTATTGGTTATAGGTTTATCATCTGGACTAGTTTTACAGGCCTTTAGTAATATGGCTGTTGCAGTTGGATTATTTCCAGTAACTGGGCAACCATTACCAATGGTAAGCATGGGGGGAACATCTCTTTGGTTTACTGCGATATCAATTGGAATTATTTTGAGTGTTAGTCGTGAAACAAGTAGTTCTAAAAATGAAGAAATNGCCTAAAGTAATCGTAAGTGGTGGAGGNACGGGAGGCCATATTTTNCCTGCTGTAGCTATCGCTAATTCAATAAAATTAAAGTATCCAGATGCAGAAATCCTTTTTGTTGGCGCAAAAGGTAAAATGGAGATGGAAAAAGTTCCTAAAGCTGGTTATCCTATTGAAGGTTTGTGGATTAGTGGAATTCAGAGAAAGCTTACATTCGCTAATCTTTCATTCCCCTTTAAGTTGATTTCGAGCCTATGGAACGCACGAAAAATCATAAAAAGATTCAAGCCTGATGTCTGTATAGGAGTTGGAGGTTTTGCAAGTGGGCCTTTATTACAAGCAGCAGCTTGGCAAAAAGTACCTACTTTAATTCATGAGTCCAATTCATATCCAGGGATTACAAATAAGTTATTAGGAAAAAGCGTAAATACTGTTTGCGTAGCATTTCAAGGAATGCAAAAGTTTTTTCCAAAAGCCAAAAATTTGGTNATAACGGGAAATCCAGTTCGTCAAGAAATTTTAAAATTAGCAGGTAAAAAAGCCCGTGCCATTGAGCAATATAAGTTAGATGGGNATAAACCAATTGTACTGTCTATAGGAGGTAGTCAAGGAGCGAGAAGTATTAATCATGCTTTAGACGCGTCTTTGGAACAGTTTGCTGAAAATGGTTATCAATTGTTATGGCAAACGGGGAAGTTTTATAAAAAAGAATCTCAATCTAGAATAAAGGCAATAGGGAGTGATTTGTTGCAAGCTCATGAGTTTATTTATGATATGGATTTAGCTTACGCAGCTGCTGATGTTGTGATTTCAAGATCAGGAGCAATGTCAGTAACCGAATTAAGTTTAGTAGGNAAGCCCTGTATTCTGGTGCCATTTCCGCATGCAGCAGAAGACCATCAAACAGCTAATGCGATGGCATTGGTGAATAACAATGCAGGTATTTTATTAAGAGATTCAGAGGTAAAAGAAAAGCTTTTTATTGAAGTACATAATTTACTCTCTGACGAAGTTAAGCGTGAAAGCTTAAAACGTAATATTGAGAAGTTAAGGATCGAAAACGCATCAGCATTAATTATGGTTGAAGTTGAAAAGCTATTAAGGAGTGACAAATAAAAAAAACATATACTTTATTGGAGTTGGAGGAATAGGAATGAGTGCTTTAGCGCGTTATTTCCAAGCTAAAGGTTTTAAGGTTGGAGGTTACGATAAAACAGAAACAGTTTTAACCCAAAAGTTGCTGGAAGAAGGTGTTGATATCCATTATGAAGACGATTTGAATAAGGTTAATGAAGTATTTAAAAAGGTAGAAGATACGTTAGTTATTATCACTCCAGCTATTCCGAAAGATCATTCAGAATGGAATTTTTTTAAGGATAATGAGTTTGAAATTTTAAAAAGAGCCCAGGTTTTAGGAAGAATAACGGAATCAAACAAAAGTATTGGAGTTGCCGGAACACATGGTAAAACCACCATTTCGAGTATGATTGCTCATATTTTTAAATTTTGTCAAGTTCCATTTACAGCGTTTTTGGGTGGTATTTCGAAAGATTTACAAAGTAACTATTATCATGATGCTAATAGTGAAATAACGGTGATTGAAGCAGATGAATATGATCGGTCATTTTTACATTTAAAACCTGAAATTGCAACCATTTCGGCCATCGACCCTGATCACTTAGATATTTATGGGACAAAGGAGGAAATGGAAAAAACCTTTAAAAAATACTTAGAGGAAAATTTAGTAAAAGGTGGTGTTGGAATTATTCATCACTCTTTAACGTCTGTTTTGGGGAGTGGCTATAAAACATATTCTATAGAAGATGATTCAGCTGATTTTTTTGCTGACAACTTTAGAGTTGAAAATGCTGAGTTTATTGCCGATTACAAGTGGGAAGGAAATATATTGAATGATGTGAAAATTGGATTACCTGGTATTCACAACATGGAAAATAGTTTAGTTGCATTTGCAGTAGGAATTCAAAAAGGAATAAATCCCACGTTATTGAAGGATGCATTATTGAATTATGGTGGAGTAGATAGAAGATTTGATGTTCATATTAAATCTGATCGCATTGTTTATATAGATGATTATGCGCATCATCCTGAAGAGATTAATAAATTGGTAGCATCGGTTCGTAAAATGTTTCCAGGTAAAAAAATATTGGGTATTTTTCAACCGCATTTATTTAGCCGAACTCAAGATTTTGCGAATGAATTTGCAAGGAGTTTAGAAGAACTCGATGAATTGCTACTTTTGGATATTTATCCTGCAAGAGAATTACCTATTTCAGGGGTGAATTCTCAGATGCTTTTGGATTTAATTAACATGAATTCAAAAATGCTTTGTTCAAAAAAAGAGTTAGAACCCCGTGTAAAACAATCAGATTCTTACGTAGTTTTAAGCATAGGTGCCGGAGATATCGGTGCTGAAGTTGAAAACATAAAGAAATACCTTTTAAAATAAGGCTGTAGGGCTATTTGGTGTGAAAGAAGGACTAAAGAAAATAGGCGGTTTTTTACTGCTAATAGCCTTGTTTGTTTTAGTTTCGTTTGCAAAAAACGAGCAAGACAAAATAATAGTTAATGCTGTTAATGTGAATATTAATGCCACTGAAGGGGATCCTTTTATGGATAAAAAAGACATTCTCAATTTAGTATATACTAGACTTGACACCTTAATCGGAAAATCGATAGGGAATTTGCAGTTGAATGAAGTGGAAAACCTGATAAGTAGGGAGACTTCAGTGAAAAGTGCAGAGGTATATGTGAAACACAATGGAGACGTTCATTTAAATGTTAAGCTTAAAAAAGTAATTGCTCGATTTAAACCTGATTCAACATCGGGTTTTTATATTGATGAAACAGGTAAGGTTATGCCTTGGGTATCCAAGTATTCACCACGTGTTTTAACGGTATCCGGTTATTTAAATATGTACAATAGGTATTTGGTAGATTCGGCTGTTCATGTTGATTTATCAACGCATCAAAAATTAGTAAACGATGTTTACGATTTTGCAAAGTATGTAAATAAAGACCCCTTTTGGAAATCGTTAATTGGCCAGGTTTACATCAATAATGAAGGGGATGCCATTCTTATTCCACTTTTAGGGAATCAGGAATTTTTATTTGGAGAGTTAACCAATTACGAAGAAAAACTAAACAAGATTAAAAGGTATTACAAAGATATTGCACCTAAAATGGGTTGGAATAAGTACAAAGAAGTGAACGTAAAGTTTAATAAGCAAATAGTTTGCAAATAATATTACAGTGGTAAGATGAGTAATTCAGATATAGTTGTTGGATTGGATATAGGTACTACCAAAATTGTTTGCATGGTGGGACGAAGAAATGAATACGGAAAAATCGAAATCCTTGGAATGGGAAAATCGGAGTCTGTAGGAGTTACTCGTGGTGTTGTTTCAAACATCGATAAAACCGTAGACAGTATTAGAACTGCAGTAACTGAAGCCGAAGCTCAATCGGGTGTTGATATTCGGGTTGTTAATGTGGGTATCGCTGGTCAGCATATTAAAAGTTTACAGCATCGAGGTGAAAAGATTCGTCATACTTATGAAGAGGAAATTTCTCAAGTAGATATCGATAGTTTAATCGATGATATGTATAAGCTGGTAACATTACCAGGTGAAGAAATCATTCACGTATTACCTCAAGAATATATTGTAGATAATGAACAGGGAATAAAAGATCCAATAGGAATGGCCGGAGTTCGTTTAGAAGCAAATTTTCACATAATAACAGGACAGGTTACCGCCGCTAAAAACATTTACAAATGTGTTGAAAAAGCAGGATTAAAGGTTGCTGAATTAATTCTTGAGCCACTAGCTTCCTCAGAAGCCGTGCTAAGTAGTGAGGAAAAGGAAGCAGGAATTGCTTTGGTTGATGTTGGTGGTGGAACTACTGACATTGCTATTTTTCAAGATCAGATAATTAGACATACCGCTGTTATTCCTTTTGGAGGAAACATTGTTACCGAGGATATAAAAGAAGGTTGTACAATTATCAAATCGCAAGCTGAACTGTTAAAAGTGAAATTCGGATCTGCTTTAGCCAACGAAAATCAAGAAAATGAAATAGTTAGTATTCCTGGTTTAAGAGGAAGGGCTCCTAAAGAGATTTCGGTTAAAAACTTAGCACACATCATTCAAGCAAGAATGGAGGAGATTGTTGAGAACGTTTATTTCGAAATTAAGAACTCAGGGTTTGAGAAGAAATTAATTGGAGGTATAGTTATCACTGGTGGTGGATCTCAATTAAAGCATATTCCACAATTGGTGGAGTATATGAGCGGAATGGATACAAGAATTGGTTATCCAAACGAACATTTAGCAAGCGGGAATGCCGAAGGTATCACTTCTCCGGTTTATGCAACTGGGGTAGGTTTAGTAATTAAGGGATTAGAAAAAGCTGCAAAACAGCAAAATAATCAAGTGAACAAAGTAAAAGGACATTCAACTAAAAACAAAGGAAATTTCTTTGATGCAATATTAAAGAAGTCGAGAGAGTTTTTTGAGGATGATACAGAATAAAATTAGAAATTTTTAAGCCAATAAATGTTATGATGCAATTTGATTTAGAAAAAGAGGAAAAGTCTATCATCAAGGTATTTGGTGTAGGAGGTGGTGGATCCAATGCGGTAAACCACATGTACAAACAAGGAATCAAAGGAGTAGATTTCTTTATTTGTAACACTGATGAACAATCTTTAGAAATGAGTCCAGTTCCCAATAAAATTCAGTTAGGTTTAAACCTTACTGCTGGAAGAGGTGCAGGATCATTAGCGGAAGTCGGTAAAAACGCCGCTTTAGAGAACATTGATGAAATTAGAGAAATCCTTGAAAAGGATACTAAAATGCTTTTTATTACAGCAGGAATGGGTGGTGGAACCGGTACAGGTGCAGCTCCAATCATTGCTAGAATAGCAAAAGAGTTAGGTATTCTTACAGTTGCTATCGTAACATATCCGTTTGGATTTGAAGGAAGAAAAAGATCAAACCAAGCTGATGGAGGTTTAGAAGAATTACGTGATGCGGTTGATACTTGTGTAATTATCTGTAATGATAAATTAAGAGAGATCTACGGAAACCTTCCTTTATCGGATGCATTTAGTAAAGCAGATGATATTTTAACTGAAGCGTCTAAAGGAATTGCTGAAATTATAACAAGAACAGGATACATTAACGTGGATTTTGAAGATGTTAGAACTGTAATGACTAATAGTGGCGTTGCAATTATGGGGTCGTCTTTAGCATCTGGTGAAAACAGAGCTATTAAAGCGGCCCAAGAAGCGTTAGAGTCTCCATTATTAAATGATAATAATATAGAAGGAGCGAATTACATTCTATTAAATATTACTTCAGGTAATAGTGAAGTTATGATGGATGAGATTTCTCAAATAACTGATTATATTCAAGATGAAGCAGGATTATCTGCAGACATCATTTGGGGGACAGGAATAGACGAGGAATTAGGGGATAGTATTTCTATCACTTTAATCGCTACTGGTTTTGAAGCGAATAAATCAATTGGTGGTATTCAATCTGAAAAGAGAAAGGATAAAGTAGTTCATAGTTTAAAAGAAACTGATCCAGCTCCACAGGCTGTTAATAGCCTTAAATCAGATGCTGTTAATCCTATGGAACCGCAATTAAAGTCTGCAGAAACTCCTCAAGTTGAGCAAACGAGAATGGAATTAAATGTTCCTGCAGTAGAAAAGAAACAGGAAGAAACTTTACCTTCTGGTTGGGAAGTTAAGGCTCCAGTTTCTGTAGTTGAAACACCAGTTGCAGAATCTGAAACTCCAAAGATTGTACATAATCTTTATGATGAAGCTTTCTCTGCTACTGTTGAGCAAGAAGAGAAAATAGTAGAAGAAGATAATTCCCCTACGTTTGAATTTGAAGCTTCTGATGTTGAGGAAACAAGTACCGAAACGTTTAACGAAAGAGAAGATGAGCAAAACCAAGCTGCAGAATCTATAGAAGAAAAACCTTTCGAGCCAACTTTTAACAAAATTCCAGCTGAACCTGAACACAAAGCTCCTGTAGGATTTGAGGCTCCTAAAAAGGCGCCAGAGTCCTCAACTTTTGCGAGTGAATTGGAATCAGAAGAAAGATTAAGAAGATCAGAAGAAAGATTAAGTCAGTTAAATAACTTGACGCATAAATTAAAGTCACCTTCTGGAATTACAGATTTAGAAAATGAGCCTGCTTACATCAGAAGAAAAGTAAGATTAGATAATCTTCAACACTCTTCAGAGAGCAGTGCCTCACGTTTCACATTAGGAGATGATGGAGAAAATAATCCTGAGATTCGTTCAAACAACTCTTTCTTACATGACAATGTAGACTGATCTGTAAAGCTTCAATTATAACATTTAGTTAAAGAGCCGTTACTTTTCGAAGTAACGGCTCTTTATTGTTTAAGAAGAAAAGTTGTTTAATTTGAGATATAACGAATTGAATTGTTGAAAAATTAGTGAATTCTTAAAAGGTCTTACACACTGAAAAATATATTTTTATGCAAAAGAGATGATATGGCTTACGTTGCATTAGTTTACGGTGGATTTTCGGGGGAAGCGGAAGTTTCTAAAAAAAGTGCTAACGAAATATTTAATGCTTTTAACGCATCTATAGGTACTCCTATTTTGGTTAGAATTGTAGATAAGAACTGGACAGCTGAATTTGAAGGTAATAACTATGTAATTGATAAAAATGATTTTTCTTTTGTTTCTGATCAAGGAAAAATAGAGTTTAAATCTGTTTTTAATATTATCCACGGTACTCCAGGTGAAGACGGTAAGTTATCCGGTTATTTTGATTTAATTGAAATGCCTTACAATTCTTCAGGAGTTTTAGCGAGTTCTTTAACGTTTAACAAAAACTGGGGAAATCGCTTTTTAAGCACTTATGGAATTGCAGTTCCTCAGTCGGTAGTGTTTTATAAAGAAGAAGATAATTCAGGCTTATATTCTGAAATTAATTTCCCTTGTTTTGTGAAGCCAAACAACGGAGGTTCATCTATTGGAACACATAAGGTATATGATAAAGACGCTTTAGAAGTTGCGCTAAAAGATGCCTTTAAGCATGATACAGAAGTAATTGTAGAGCAATTTATCAAAGGACGAGAATTCTCTGTTGGAATCATTAAAACGCCAGAAGGAGATCAGGTAATGCCTTTAACGGAGATAATTGTCGATACTGACTTTTTTGATTACAAACAAAAGTATTCAGATAACGGAGCTACTGAAATAACTCCTGCAGATATTGATTCTGAATTGGCAAAAGAATGTCAAGCTATTGTTAAGAAGGTATTTAAATTATTAAGGCTTAAAAGAGTTGCTCGGATTGATTTTATACTTCAGGAAGGAACATTTTATTTAATTGAAGTAAANACAATCCCAGGAATGAGCTCTAAAAGTATTCTTCCTCAGCAAGCAAAGTATGAAGGGATCAGCTTTAGTGGGTTAATTGAAAAGTTAGCCGTCTAAAATAATAATTGAACCTGCATATTTCCCGTATGAACAGTTTTGGCTGTTTCGGAAGCTCTTCCTTCATACATAAAAGTCAGTTGGAGGTTGTTTTTGTAAGCACGTTGGTATCGTGTTTGCCAAGTGTAATTGGTTCCAACCTGAAAGCCTTCTAACATATCAAATAAAAGTGGAGAGGTGTTGTTTTCATCTCCAGAAAATGTTGTTGCGATGTAATCCAAACTTGCTGATGTTTTTCCTTTTGTAAGCATGTTGTAAGTTAATTCAATTCCTAGCTTATTAAATGTCGCTTTTTCTCCACCTAAAGATTTGCTATTTAGTTTGTTTTTTAAAGCTCCACTAACTGTTGTTCTGAAGCTAGATCCTTTTTGGTAACTCAATTTAGGTTCCATTANATAGGAATCAATTTGATAATTNTGTTCGTCAAAGTATTGTGAGAATCTGGATTTTTGATTGAGCTCNGCAGTGTTTTTTAACGTAAATTTTTTAAGTAAATTCCATCTTAAGTTAATGGAATGGGCTTTTAGTTCTCTTGCTTCAAAACCACTTGTAAGGACTGATTTACTTTGGTTTTGCCTGAACGAGTAATTCGTTCCAAAGGTTGGGTTACTTCTGTTGAAGTACATTGTATTTCTAACGGAGGAAGAGATGGATATTAAACTGGTATCCGCAATACTATTTTGAAAAGGAACTTGAAATCGTTGCTCCTGATCTTTTGAAATTTTCTGATCTAATTTCATTATAAACTGGTTATTGAATCTCGTCAATAGCTTTTTCGTTTTTGTATCTCTTTTATAAAATTTTGCAGGGCTTAAGTTGAAGGATTGATTGAATTTGTTGTTATACGTTTTAATAAAATCAGTGGTTGGAAGAAATACCCTCACAAAATTAGCTTGGTCGGAAAATTGTGCAATTTGAAACTCATTTATATCTTGAATAGAGTCATTGTCACTGTCCAACCATGTGTACTGACCTTGTCCAGGATTAACTTCTNCATATTGGTATTGTCTTTTCAATTCACTTCCTGATGCGATTTCAAAGAAAGAATTAGACTGTAACATCCCTTTCCAAAGTTTGAATTTATAATCAATTCTATTTAAAAAAGTATTTTCGGGGTCTTGTGAAACCAATTCGGAATTATTTATTTCCAGTTCTCTATAAGTAGAGTTCCATAAGAACTTAGTTCCTTTTTTGTTGCCGAATTGAAAGTTTGCCCCAGCATTATTGGCTGTTGTTATTTTATTTAATTGGTTGTTAAACGGAGTGTAATCAGTTCGTTGATTCCAATTTACTTTAAAGGTGACTTTTTCACTTTTTTTAATTGCTAATTCAGAACCATAAACTGTATATCGGAATGAGGTGGGAGATAATGTGTCTGGTATGATATTAACTGTTTGATTATTTTCCTCCTCTTCCCATATTTTAAGNAAAAGCCCTTTTTTTATTTGCTGAGTAACACTTATTTGGTGTCTTAAAAAAGAACTTCCAATTGTAGATCCTTCCGAGTTTAAGAAGCTACCAGTTCCAGTGAATTCAGCACTTTTCCAAAGTTTAGTGTTTAAGTTTCCGCCAGATTTTAATCCGTAATATTCAGTTTTACGGTCTAAATATGAAACGTTAACTCCAGCAAATTTTTTATTGTTTAATGCATAATTCCAATTCCAACCCAGAATTTGTTCGGTATTTTTGGCTGATGTATTCGCTAAATTGAAATCCCTAGTAAATTCAACATCACGAAACCGTTCAATTGATTTAAACTTTTTGTTGATGATTTGATAACTGATTTGGTGTTGCGATTTATACAAGCGTGCTAATGAATCTTTAGACTTCCCTTTANAATATTTCGTNTTCTTTAAATGCGTTTTTAAAGCAATTCCTTGGTCATCCTCCTTGTGTTGTTTTGAAAACAGGTTTTGATTTTGATTACTAAAAGCAGTTTCGAAAAAGAGCGCCGTTTTTTCATTAAGATTATAATTCGTCCCAATCGTTAACATCTGTTGTTGTTTTGGAGCCATTAGCTGGATTAATGGTTCATAATCACCTTGTGGAACACCATTGATGGGAGGAATCCATTCATAAACTCTACCATTTGCCGAAGTTGTATTTGATAGTATGTAATAGCCATTGCCAGTTCCTACATTACTAAATCCTAGGTAATAAATAGCGCTGTCAGGGTCTGTACTGTATTCATAATAAGTATAAGGGGTAGATGAAATTGTTGTGTCTTGCGGTTTATAAAGAACTTGGCCTGTTGTATATTCTACCGTGTCAATTATTAGTGAAATAGCATTTTGTAAACTATCTCCTACGTCACTTAGTAAAGTGATTTGTTCGCTGGAAAGAGGCTGTTGTAATTGTTGAAACCTCATGTCTTGCTCAGAATAAAAATTCACAAAGAACCTGCCTTTTTCATTTTTAATTAAGTTTGAGGTGTTAAAAAGTGATCGACCGTAATTTTGATCTGAGTATTGAAATTCAACAACAATCCTTTTGTCTTTTGTGATAATTTGATTGGTTGTAAAAGTTAATTCGGCAGAGTTATAATCAATAGTATAATCTCCATCCATTCCTCTTTGGAGTAATTTTCCATCAATGTAAACTCGCTCCGTTCCTGATAGAATGATTATGAATCGTTCATTCTCAGCTCCAACTAACCTGTATGGCCCTTGGTTTCCTTCAATTCCAATAATACTGTTTCGAGAAAATTTCCCGCGAGATAATGCAGCATCTGCTTTTACTTGATATTCGGCTTTCTTCCCAAATAGTTTCGTTTCGTATAGTCCTTCGTAGCTTAATCCTTGAGCCTTCTTATTAAATTTTAAGAATTGATCTTCATTTTGTACTGTTTGGAAATCTCCGGCTATAATTTTATGACCGTCTTTCGAAAATTGAACAAAAACTTTGTCAAACTCCTGCAGTGTTTGTGTGTTTCCTTGTGGCTGAATAGGAATGTTATTATCCGTTATCGCAGCCAATATTTCAACGTCCTGAAAGGTTCCTGATAGCTGAAGGTTTAGATTTGAGTTTAGGGATAAATCACGGTTGTTTCCTATGTTTACTCCTCTGGAAATACTTCCCCCTTTTTTTAAACTACTTTCTCCAAATAAATCACTCCTGGTAATCTCACTTGAGTTATACCTATATGGATTTCGGGTTAGTAGTTTTCCTTTTCTTGAGGCTGTATCACCTGGGAAACGATTTTGAACAGAACTAGAAAAGTTGATTGGGAAAACTTTATAGACAATAGTCACTGAATCTATAGGTGGGTTTTTGAAATAAAGTTGACTTTTAAAATCATCGATTTTGTAAAAAAGGGTGTCTAAAGCTTTAATTTGAAGGCTTCCTGGTAGTATTGATAAAGAGTCAATCTTGACCGAATCACTTGTAGGTATCTTTTTAACACGAATATTGCTAAAGTCGTTTTGCCCAAAGCTTACCGTAACCGCTAGGATTATCAATAATATAAGGTGATATTTTGGGCGTTTAAGAGAATTCAAATTGCTAAAAAAAGAATAACGAAAATATGCTTTACAAATTGTAAGTAAAGTTACTGTATTACGATTTGAATCAACGAATTACACACTAGGATGTTAGTAAGATATGAGTTCGGCAAAATCTATTTAGGTGTAAGACCGTTACATTTGTAGTGTATAATTTTATAATGAAAAATATATTTAAAATATTATTAATTTCAGGACTAGTAGGAACAAGCATTTCTAGTTGTGTTCCTAAACGTAAATTGGACGATGTTACGGCAAACTACGATGCCGAAAAAGCAAAATCACAGGAGCTACATTTCCAAAACGTAAAACTTGAAGGTGAGAAGAACGAGTTAGATGCTCAGGCTTTGGATATGAGTAAGCGAATGAGTTATCTAAAAAAAGATACCGCTATTCAAGGAGTATCTCTTCGCCAATTAACTAGAAACTACGATCAATTAAACAGCACATATAGAGAACTTTTATCATTAAAGGATCAAAACAAGAAGAAAGCCGAAGAATTGGTTACTCGATACATGAGAGAAATCGAAGAAACAAGAAGTACCCTTCAAACAAAAGAAGATAAGCTGAACGCAACGGAAAGATCTTTAGCTGAAAAGAAAGAAAACTTAAGATTAAAAATTGAAGAGTTATCCGCAGCAACGGCTGCTATTGAAGAAAGAGCTAGAAGAATTGCGGAATTGAAATCTGAGATTAATAGAAGAGATTCACTAGCAAAAGCACTTGAAGAAAAAATCAGAAAAGCATTATTTGGTTTAGAAGAAGAAGGAATTACAATGGAGATGAGAAACGGAAAAGTTTATATTTCCTTAGATAATGAGTTGTTATTTAAACCCGGCAGTTATACTGCTGATGAGAAAGGTAAGCAAGCTTTAAAGAAGTTAGCTAAAGCGCTTAAAGGAAATGATGAAATTAATATAACTGTTGAAGGTCATACGGATTCTGATAAATATAGAGGAGGTGCACAGTTGAAAGATAATTGGGATTTAAGTGTAATGCGTGCTACTGAAATTGTTAAAGTATTAGAGTCATTCAAGATTGATGCTAAAAGATTAACAGCTAGTGGAAAAGGAGATAGTAATCCTTTAGATCCTACCGATACTAAAGAAGCTAAAAAGAAAAATAGAAGAACCGATATCATTGTCACTCCTCGTTTGGATATAATCGAAGATATATTAGGGAACTAAAAACTCTTTCTACAAGGTGTTGGACTCCAACCCTGATTTTGCTAAGCGAAGTGGTGTTTTCACACCACTTCTTTCTTTTACAAGGTTTTTTAATAGTGCTGAAATATTTTTTGACTGCAAGTTGTCAGTCCAAATAAGCATCATTCATATTGAATTGTAACCAATAAATGGAGTGAAATTTGTTGTATCCTTACAATACATTTTTCCCTTAAATCTACTGTAATCTCAACTTGTAGAATAACTGAAATCAAATAAATAATACGTAATCTTTATTCTATGATTCTGGAGTTAACGGGAGATGAATCGCATTTTTTTATTGAAGATTTAATTCCTTTTTCGTCAGATGAAATAATTTAAAAGCTTCAATTTTGGAATCGCATTTTTTTGGCTTTAGTTAAATGTTTTCAAATTAAGTGACAAATGTTTACAATCAATTATATAACCTTTATTTTTGCAATAACATTTACAGCTTTAACTTCATTAAGTTAACAATTGGAAGATCTAATTAATAAAATAAAACTTCAGATTGAATTAAGTTCAAAAGCGGAAGATTATCTTTTATCGATAGCTACTGAAAAAAACATTCAAAAAGGGACGACATTAATACGTGAGGGGCAAGTAGTAAATAAAATTTACTTTGTGAAAAGTGGTTGTTTAAGGTCGTTCTGCACAGATAAAGAAGGGAAAGAACACACTTTACTATTTGCTATTAAAAATTGGTGGATAAGTGATTATATAGCTATCCACGATAATACCTATGCTACACTTACCGTAGAGTCTTTAACCGATGCTACTGTCATTGAATTTAATGCTAAGAAATTGGATGAAATACATTCCCTTTTTCCCGAGTTTGAACCACTACAAAGACAGAACTTAGAACGTCATGTAGTAAGCCTTCAGAAAAGGATATTAAACCAGTTACAACTTTCGGCCCTAGAACGTTATGAATTGTTTTTAAAGCAATATCCCGATATAGAAAAGCATACCCGTAACTACCATATTGCATCATTTTTGGGTATTACTCAACAAAGCCTAAGTCGTTTAAGAGTAGAAATTTCAAAAAAATAGTTTTTTTACCCTAGGGTAAATTTATCCAGCTTCTTCTAAGGTATTTTTGTGTCAGAACATTTTTAGTAAAATAAAAAGATACAATTATGAGAGCATTACAATTAGTGAAATACGGTGAAATAAAAGACAGTTTAGNCTTTAATGAAGTAAAAAAACCAACTGTCCAAAAACAAGATGTACTTATTGAAGTGAAGGCTGCTGCCATAAACCCTATTGACAAAGGTATTATCCTTGGAAACCTTCAGGCCTTGCTTCCAATTTCTTTACCAGCTACTTTGGCTTATGATGTTAGTGGAATCGTAGTAGATAAAGGTGATGGTGTAAGTGATTTTGAAATCGGAGATTTAGTTTATGCTAGAGTTCCTCAAGAACAAATGGGAACAATTGCTGAATACGCTTCGGTTGGTGTTGATGCAGTANCTAAAAAACCTGGTAATATTTCTTTTGAAGAAGCAGCAGGTTTGCCTTTAGCAGGTCTTACCGCTTTACAGTCATTAGAATATGCGGGCATTAAAGAGAATGATAAAGTTTTAATTCACGCTGGATCAGGAGGTGTAGGTAGTTTTGCCATTCAATATGCTAAAGCAAAAGGGGCTTATGTATACACTACAACCAGTACTGAAAATGTAAGTTGGGTAAAGGAACTTGGTGCAGACAGAGTAATCGATTACAAAACAGAAGATTATAAAAACATCGTAAAAGATGCAGACATAGTATTCGATACACTTGGTAAACATTATTCTGCCGAAGCTTTTGAGGTAGTTAAACAAGGAGGGAAGGTAGTTAGCGTTGTGGGGCCTCTAGACGAATCCACTGCTAAGATGTTTGGTATGTCTAAATACAAACTTCCAGAAGATTTAGCGAAATTAAGCNCTCAAAAGGAAGCTGAGTATAAATTCATTTTCATGCACCCGAATGGATCGCATTTAAGTGAAATTAAAGCGATGATCGAAGATGATAAAATCAAACCAATCGTTGATGAAGTTTATCAATTCTCGGAAAGTATTGATGCGTTCAATCATTTAGCTTCCGGGAGAGCAAAAGGAAAAATTGTAATAAAAATATCTTAACGTTAATTGAGTCAAAAATATAAAAACAGAAATCATGATAAAAAAAATATTAATTGGATTAGCAGGTTCTATAGTTCTTCTGCTAGCAATCTTATACTTTACGAGTAAGCCTAAACTAGAATCCGATGGCTCTTTCAGTCCATCAAGTTTAGCATTAAAACTAGGTACTGTTGACGTAACCGATTTTGAGAATATTAGCTATTCAAAATATGAAGGAAAGAAGTCGAAAATATTAGTAATTTTCACAGAGCAGAAAAACTTAAAAATGAAAAATGACAAGTTTTTTTCTACAGGGAATCACCCCATAGAAGCTTTATTACCAATGTTGCATTTAAAAAACGCAGGGTTCGATTTTGAAATTGTTACCCCAACAGGAAAGCCTGTGGTTTTTGAAATGTGGGCTTTCCCTCAAAAGGACAAAAATGTTCAGGCGATTTATAAAGAGTACAAGTCGTTTTTTGAGAAGCCTAAAAGCCTAATCAAATTCATTAATAATTCATCATCTAACCTTGAAAAATATGCAGCTGTTTTTGTTCCTGGAGGTCATGGTGCAATGATTGGACTTCCTGAAGATCAAAACGTTGGGAAAGTGTTACGTTGGGCTCATAACAATGATTTATTTACAATATCACTTTGTCACGGACCAGGATCGTTGCTTTCAACAACACTAAACAACCAAGAGTTTCTTTATAAAGGATATAATATGGCTGTCTTCCCAGATGCTGTAGATGAAATGACACCAATGGTTGGTTATTTACCAGGGAAAATGGTTTCAGGAGTCAGTGAGAATTTAAAAAGATTAGGAGCTAATATTGTAAATACAGAGTCGGATAAAACTGTATGTGTAGACCGAAAGTTAATAACAGGAGCAAGCCCTTTAGCGTCTAATGAATTAGGGAAACTTGCAGCTAAAACGTTATTGAAAGAATTGAAATAAAAAAATAGTGCTATTTATGTCAAAAAGGGTGTTATTAGAAGTTATATCATCGATAGTAATGGAAAAGAACACATCTATATGTTTGCTTCAGAGGGATGGATTACTGGAGACATTGAGGCCGTAGAGCTGAATGGTTCAACCAAACTTTACATCGATTGCCTAGAGGATTCCGAATTAACCTTTATAAGCAAGGATCATGCAAACCAAGCTAATATGACCAAAGAGCAATTACTTCAAAACATGCAAAAAATATGGAAAAATAAAGCCAAAATGCAAAATAGAATTTTAATGCTATTAGGTTCGCCTGCGATTGATCGATATAAATACTTCTTGGAATTATATCCAGAACTACCAAATCGAGTTCCTCAAAAAATGATTGCATCATACCTAGGAATTATGCCTCAAACTTTAAGTACGATTCGAAAAAAAATAGCCAAAGGAAAATAATTTCATTTCTTCATCTATGCGAATTTATAACAGCTAAGATCTGCTGAACTTTGTATTAAATCAATTTTTAATACAAAATGAAAAAAGCATCACTTATCGTCAGAATACTTTTAGGTTTAATTGTACTGATATTCGGTTTAAATAAATTCATCCATTTTATGCCAACACCTCCGCTTACTCCCGAGGCCGAGGAATTTATGAGCGCCTTAATTAATACAGGTTACCTCATGAATGCTGTTGCAGTCATTGAAATTTTAACAGGAATCATGTTATTGCTAAACCTATTTCAGCGATTGGCGCTGATATTACTTTTCCCCGTATTATTAAACGCCTTTTGGTTTCACCTTTTTTTAGATCCTGCAGGATTTACTGAATCACTTATTCAAACAACCTTACACTAAAATTGAATATCTAGTTTCTGAATTAAATATTAGTAGGGTCACTGCTTCTGGTTATCTTAATAAATTAGCAGAAGATGGCGTTTTGAAAAAGCAAAAAGTGGGTAAATATAACTACTACCTTAATGAAGAATTATTTAAACTTCTTACTAAGTAGAAGTTCAACGTCTTTTTGTAGAAAACTCGCTCTAGCTCCAATTTAAATATTATGTTATAGTAGCGAGAACTTAAGTGAAAAGTTCGACTTGTCGCTCATCGACTCCACAAATCAAATTAAGTCGCTGATTTTCAGCNACTTTTTTGTTTTGTNATTTTTGNATAAANATGTAAGTNATTNANATTCAGACGTNAAAAGTTCNATACCCACTTNGGTCTGAAATTTATTATTGGAGTAAATTTGCTAACACGCTGTATGAAGCGTGGCGCTTATTTAATGCAATATAGNTTCGGTTTACCACATAGTCAAATTGCAGATTTGGCGAGCTACCCTTTTTCTTAAATGCTATTCAAATCTGCGATTTGACGGTCTTTCTACGGAGAAATAATCCCATGNCACGCACCGCACTGTAAGGCCATGATTTTCTACAGCATGTTAGCGATATTATTTTAGATGTCAAACCTAGGTAAAAAAATAGGTACTTGGGACAATAGTTAATATGGCTAAAGTCAATACAAAGAGAGTTTTCCATTGATCTTCTCTGTCTTTGTTTTGAAGTGATTTATGGGCTAACTTTTTATTACCTTATAATGTTCTATTCCTATTATGATCACATAAACTCCAGAAGGAATATTTGTTAAGTCAATAATTTGTCCTTCACCTTTTGAAAGTAGGCTTCCATTAATATTTACCAGTTTCCAAGTTGAATTTTCTGAAATATTGATGAAGTCATTCGTTGGGTTAGGGAAGAGGTATATTGATTTTTTTTCTTCTGAATTCACCGAAGTAATCACACAATTATCATTTGGTATAACTCCAGTTAATCCACCAGAACAAATATCACAGTCATCCAGCGTTGCTGTTCCAAATAAATCATTGTTACAATCAGTTTGAATTTGATCGCTACAAAGTATGTCTCTTAGTTCTCTTTGTCCTGCGGTGTAATTTACTAAGGCTTCAACGTTCTCAACAGCTGTCATGGTATAAGCATAAGGAGGAGTGAAGGCCGTTCCTGTTTCCGTTTTATCGCCAGGAGCATTGGTGAACAAGTTGTTGTTTAAGTTGACAGCAGTAGCTGCTCCTCCAATATAGTTTAGAGGATTCGTGACAAGTTCGAATACATTGTTTTCAATTAGTAAATCAGCTTCCTTTCCTACTCCAATACAATAATCATTTCCGTCGCTATCACTTCTGTAGTAATTGTTTACGATGTGTACTTGACCAAATCGAACTCTTGGCATTCTTTGTTTAACACCAGCTGCCCAATAGTTATGGTGAAGCGTTACTTTAGAATGACCTCTATCGGCAGTGTGATCATCGTTATGCCCAATTAGATTACTAAATTCATGAGCAGTAGAAGCAGAGGTGTAGGAGAATTTACACCAGCTAATGGTGATATAGTTAGACTCTCTTTTAATATCCAAATTTCCATCTTCTCCGTCGGAAATATCCAAATGATCAAACCAAAGGCGAGTACCTGTAATAACCGAAATAACATCATCACTTCCATTGTCTCTAGCACCGTCTCCTCTGAGTTTGAGGTTACGAATAACAATATTGCTCTCTCCGTCAATAATGAAGTATCCATGCAATTCGGCTCCTAAATGACCTAAGATGGTTTTGTTTGAGTTAACATAAATTCGACTATCAGCGCCGTTCCCTGTTCCAACCGATCCTGATAAGAAGATTACTGTAGCACCTTCTGATTCGGCATGTGATTTTAAGTCAGCAAATGTAGAAACATGAACTGTGTCTCCGCCCGCCCCACCATTAGTAGTTCCGTTATAAGTAGCCCATCCAACAGGGGCACAAAGGTCATCGAATTGGTAGTTACAAACGTTCTTTTGGTCGTTCAGACAAACATCATTCGAGTTTGATACAAAGCCATCTGGTTGCTCACAGATTACAATAGAATCCAGAGGATTCCCTAAACCATCGTTGTCGGCATCAGCGTACCAAGTTGGCGTTGCATTAGAATCAACATTGGTTAATCCTCCAGAACAAACACCACAATCATTTATACTTGCTGTACCAAAAAGGTCTCCATTACAATCTGTACAAGATGCACTANTTACCGAATTNTCATATAACGATAGGTAATCCAAATTGGCTAAGCCGCCTGCTGTTGTAGCCCTAATTTCAATTTTATTTGCTCCTTCAACTAAGTCGATAGTTATTGTTCCTGATTCCCAAGTAGTCCATGAACCANTAGCAGGGAAGGACATAATGTTTCCAGCTTGTCCGTTAACATAAATAGTCCCTGGTCGAGCATCAGTTCCACCGTTAGCAAAACGATAACCAAATTCAACTTGTTGATCTTGATCTGTAGTGATCATATAAGTAACCGAAGATCCAATTGCGTTGGTTGTGTTTACATAACCAGTTCCTGAAAACCCAGTGTTTGCGCTTTCGTTGGCGTCTCCATCAACCACACATGCTGTTTCCCCTTCAATTTTTTCGGAACATGCTTCTAAACCAGTAGTTCCGCCAACACATACTCCACAATTGTCTTCATAAGCAGTTCCATCTGGTGTTCCGTTACAATCGGCAAAAACACTTCCACTGCAAAATAAATCGTTTAAANCCCTTCGACCAACACTAAATCTTACAACATTTTCCACATCTACAACAGGAGTCATTGTGTATGGGTAAGGAGGAGTAAAAGCGGTCCCGTGACCTGTTTTATCACCAGGTGCAGCAATGAAAAGGTTATTTCTCATTTGAGCCGCAGTAGATTCATTCGTATACATTAGCGGATTGTTCACCTTTTCAAAGGCGTTGTTTTCAATTAACAAATCTGCCTCCTTGGTTGCCCCAATACAGAAGTCGTCTTTCTGTTCCGTTCTATAGTAATTATTTACCACGTGTACTTTACCAAATCGAACATTCGGCATTCTTCTTACACAGCCTTCAGCCCAATAATTGTGGTGAAAAGTGATTTTTAATTTGCCTCTATCAGTAATGCGACTGTCCGAGTTACCATTCAAGTTACTCCATTGGTGATAGGTTGATTTAGATGTATAAGAAAACTTACACCAACTCACAGTAACGTAGTTGGATTCTCTAACGATATCCAAATTTCCATCTCCTCCGTCTTCAAATTCTACGTGGTCTACCCAAACACGTTCCGAATTGGATAAAGCCATACAATCTTCACCATCCCTGTCGTGAGCACCATCACCTCTTACTTTAAGGTTTCTAATAATTACATTGTTTGCATTCGACACGAATATACTACCATGTAACTCTGCATTCCCATAACCCAAAATGGTTTTGTTTGACTTTACATACACTCTACTTGTTATTCCTNCTCCAGTTCCAATAGAACCAGTTATGATAATAACCTGAGGATCTGCCGAAGCCGCTTCTGTTTTGAAGTCTTCAAATGTGGAAACCCAAACAGTATCTCCACCTTCTCCTCCTGTAACAGAACCATCGTGAGTTGCCCAACCAACAGGTGAGCAGATGTCGTCATATTGTTGACCAAAAGTGAAAAAGTACAAAAGTCCCAAAAGGCCAGATAATAGTAGTTTCTTAATCATAACTTTAAGTTACTATTAAATACAAACACTTAATTGACAATTAATAGAGAAGTATTGATATTTTCCTGAGATTAAGATTAATTCGAGCATTTTTGGATAGAAATTATGCCTCCTTATTATGGTTACATTTTGATAATTAGCTGTTTTATTTTCAATTGTCGCTAACGTTTGTGAAAATACCACTTGTGGCATTATTATTTGAATGATTAGGTTGATTTCTTTTTTTTGTTTTGATCAATTCAATATCCTTTTCTAGAAAGTTCGATATTTGGGACCTTGNGCCCTCCTTAAATTTCAGTAATAATTGCAAGATCTTTGATGAAAAAGTTCGGATCCTCTCCCGTAACCTCCACTCAAAGGGACTCATCTGAATAATCAGATGGGTCTTTTTTGTTTTTGTTCAGTTTGAATTAGTCTATTGATATATAAGAAAACAGTGCCTTTTAATCTCTTCAGAAAATTTTCTTGCTACCTGGAAGTGTTTTTTCTGCTATAAAAAATAGGTTGTGTAGCAGTAATTAAATATATTCATAGCAGAAAATAACTTAGGAATGAAAAACAATCACATAGCGCACCTAATAAGTTGCATAAGAAAACACAATAGTATTTCTGCTACTGAATTGTACAAGTTGATTGATCTTGGACAAAGTACCATTAGGAAATATCTTAAGGAACTGGTTGATCAAAATCACATCGTTACCACTGGTGTTGGTAGATCTACAAAATACCAAATATCACCATCTTACGAATTACTGGCAGGAGTAAGTTTGGATGAATATTATCAAAAGGAATTAGACGACAGAAATGCAAAAGTACAATTTGATTTTGAACTCATTCCAAACGTACTTCAACAGGCTCAGCTATTTACGAAAGCAGAGCTAATAAAATTAAACAAAATCCAAGATAGGTATCTTAAAAGTGTAGCATCGGTAGAAGCGGGGATTTACAAAAAAAGATTAGAAGTATTGGATATTGACTTGATATGGAAATCGTCGGAAATCGAAGGGAATACGTACTCATTGCTTGAAACAGAAGCGCTCATAAAACAACATGAATTAGCAAAAGGTAAATCGAAGGAAGACGCCACTATGCTTTTGAATCATAAAAAAGCATTAGATTTTATTACGGCTGATTTAGATTATCTTAAGTCGTTAACGCTTAATAAAGTAATCGATATTCACACTTTGCTAATTTCAGATTTAGGTATAAGTAAAAATATTAGAAAACGAGCAGTTGCTATTACCGGAACAAACTATAAACCGCTTGCTATTGAGTCTCAAATCAATGAGGCTTTACAAAACACTGTAGCGTTGGTTAATAGTAAAGATAATGTTTTTGAAAAATCGCTGCTCCTCCTTTGTTTGTTATCGTACATTCAAGCCTTTGAAGACGGCAACAAACGTACTGCAAGAATTGTAAGTAACGCTATCTTAATGAGCTTTAATCACTGTCCTTTAAGTTATAGAACAATTTCGGCTGTGGAGTACAAAAAAGCAATGTTATTGTTTTATGAGCAAAACAATCTATCTGAGATGAAAAAAATATTTATCGATCAATTTGAATTTGCGGTTAATCAATATTTTGATTTATAAAACTAAAAGGGAATACTATATCAGAATAACCACTAAAAAGGAGATATTCGATTTCAAATTTCTGGGGGTTGTAATAACAGGATATTTGCTCAAACCTATCATCTGATAGTGTTTTTCAAGTCCAATTTTTTGAATCTAAACAATGGGCTGCTATTAAATTAATATATCCTTCCCTATTATAACGGCTATGTGGACTGTTCCCTTTTTTGTATGACCTCTTCGACTCC
>JGI24539J26755_10000119_pt1 | contig 33896 bp, 36 predicted proteins | sample NorSeaMetagenome_2_FD_26755 | JGI IMG/M metagenome (IMG submission 26755) | reverse complement strand
TTTTTGTCTTGTTATATATAGTCAATATAATTTTTAAATCTTGTTAATAAAATTTGTAATTTTTTCTAAATGAGATGTAATAGCCTCTTCGTTAATATTGTTTTGATTTTTCTATGGTAGGTATTTCAAGTTGCATGAATTATGATTTTACTCCTGAATTTATGAGACAAGCTGTTAATACAGAAAAGCGTCGGTATTGCGTATAAAAGAATAGCAAGCAGAAATGAAGAAGAAAATATTAGAACTAAACTATGTTATAAATTAAATATTTATAATAATGATGCTGGTGTAAATCATCTACAATACACCAGCAGACCAATTTCCGTTCCTGGAAATATTGTTCCTACAAGAGTAATTCTCTTTGGTATGAGGATTGTCATCCTCATGTAATGATTTCGCGAAATTTTGGACACTATGATTTTCTCACAAATCTGCATTAAATGATTTACCGTATTTGTTGTCAAATGCATCTGGACATCTACCAGAAGTTTGTAAGCAATATTTATACTCATCTGTTGGTTTTGTATTACATATACTGATACATATGCTGATACACAGGATAAACATGTGTTCTAAATCTGCCTGGTCTGAAATGTCTACGACGTCGTGTTCTTTTCACTGCAGGATGAATTTTAAAAGGCTCTTCTTGAACTTCTTCTTGCATTTTATAATAGGATAAGTTTATTATACGTATTTTTATGATATATAAAGAATACAACTAAACCTGTAAATGAGACGTACAACTTCAAACACACAGCAAAGGACGATATCAGGAAGAACAGTTCGTAGAACGCCTTCAACATCCGGAATACAACGAATACCATTAACCAGGTCAGTACCTGTACGTACGAATAGTATGAAGGAATTGCCTTATAGGAGAGAAGATATTGAACCTGTAATAAATGATAATGATCATGATAGATATGTTCTAGAAACATTAAATAATATACTCGAGACGGTTAAAGAAGGAATAGAGAGTATAACAAATGAAAAATCAGACTTTATGACGTCATTTAAAAATATTAAAGATAATATAGACATTATAAGAACTCACACTCCACGTAAAGACCCTGAATATGAAGTAGAATCAAGAGATACATTAATTGAAATCAAAGATGAGTTGAAAGGATTACGTAAAGACCATGTCAATGCTTTTACGGATTTTAAAGAAAGTATGACTATGTCTGAATTAACTATACCTCTACATAGACGAAATTCATTCAATAAATCTTCTGCTACAGAAGTTGTTAATGCTATACGTGATTTGAAGACAGTTATAGGAACACCCAGAGATATTCTACAAGACACTCCTAGAGTAAATGAAGATAACAGTTCATCTATTAACAACATTGTTAGTAAATTAGACGATATTATTTCTATTAACAAGGAATCTAAAGAAGCTTATCATGCACGAAGGACGCAAGATGTTGCTTTATTGACTGATATTAAGGAAGCTTTAAGGAAAAAGACTAATATCTATGATTCTACTGAAAATTATGAGAAGAAATATCATGATATGAAGAATGTTCAGCAGACACAATTTTATAAATTTTCTAAGATTCTTGCAATGTATCACAACGCAATGCTTGCCTTATGTCGATCTGATAATCCTGAAGCGGAGGAAGAATTTAGAAAACTACAGGAATTAGTTGGATCTATAAATAGTGATAACGAACATATTTAGAAAATGATATTTACATACATACATACAATAATTATATAAATAATAAATGGAAGTTGTACCAGACAAACAAACCAAAAGTATCACTTTTTCTTCGATGAAGTGGGAAGGAGGATCTCATATTAAATTTGACGGTAAAATTTCTGATTCTGTGTTACAAGCAATTGAAGCCGGAATGTATAGTTTACAGATATTTATCGGAAGCCCTCAATCATACAATCGAAGTAATATATCAACAGATGACATAGAAGTAACTGCATATTTTCTTAATAAATTTCCGACTAATTTATTCATACATACACCTCTTGTATATAATCTAGCAGGTAAAAAAGACTCTTTAGCATGGGCTGGTAATATTAAACAGGATACTATAACGCAACGTGTTGTAAATGGTATTCAATATGAATTGTCTGTTCTATCTACCATACTTTCTGGCGTAGATGAAAAATCAAAACGTCACGCAGGTGTTGTTGTTCATCCTGGTAGTTACCCGGACAAGGAAAAGGGGTTAGAAGCAATTGGAAAGACTATAAATAAGATAGAATTTATTGGTGGTGCGAAGTTATTGTTGGAGAATGCTAGCGGAGGTGGTACGAAACTTGCTACTACTTTTGAGGAAATTCGTACTATTATTGATCATGTTGATCCAGAAAAGAGAGATAATATTGGCGTTTGTGTAGACACAGCACATATTTTCGGATTTGGAAGCTATGATTTGAGACTAGAAAGCGAGGTTGATAGATTGTTTCTTGAATTTGATAATATAATAGGAGCTGAAAGGTTTACACTTCTGCATTTAAATGACTCAAAGTGTTCTCTCGATAAAAGACATGACGCCCCATTTGGAAGCGGTAAAGATAAGCATCAGTTGCTTGGTCATGGATACATATGGAATGATAACTTTAATCCTTTGTTATATTTATTAAATAAGTGTAAAGAAAGAGATATACCTGTTGTACTTGAAACTGAACCATGTGACATGGTTACATTGACGAAATTGGGTGATAATAGGATTTAAACGTACAATCATAGATGTTAACCACCATTTATGAACAAAATACGAACAAAACAGTTATACGATGATAAAAAAAGAGAAAACGTTAAAATAAATAGATCAAGTTGTAGTATACATAAGATTTATGGCGTTGGTAAAAATGTAGACATAGAAATGAGATATTTTCTTATTGAGGGAATGATACTTCCTCTACAAGGTATAAAAAAGGTAACTACTGGATGTTATATCTTTAGGACAGTTGTTAAGTTTTATATAAGGATATATTACGGAGTTATTAAAAGATATACATTTAGTTTTAAATGTAAAAGTGAACGGGGTAATATTTTGTCACAGTTATTGAGATGTCTAAATTGCGATCATCGATAAATAAAACTGATTTATATGTATCATATGATACATATAAAAAACTAATGATAGAAGAGTATAATACAGATTTAAAACATATTCATAGAGTATTTGGAGATGGTAACTGTTTATTACGTGCGATTGCTTTACAGACAAACAAGACTCACGAATATCTTAGAGAAGAATTGTATCTTGAATATATTAACATGATAGAGTATTATTCTCCGTTTTTTATTAATATTAATTCTTATATAGAACAAATAAAAAATAATAGTGTTTGGTGTGGAGAAGAAGATATATCTGCTCTAGCTAACGTAGTTAACGCCGATATTGAATTATATATAAACACTACAACAGAGTCATATATGACGTATACATGCAGGGAAGTATCTGATAATGTTATAGGTATAATATATGTGAATGGTAATCATTATGATGCAGTATTGAGAAATCGATTGAAATGTGATAATATTTGTTGCAATGAGTATTCTGTTATGTCTTGCGATAAATGTCTACAAAATTTCTGTGAAAATTGCGAGAATGGACATTCTTGTAGTTGTATTACAATTAATAAAGCCGCAAAAATAATGTATGAAAGGATGAATATGGTTATAGAGTAAAATATAATACGTGTTATTTGCGTTATTCTCTTATGTTAAAGAATATCTAAATTCTCTTTGATATTTCTCATTACAGTTAAATCATGTCGATTATAACATCATTATTAAAAATGTTATTATTTTATATTTGTACAAGTATAAAATAATATTACAGAAAAAGGATTACTATCAAATCACAATACAGGAAATCCTAATGCACCTCCAGATATTCTAATGATGTTATTATCTATAGCAGTTACGATAAATTCATAACTTTGCGGGTGGTCAGTTCCTTGTCCCAGTACCCCTGCGGCAGTAGATCCTGTGTGTGCGCCTTCTGAAGCTTCAGGTACCATACTAACATTTGTAAGTTTTCCATAGTTAGTAGATCCCATAGGATCGCAGCACATGAAATCGAGGGAGTAAGAGTATTCGTGATAACCTGTCTCACATGGTATGGCAGGTGCATGGTACCAAGGGTTAACCAGTGAGAAGTAATCAGATCCCATTGTAGCTATACGTTGAGTGTTCTCGTATAGGATTGATGTCTGAAGAATTGGGTCTACCGCATGGTCAGGAGAGAAATCTAGAACTCCTTGAGTGTGTACTGGGGATGCAGCTGTGTAATTTGACCAACAGCCAGGGGTTGTTGTGTTTCTTACTGAGAAAAAGAGGACCTTAATCGCATGAGAGAAACGACAATCAAATGATGGGACCTTGTTTTGTGCCGGGTTAAATGTTTGACGAGGAGCTGTTTGAACTTGTTCAATAAGTATATCACGCGGAGCACAAGCCATTCTCTTACGTTCGTCATTCGATACAATAGCATAGTTAGCCCATACCTGTGTTGTACCAAGTACTGGAGCAACTGCGATGTCTTGGGGGATAGTAGGCGTAGTATGAGGATTTATTCCGTCTACTGCTTGAGAATTAGTGAGAACGAGAAGCTGATTCCATTCTCTGAAGGCACAACTGATTCTCATATCGTTGTAAGGTAATGCAGCTGTTGGAAGAGCAACACCGCTATCACGTGTGAAGAAGAATGGAAGAGGCAAGTTGAGAGTATTGGACTGAATTTTATGTTCAGGTCCTGGTGGAGAACCTGCAGTCATACCATCGAAGTTACCAATCATATTGTTATAACCTGTACGCTTTCCAGCCGGTACTGTGAACGCGGACCAGAAATCAAGATGGTAGTTATCAAACCTGGCAGCAACGAGGTCGTTAAATGTAATACAGCATTCACGAATCAAATTGTGCATGAAGTTACGGGTCCATCTGATACGTCCATTAGCTTGATATTGGTTGCCTGTTAATAATTCGACTTCTGGTGTTGTTACACGAAGCCATGTCTGAAGAAGATAATCTCCTGCACGTGAAATACTTACGGACCATTCCTGTCCGAAGGCCGGGTTACCGCTTGCACGGGACAATACAACGGGTACTTGTGTAAACCAAGTAGCCTTGCGTGTATCACGTACGAAATAAGCTGTAGAGTCTGGGCCACCATAAAGATATTTTTCAATCTCGTCAAAGGTGGCGAGGTCGATAAATCCAGAAGTAACATTTGAAGTAGATATAGTTGCCATTATTTTATATAATACAAGAAAAAAAAAATTGATAATAATGTACTGAAATAATAAAAATACTATAATCCATTGTATTTAAAGCAGTATTGTTATAACCTAAATGGGAGACCGTAAAAAACATTATAACGAGCCAGAAGACACTCAAGTTGATATTTTGGAACTGAATTCCAAAATACATATGATGTTTAATAAGGAAAAAGATAACATATCAGAGTATAAACAGCAGCTAATAGATTTAGAAAACGCTCGTAACTCAATTAATATCTCTACTCGCGCTATAATGAATCTTCGTAGTTGTATAGATAATTTACGTAAGAAGATATATAATATAGAAGAAGATATAGATGTACAATACTACACTTCTGAGAGTTTTCCTATTATTACTGAATACGATAATATTTTAAAGACTCCACTTAAAATGACGTTTATGGGCAAAAAACCTAAGAGCGGTAAAAGGAAAAAAGAGTTAATTAATAGATATATTGAAATAGCCAATAAGTATATCGATATAGTTGTACCGTCTAAGATAAAACAATTCAAGATGATATGTCCACATTGTAATAATAAAAAAGATTTTGAGACTGAAGATAATATCTATACATGCGTAAATTGTGGATGCGAACAAGAGGATATAACCCATACCGCATCTTATAAAGATATTGATAGAGTTAATATATCAGCTAAATATACATATGATAGAACTATACATTTCAGGGATGCGATAAACCAATATCAAGCTAAACAAAATTGCACTATAGATCAAAAAATATACGATGATCTAGAGGAAGAATTTGAATCGCATCATTTACTTATTGGAGATACTACTACACCAACCAAAAAACGATTTTCAAATATCAAAAAATATCATATATATGAATTTCTTAAAGAATTGGGAAGAAGTAAACATACGTCATCCGAAAAACAATTTTATACTAAGCATTACGAAAACGTAAATCTTATATTTTACAAATTCACTGGGAAACAACCTGATGATATTTCTTATCTTGAAGACAGTCTTATGAATGATTTCTCGCATCTAATAGAAGTATATGATAAAGTTTATAAAGACGATGATAAAACTGACCGTAAAAACTTCCTAAACACCCAACATATACTTTATCAGTTGTTGAAGAATAGAAAACATAAATGTAACAAAGAAGATTTCAATATGTTGAAAACGGGAGATCGTAAAAGTTTTCACGATGATGTATGTGAAAGTCTTTTCTCCTTGCATTTAGGATGGAATTACGAACCTTTCTTGTAAAGTCTTTCACATACTAACTACTTATAAGCGATAAAATACTAGAGAGATGATTATCATTTATGTCATATAATAAATGATAATCTAAAGTATATTCTTTGTTATATTATAAAGATATGTCTGACTCAGAAAGCGACAGTGATATCGATATCACTGTAACGTTTCATAGTTACGAAACAATTACACCACGTCTTAATATAGAATATGAATTTCGACCTATACTACAGTCATCCACTAACATATTTTTACCATTAGATATGTTCAACTTGTTGTCTAATCAAACTATAGAAAGACGTATTATAGATATAGCAATTCAAGAAAGTATCGAAGATTACGAAACAAACGAACGAAAATTCGACCAAATAATTGATATTGACTGTTTTAAGTATAATCCTGAAAAACACGATATTGGAGAAGATAAATGTTGTTCTATATGTCAAAACGAGTATACCAGCGGTGAGTATCTTTCAATATTAAGTTGTGATCATATATTTCATACTAAATGCGTTGAAGAATGGGGATTATATAAAGCCGAATGTCCATTATGTCGTACTACTATACCTGTAATTGAAAAGATAGAATAATGTATAAAATATTGTGATTTATAAAATGGCGTGTATGTTTGAGTCTAGGTGTTTATCCAAAGATATATACGAAGATAAGGTAAACGCATGTAAAAAACAGTTTGCGGGCGATTTCAATATTGAAGAGTTAGACAAATGTATAGGATTATCTCCCAATTGTAAAAACTGTATTGATTACAGTATTTCTTCAAATACAGATATCCATTCAAAATGTTGTCGTGATGATACACACCCACTAGTTGAAGACTTTTTTGAAAAAAATATGAATTGGGTTATTCCCGTTATAGTCATAACCGGACTTATATTGTTAGCATTGATAATACTTCTAGTAATATCTATATTGTAAAATTTATTTGTTATTAACACAATTAATAACAAATACTCAATAGTATACAATATCGGGTAAATCATATTGTAAAGTTAATTAAAAGACTAATATATTTTTGTAATTAAATGTACACCCAACTAATATCATTATGGTCATATTATGGATTTGAAATAGCAGTTGTTGCTTCAATCCTATTCATAGGAGTATGCGCCCTATATTATTATTTCAATAGAGATAAAGGTACGTGGAATAGTAATGTCGATATGAACGACATGAGTGATTTAAAACCTACAAGACCTAGACGTGGTCCTCCGAAAGAAAGTAAAGGGGAAATAGAGTGTAAACGTGTTCTTGAAAAAATATTTAAAAGACCTTTTGATAAAGAGAGACCATCTTTTCTACATAATCCTGTTACAGGTGGAGGACATAACTTAGAATTAGATTGTTTTAATTCTAAACTAAGGTTAGGTGTGGAATATCAAGGATGTCAACATTATAAATATGTTCCTTTCTTTCATAAGAACAAAGAAGCGTTTCAGAATCAAAAGTATCGTGATGAGATGAAGAGAGTTAAGTGTAGAGAAAATGGTATTATATTAATAGAAGTTCCTTATACAATAGATTTACATGAAATTGAAGAGTATCTGACAAATATGATACGAAAAAACGGATTCAAAATCTAATGATATCGTCGAGATATAGTACAATTGAAAAATATCATTATTCATTTTTCAATTTCTTTAGGAGAATATCATGATCATGATTTTTTTGATATATATATGACGATTCTTCGTTTTTAGATATTGCAATATTAAATGATGCTTCTGTTGTACGATATATCCTTGGTGTTTCAGTCGGATCATATAGTGCTAATTCATTTATGCTAGGTATGTGTATATTATCGTCTTTATCCTCGTCTTTACTAATATTAAACTCTGTTTCTTCTTGAGAACCTATTATAATATTTTTAACATTGTAAGACGTATTAGCATTGAAATCATTGCATGCTAACATACAATGCATGCATATATAGAGTGTTTGGGATGAATCTTCGAAATATGAAGGTTCGTCATTATTCCATATCATAGTCTTTATTTATTATAGTATGACTTTTCTTGAATATAAGATAAATGACACAAACACAAGAAATTGATACACTAAGAGAAGATCAATTATTGCCTTTTTGTATATATTACTACGAAGATAAACATACAGGAACTATATACTGTCATATTGGAGCTGCAGAATTACATATAGACGAAGGCGATAAAAATCCAAAATATAAGTGTTTCCACAAATCATTGATAGATAATGGATGGTATTCATATGGTATATTTTATAGTCTTGATCCTCAATTCAGGCCCGTGCCAAATGGAATGATTCTTATGTGCGCTAGATGGACGAGAGGATTTCCATGGCAAACTTTTGAGGTTGTAAATGCACGTGATCCGTTTAATTTACAACAAGATTTATATTCTGATTGTTTGTATTTTTATGCATACAATTCTCCAAGTGAAAATACTGTACCCTTGTATTTTTTCAAAACTAGTTTTTATTTAAATAAAACTGATGTGCTTTTACCAACATTTGAAGGTAATACAGATAATCTTCCTCAACCTGGAAAGGATAATGACAGTATAATTGATTGGAAACCTGCACCTATTCCGGTGGTGTATGTTATACGTCCCGAAAATATTTCACATGATTGTACTTCGTGTTTACAGGATATAGAATATCAACGGTTTAGTAATATTAATAATACATGTGTTCCAAATCCAGACGGTGATTATAAAACTATTGGAAATTGTATAATTTCGGTGGATAGTAAACCACAAAGATTAAATCTACTTGATTCCGTAAAGCAAGACTCTGAAACTACTACGGATGTATCTAATTTCTTCAAATCGTTTCCTTTGTATGGTATAAGTATTATTATGTGTCTATTTGTTTTATCCCTAATAATTACTATTACAGTTATGTGAAAAAGTAATTTTAACTAATTTACTTTTTCACATAACTTTATAAGAATATTGTTATTTTTTTTTAGTATGACGTTGCGCCTTCTTTACAAATCTAGGGGTATCTATTAAAGGTGGGAGGGATTTGATTTCTTTTGAAACATCAGAGACATCAGAGTCATCAGAGTCATCAGAGTCATCAGAGTCATCAGAGTCATCAGAGTCATCAGAGTCATCTGCCTGTTCTGTATCTGTTTCATCGTTGTATTCAGCGTCAGAATTTTCGTCTTCTTCATCGATATATTTTTCTATCTGTCCATAACTAAGATCTTTATTGATTCTTTGAATATTATTGTCATTTCTCTTTTCTTTTCTCTTTTTGGTGACTTCTTCATTTACATTTCTTAGTCCAAGATCTATTGTTTGAAGTTTTCCATCAAACTTTCTATGGGACATATGAGAATTCAAATCCAATTTTGTCATTTCTTTAGCAGTTTTTTCGCATATAAGGTAATCAGTATCTAAGTCAAAAGCACTCTCCATATTATCTTCGTCCTCGCAGTGCCAATCAACTTGATCTAACTGATCTCGAAAATGTTTAAGATTATCTTCGTTACCCTGACAACGAATGAAAGTTAACCAACTTTCATGTTCTTCAATATTGGTTTCTTGTAAAGTTGCGTATGTGTATTCGGACATTTATACATATATGTAAGTTGTTTAAATATTATTAAAATCATCATTTTTCACTATTACAACAATCATCATTACCATCATCGTCGTCTTTATCACTCATATCATTACCATTATCACTTAAGTCGTCTTTATCACTCATATCATTACCATTATCACTTAAGTCGTTTTCTTCCTTACAAACACCTAAATCGCTTTCACTTTCACTATCGATGTCATCCAAATTACTATCTTGATCTGAAATAGATAATATTTCTATTTCTTGTTGATCTATAATTGTAGGATCCTGTATGTTTTTACATCTACACACAAATGATATATCGTCTGATATAATCTTAACTCTACCGCTATGTATAGCTGCTAATCCTATTGTGTATAACACGTCTGTTATATATTGTTCAATAAAATATTGCATAATAGTGAACACTTCCTTGCTTATCTTCATTTCATAATTATATTTATTTACCGTACTCCTAATCATACGCGCAAATGGTTGTTTTGCAAATAACGGAGTAGTTGATTTTTGATACTTCCTAATTTCACGAAGTGCAACTGTTCCTGGTTTAAAACGATGTTTTTTAAGCGATCTATCTTTTTCAGAAGTAATACAAATCTTCTTTTTCTTTTTACTTTTTTTATTGAATAACAATGGATGTATATACGGAACAACTCCTCCTCCTAGGAATGATAGATTTAGACTAATAAATAACAAGTTTATTTCTGAATCAGTCTGTACAGCTAGTTCTAAATCTCTTATACTAATTCTTTTTCTCTTATATTCTATAGCAATGTTACACGCGAGATCTAATATTTCACGACAAATATACTCCATAACAGCAGCTAAATATATAGGAGAGTCTCCAGTTATCATTATATTTGACATTTCAAAATCTCGTAAAAATTTTTCAGTTATAGATGGAGGGAATATGATACCTGATTTATTTTGACGTGATGTATTTTTACAATTATTATCGTTAAAGCTTTTTATGGCTGTATCTCCATGTAGTATTGAGTTTTCAGCTAGTTCTCCATTCATAGTAATTCTAATAGCATTACGAACTTCTTTCACAGACAAAGTTTTTTTCTTTGACATTTTAGTTAATCTTATGACTTGACTAGAAATCCTTTCACATATTAGACAAAGAATGCTATTTAATTGTTGTTTTGCGTTAGATTTAATACCATTTTCACACGATACTTGTCTGAGTACCTTGGAAATATATGTATCAAAAAAATGCATTTTTTTCCGATGTCTCGTTTGCTTTAAGTGAGTATGACTGTCCATAATGTTTACTGAGGATAGTCACCCTTTTAAATAGATATCTACTTAAGGAGTGTGTATCATTATTTTAAAAATGACTATAGAAGTTGACGGAGTAACTAAACCAGCAATGATACGTCTTGCAAGACGGGCTGGTATTAAAAGTGTTGCAGACGAATGTTTCCCGTTTATTCGTAAAATTATACATGACAAAGCTGATGATATTATTCGTACATCTATTTTTATTAATTCTGAACATCAAACTAAAACATTAATGACGGAAGATATATACGAGTCATTAAGAATATCAGGTCATAATGTTGCAAAATCAGACGATTTTAATGGTTCAAAATAAGAAATTTAATTGAGCGTCAATCAATTAAATCTACAAACCCAAACACCGTATACTACTCCAAACACCGTATACTACTCCAAACACCATATACTACTCCAAACACCATATACTACTTTTTTTTGATAGCGAAACATAAAACGTATACCGTAAACTTTCCATGAAACATGTAGTTGGCTTGTCACGAATCAGTTATATACTTTATAATATTGTATATACTTTTAAATATTGATTAAAATCTTTCTATAACCTTGGAGGTTATAGAAAAGTACAAGCCTACGGGAACGCTGTAAAATGAACGTCATTAGTAGCCATATCCTGATAAGCAGTTTTTTGTGCAGAAATATTAAGATCATCTTTGATATCAGCACCTCCTAATGTAGAATCGTAAGTTCCAGATGAATTATGCTGAAGTTGATAAAGTTCGTTAGCTGTATCATTATTTAAACCACCCATTACACTCATTGCACCGCTATTGAGGTCGATATGAGGCTGTACTGACACGTTAAACCAACGTGATCCGGAGACTGGAGCGATTGGTAAATCTCCTCTCAGGTAACATCCTAGAGATTGTAATCTGCTCTTTTGGTTAGCATACATCATTCTATTATAAACAATTGGATTTTCGTCTACTGTTCCGTCAATATTCAATGTAGCCATATCTGGAACAGGAAGATCAGATACTACTTGCGAACCAACTGGAACAGAATCCCTTACGGCTTGATACGAGTTAGGAGATGGAACTGTTTTTGATTGAGAGTTCATTTCAACATTTTGTGTAGAGCATCTAGAGGTACTGAAATTTTCTTTCACCATATTGCCAAAAGTCAATGGGTTCGGCGGTACAGCCTGATTTTCAATGCTGGGCATTTTGTACTGGAGACGAGGCCCGAAGTTGTTATATGAATTTGCTCTGGGTTCTAATGAATTCTGAAATGTTCCAGGAATCATGAACATTGGAGATGATCCCAAATTATTTTGTGAAGGAAATCCCATTTTTTTGTTAAGTGTGGCTCCATTTTGCAATGCAGTATCTTTACAAGTTGCCATAGGCTTGACGGTCCTAGGAACGTTAACGAAATTTTCTAAAACGCTATCACTGTTACCAAAGTCTGAATACCATACTGCCATAATAGCGATAGTGAGTCCAATCAATGTTGCTAAAAACTTATTATTAAACATGATTTATTATAGTACTAGAAAGTTTTTTTTGATGTTTTTAGTAAATTAATCATAATTTACTATTGATATATAGTTTTTTCACCCGTGACATATTCACCGAGACATATCAATAGGATTATTATAATAACTACAATTGATGTTAAAGCCAGTAATGCAAATATTAATGGAACTATATTATTAGGCCATTTACAACTACCGTCTTGGATTATACCTTTTCTACATGATTTAGAGTTGCTGTCCCATATTATACAACAGTGTTCTTCCTCTCCATTACACGAATCGGTTGACTCGTGTGTACAGTCTTGTATGCTTTTATAATCATTTAATATATTAACCTTGTAAGTAAGTCCTGAAATAACAAAAGTAACAATACATATACATATGAATATAATTAACAATATATATTTTGTTCTCATTTATTTTTAGTTTGAGATAATATTTTGTTACAAAGTTGATGATATAATATAATACAAGTATAATTAATGTTACCAATATCCCGTAAATTTGTTGAAAATACATCACGGGATGTTTGTACTAAAGTTTTTACATTCGCTATATTTGTTTTCATATTTACTGTATTGATGTTTATTATGTCTCTGAACATATCTACATAATATACTTTGTCTTTTTCTGATAATTTAAATCTTCCCGACGATGATATAACTAGATCTATAATTGTTTTATACTCACTTAAGTCTTGTTCAGGTGATTTAATATCATTTAGTTGGGTAAGTATTTCATCTGGTAATAAGAATGTTTCTGAGTTGTACTTTGCTGTATGTAATTTTTTATAACTGTCAACATCAATGTAAAAAGATACTTGTTGATCTCGTATGCTTTTAATTTTAGAAGTATACACATGTGAAATGTAAGACATACACGAATCAAAAAGATCTTTATAATATTTTTTATCTATATTATTCTGATTCAAAAACTCTTCCATAATACAGTATAGTGAACGAAGACGTGAATCAAAAAGCTGCGACACGTAATACAGAAAGAATAAGTTATCTGGTTGAGGTATTTTACATTTTTTAAGTCTAATAAAGACATTAGAGTAGGATTTCAATCTATCACTTATGTTTTTAGATAAAACGAAATCAAATATTTGTCTTGAGTTTCCTATATCCATTGTGTATTTGATTTCCGACTTTTTTTGTACCGGGAACTGTGATAGAGTCAATATAAAATCTACTAACTGAATCGGAGTGATATCCTCTAATTCATGTTTATCTGATGTTGTTATTACAGAGAATTTTTTAGCATTACGTATAAAATTTAATATGTCTTTTACTGTATAGAAAGTTTTAGGATAAAAAGTTGTTAGGGATATAAAGTTCATTAGTTTAAACAATTTTGTCATATCGTTATTATTGATATTACGACTATTGATAATCTCGTATACCGATGAAAATAAAATACTTAATATATCCTGTACGGTACTCATTTTATACATATTAATCATTCCATAATGAATATCATTATATATAACATGAGATTTACCATAGTCTATAATAACAGGTATTACGTTTGTTGTAACTCTTACAATATTATTATGAGATATAATATAATCGAAAGTCGTAGGAGTGCTTATACGATGTATAATAATATTCCAAGGCATTGTATCCCAATGGACGAATCCGCATATATTCTGTGCTACCTGTAAAGATAGAGATATTTGAAGTAGAATGAATAGATATTCATCCATATCAAAATCGTTGCATTTTAAGTATTCGAATAGGGTAATTCCTTTAATTTGTTCTACTACGACATTGACATTATTTTCAGTTTCATAAGACCCGAGTATATAAACGAAATTTGGAATATGTTGTAATACATTATTTATACAATTTACCCCTATAAATGTTTCGTGAATATTCTCTTTGTCATTACAATATACTATGTCTGAATTATTTTTTGTCTGTTTTATTATTATAGGATATTCAGCTATAGTACCATTAAATATCTCACAATGAGAAGATTCAAATATCTTATTAGTTACATTGAGATGAGATAATACATTTTCTGGGTCATTGTATTTAATCATGTTAAATATCCATTCTAAGCCTTTTAATAGACTGTATGATCTTTTTTGGGGAGGGACAATACAAATATCTTTAAGTGTTTTGGATGTGCTAGGATATCTTATTATTCTGTTTTCAATGCGTTCTCTTTCTAATTGAAATTCTAGGGGTGTTTTGTAATTGTACATATATATTCCTGTATGAGTTTTCGTATTTATTAATAATTTTTGTAGATAATCAAATATTCCGTTTTTACATATATATTTTTTATAGAAGTTCAATGCGTTAATAGCTATTTGTTGACATTTACCATCATTATCTCTGCACCATCGTATTTTTTCGACTAGGTCTGACAAATCTCTTTTTATTGGAATATAATGTTGATATGGTTTAAGCATCTTCATATACCATATATAATAATTTGATTGAACAAGAAGTATTACAGAACCAAAAGAAAGTTCGTTAGAAAGCCTATATGCTGTAACATGACCGTCAATATTAATAATATATTTATACCCTGCTTGTTGTTGTGGTGTCAATCTTTGAACGAGCGGAGGTTGTTTATTAATATCTATTGTCTGTAGATATTTCAGTCCTTGTAACTTTCGAGGTCTTATATTCCAATTAGTTATTCCTGCGTCGATTAGAGGGTAACCTTCTTCTGCGATAGTACTTATAGAAAGATATGATACTTTTAATCTCGGATTTGTAGCCTGTGTTACACCGCAACCTGTACTTCCTCCTCTGAAAACTGCAGTAGGAGTTTTTTCATTCCATGGAATATGTGTGACTATTAAAGATTTACAACTTTTTGGGAAATATTTGGACTGGTTTACTTGTTGCCAGTCGAACCATGTTGGCATGGGTATATCTGCAAATTTATCTGTTGTAGCCCCTCCAAAAATTGGCGAATATTTATCATACGCATGTGATATAAGAGGTAAACTATCTGAATCAAATATATGATTATATGGTTCTGTTCTATCTTTCTTCAAAATAGGAAAGTCTCTACGATTAACAAAGAATTCAATATCTGGTACTATTCTATTATCGCATAACTCTTTCAACATATCTCTAATATTCATTGTACCCGAATCTCCTTCCAATAAAGGGTATTCATAGCGAAGTATACAGTTATTACAATTCCACGACTGTTTAAATCTATTGACTGTACCTGTAGTGAATTTAGTTTTACCAGCTAAAGATTTTATAAATTTTTCCATACTTCCATATTTAGGATCAAACTGAATGCGTTCACCCCATTCATTAGTAAAATTTGATTTACTAAATGGTAAGAACACTTTTAGCTTATTATCTTGTATCTTTACGAATATTCCTTTCTTAAATTTATTGAAGATGTAACTAAAAGTATGTTGTACGGATGTAGCTGGAAGGTTAGAATACCCCTCCCATTCCACATTCGTATGTACATTTTGAAATAAATTAGACTGAACATCAATGGAAGGTGAACAAATTTTACCATTTGTTGCATTACGATATTTTTCGAATTGTTGAGCGTCTCCTGCAGTAAAATGGGTTTGTGTAAATTCTCTGTACCTAGGATTAGTTTGAGGTCTGTTTCTGAGCGATTTTTTACATTCTTCTTCGTTATCAAAATAATCTGGTATTTTTTGAAACTTCTCTGTTGATGTCATATAAATTTATAGTATGTGTTGATATTATAAATCATTTTACTTCATACGTATTTGTCTCTACCGTAACTTGTATATTGTTGTTAAATATTTACTTCCTTCCTCTTTTTCTTCATTTTTTTCCTATATTTATCTACCGGTTCTAAAACAATTTTAGATTCGGTAATTTCTTCCCCTTTCATTGCTTTTATAATTTCTTTCATAACTTCTGGAGCGTTATTTATACCGTATTGGTTTAATATGGTCACCCCGTCGTTTATTTTATCTTTCTGTTTACGTCCTGTACGTAATTTAATCTTATTTTCGCGATATATAGCTATACCATCGCATTTAACTCCTGGCTGGTTTGTTTTTACGAGATAGTCTTGTATATATGTCATTATATCCTTTCTAGTTTTGCGATGTTCCCTGATTTGTTTTTCCTTGTTCTTAATGGTCATATCTATCTGTTTCCATTCCTGTACTTTCAATCGTATTTCAGACATTTATTCCAATAAATGTTATCTTTAAATAGTCCGCGTTTTTGTTTTGTATATTGATAACATGTTATTGAATTCTTTTTGGTGTATATTTTCCATACATATATAAAGTTATGTCGAATATTCCCAACGTCGAATCACACGGGCCGGTTGAATATACCGGTCCAAATAAACCAATAGGTACAAGTTATGAAATAGAGAGATGGTCCGGTGTGTTACATGGTCAAAAACAGTTACCTATAATATATATCAAACCAGATGCAAATTTTATTAATTACATCAAAGATAACAACCATCGAATCAACGTAAAGATAGTTGGTACAGGAAGATATGATAACCGAATAATTGAAGGAAGTGTCAATCGTAGTGCAAATTTTCCTAATTACAGACCAAATTTATTTAATAAAACAGGTTTATATACAATTACATTGCAATCACCTTGGTATGGTTACCCATATAAGATGGGTAATATATATATTCAAGATTTACCAAATATGAATGCAGAGGGGTTTGATAACAATAAGTATCACAATACAAATATACTAAATAATGTACGGAATGTAAACAAAGATATTGCAACTGTTGATAACACAGGATTATCATCCGAACAGTTGTTCTGGATACTTATATCTGTTTTATTGGGTGTTCCATTAATACTTCTTATTTTTATATTCTTTATTAAGATCGTGAAACAGGGATAATAAAAAGTTTATATATATAAATATACAATGGAATATAAATTATTATTAGTAATATCTATCATCCTCGTACTATTGTCATCATGGTGTCTCAATACCTATATTCGTTTACACAAAACAATGAGTAAATATAATACTAAAGATCAGTTTAACTATGCATGTGGTATGAGTAAACAATACGTTAATACAGGATTAATTGTATCGATAATATTTTTGATATTAGGAGGACTTACAATGATTACAAGTAGTATAATGATATATCTATCATAAAATATTAAAACCATATAATGATATAGTTTTAATACTTATTTCTCTCTAAGAATGATTCCTATCATACAAATTTTTTGTATTGTGTTTTAAAACACTTGTACTTCGCTTATATTTCTACCACAACGCGAATGAATAATTTCTATAATATTATACTTTGCGTTTTTGATCAATATCTTCTGCGTATGTATTAGAAACATCCAAACATCCAAATGTTTTATTCCTAAATTTTTTAAATACATGAATACAGTGCTTACTTAGCAATATATCACCATTTTGTACACCCTTTTCCAAACAACTAGTTTTAATCCATCCTATACCATTAGCGTCGTTATCGACAATATGTGATTGTACTTCAACGTCACAACAAGACATTTCAAGATAATAGTATGTAGATTTACAATGTATTGTTATAGAATCCGAAAAATCTGCATGGTTAACATTTAATCCGGTCTCTTCTTTAACTTCTCTCACAGCACATGCAAGTTCTGCTTCTCCTTGTTCCATTGTTCCTTTAGGAGGACCCCATAAGTGTCCTCTGGATTGAACGAGTAATGTTTTATCTTCTTTTGGATCGTATATAAATACGCCTGCTTTATTTCTTCTACGTAATGGATTGAATGTTTTACTGTAGGTGTATGGATTTATATTTAATATACAACATCCGCTCACACATCTATATTTCGACATTATTATACTCTATACCTTTAATAGTATATCCTTTTTCTTAAACTCGTTATACACTCACTAGATGATGAACATATAAACTTGTTGTTCTTCCCAGTCTATTTGATCTTCCTATTATCTGATTTATGATATCTTCTTCCATTTCATGATAAAGAATAATATCTGTAGCTTCTTGTAGATTAATACCAGATCCGTTATTGATTGAATTAAGAAATAGAACATTTATTTGTCCACTTTTAAATTTATTTATCGTCTTGTTTCTTGTTTCAATAGTTCCTTTTATTTCTGAAAAAGTTATATGCTTGTTCATTAAAAATTTACGTATAATTTCAAATGTTTGGTTATACTCTGAAAAAATGATAAACTTACCATCAAGTTTATCGCATAGGATTTTTTCTATACGTTGAAATTTGTTCATTCTCTCTAATTCATCCCCTGATTCGGATTCACTTTGTGAATCGTTACTAACATTGTTTTTTATATATACCAGACTACTAGCAACAATACTCTGTCTACATACAGGACAAGAAGAATGCTCTTCTATCCATCTGAAGAGACATTTACCGCAAAATATATTTTGACATCGAGGTTCCATGACTGGGTCCGACATAGGCATATAACAAATTAGACAGTCGTCTGATAACAATGTTTCGAATCGTCTTTGGAGTTCGTTAAGTTGTGTCTTTATATGGGAAATTTGTGTTTCATATTTTTCGATTAGTTCGTCTTTATCTTGTTCTTTGTATACTAATATAGTACGTTTTAGAATTTCCATTTCATTCGTTTTACTCTTCCTGATAAGCTCGATAACATTACACGTATTTTTACCACCTAGTGCTTTAACCGCTTCTTTAATATTTCCCGCAGATATCATCTTTGCTATTTTATCACTAACTAAACCCTTGACTGTCTTAAACATAGGATCAAAACATTCATAATACTTATTAACAGTTTCGGGCATATCGAAAGATTGTTTGTTAAATTCATCACTGTTTTTTATTATAAAATTTTTGAATGTATGACTACCATAATATGCTTTACAAAATAAATCAGTTATCATATTTGTATGACATGATTTATGTGTATTAAAGACTAATTCAGGTGTTGCTGATATCAACCATGTAAATCCAGCACGAACTTGTTTCATTCCTTTTATCTTAACATGTCCAGGTTCGTCAAATATAAATCTCTTCCACGCGTAATCGTTAAATCTATTCACAAGAATATTATACATCGTACATGTTATAATTATCACGTCATATAATTCTGGTTCTACAATCATAGCATCCTTTTTTTTATGTATTGAAATAATATCTAGATCAGTGTGAGAAAACTCCTTCATCCATTGAGTAACAATAGACTGATTTGTTACTATGAGCGTAGTGGGAAGTTTTAAAAAAGATTTATATTTTTTTTTGATATGTCTGCCATATGATTGTATAGAATATTTCGTCTCAATATGCGGAGTTTCCATATCCCATACCATTTTATCACGCAGTACCAGAGCAACCATTTCCAACGTTTTACCATATCCAGTAGAATTTGCGTTAAATCCAAAGTCTGTTTCCTCTTCTTCATGTTCAGATACAATCCTTTTATCTTTTTCTATCCGTTCCATACTATATATACTCGCTAACTGATGTCTGTATAGACTTATTGACAATCCTTTTGGTTGTGTTATTATTTGTATATTGTCGTAGTCGTTCATATTATTTATATATATGATTATAATCTTTAGGTGCATTTGATTACATTTTATACAAGTATATCACTTGTAAATATCACTTATAAGTGACTTAGTCCATCTATATGTAGTATTCATAGTATTTTTATATATAATATAACTTTTATATTGATACGAGTCTTCGAATTCGTTTAGGAATGTTTTGTATTCTTTTTCCAGACCTTGCCATCGTATTATATAGACTTGGTCTAGATATGGAAAAATATCTTTAAACTTGTTATATAATTTATTGAAAGCGGTTATATCAGAAATAATCTCCTTTTTTCTGTTTGGTTTAAAATAACACTTAGCATACAATGTACTAATATCTTGCCTCAACAACGATTTAGATATTACCAATATTTCACTGGATATTTCAGGAATATTTTGATATCCTTGCAACATGTCGAGGTCGTAAAGAATCATTCTCTCTTTCCCTTCCGCGATGACATCATCTATTTTGGAACTGATATCTTTGATGCCCATTCGTGAAGCCATATTTTTAACTGTATTGGCTAGTATATAACTACTATATATAATAGGATTAGACATACACCTATCTAGTTTCATTTTATTTTCATTGGAACACATTTTAAAAATATTAAGATAAATATTTTCAGTGGTATCATACTGTATTGGGATTGGTTCGCGTCTATTTTCTACCTTGAGCGTGTTAGATATGATATCTGCATATGTTGGATTTGATAAAATTGCTGACAATATTTCTAATGGTGTTTTGTTAAAATGAGAAGACATCGAACTCCTGAATATATCTATATCCAGAAATGAAGCTAATTTTGATATTTCATTTTTGCATGAATCGTTAGTATTATAAACATACGCAGAGTTCAAAAACATACCAACGTCCTTTCCTTGTACACAAAAAGGAAAAATATTAGTCTGTTCTAATCCAGTAGCTCCAATATTTTCTCCTTTATATCTAACACATGACATACCAAAATCTATAATAACGGGATATTCACGTGCAGATACTTTATACGAAAGATTATCAATAAGACCAGTATATTCTATTCGTTCCTCTTTTATCATAATGTTCAAAGTATGTAGATCATAGTGACAAAATCCTATGGATCTTTGAGCTATCTCTAGAGCGATTAGTATTTGTGCAAAAATGTTTAAAAACCATGTGAATCCATTATTCTTCAGTTTATGGAACAAACCTTGTCCGTGTATCTTTTCATACATGATTAGTAATTTTGGGGATCCCTTACAACCTTTTTTAATATCACCGCAATGAAAAGCTCCAAGTGTATAAACAAAATTAGGTATAAAATATCTTAACGAGTTTATCATAGTTATACCAATAAAATATTCTCTTATAATATCATTGTAATTACTTGTATTCAGAGGTATTTTAATAATAATATTTATATTATTATCAATAATATCAGCCGTATATACTTCGCCATATGATCCACTTGACAGTTTTTTAATGCGCTTAACCCATTTATTAATGGACGAATCCATTACAGGAATGTTATCTTTATCAATATTGGAAATAAACATAGTGTTAAATAGACATAATACACTTTCCATATCCTGCGGAGAAACATATTTTTTATTTAATATAGAATCTACTTTATTAGTATCGATATCGGCAGATTCAATATTGGGTATAAGTTGTATAGAACACGAACTATTATATGATAGCTCGTTTTTGATATATGTATCGTTCATTTAATATATGTTAATATTGTAATATTAAATGATAAATTATCTAGACATACCCTGATTATCATGTCCAACCGCGAATCCATGACGATACCTATCATCAAAATTCTGTACAGCCCTTTTCGATAACTCGTTCTTAGGAGAAGTAATATCATGAAGGGGGGAAACTCTCTGGTTACTAGGTATTGTACCATTGTTATCAAATCCTCCAGCATTTATAGTTGGCTTAAGCTTGTAATCTCGTGATATATGCGATGAATTTCCACCAGGTGTTTGAAAAGACCCAGCATTCGTATACACCGTAGTTGTAGGCATATTTCTAACTTGTTCGAGTTGATACGGGTTTTCTACAACATTCTTTCTTATATTTAAACCATTATTTGTTGTTGCTTTGTGAGAGGGTAATCTTCGTGTGAGTTCGATATCTTCGTGTATATAATCTTGTTGTTTAGTTCTAGATTTAGGAGCATCGTAAGAAATGTGTACTGGTTGTTTAGTGAGAATATTTAGATCCATAATTTCACTGATTGGTGTTGTTTGTATTTTACGGTATGATTTACTACTTACATCACTATGGTTAGTATCTTGAATGTATTTACCTACGTGTTTCTCATTATTATCGATATGTTTTGTAATTGTTTTTTGGGATTGGGCGTATGTATGTATTGGGTTTTTAGTAATGCCTGCAACAGGTTCAATGTAATTTTGTCTTCCTATATCTCTTTGTCTAATACCACTGTTTGCAGATACATTTATAGCTTTTTGAATTACATATTTTACCTCGAATGGTTCTGCTATGGGAGTTTCAATTTGGTATGTACATGTAGGTTTAACAGATGTTGTAAGGATATTATTATTAACTTGTCTAATTTTCTCTGCTGGTTGAGCACATTTCATCTTACGAGAAAAATCCGGGAATTCTTTATTTGTATTTATATTAGTAGATAAACGGGGTAATCTAGAAAGCGGAAGCAGATTCTCTTGACGAAGAGTAGGTGGTCGGAATACGGACCCCCCAGAACCAATAGCATAAGGCAATCGAGACTGTACTCCTCCATTGATTGAAGGAACAATCGATCCTACTCTTTGTCCTCCGTTATTACCATTATTCTGGTATGATACCGACACCATTGGATTAACACCTCTAGCGTATTGTGAAATTGCTTCACAAGATCTATCCCCGGAATCCTGTATCATTTGTGTAATATCGTTATTTTGTCCAACTTTGTCAATGCGTCGTGTATGAATACTCTTAGGCGGGTCTCTAAGAATATTCATAGATCCTAAACCTCCTGTTACAGAAGGAAGTGTAAATTTCCCGTAACTTGTTAATCCTGAATATGATAATCCTCCTGCTGACATTAGTTCTTTTATATAACAGAGTTTTTATTTTATATATTATAAAAGTATATCAATATGACAGACTGGTCACATGCAAAAATATGTGTTGAAAAACATATACAAGAAGAATTAAAAATAGACCATTTGTGTAAAAATTGTAATTCGAAAGACCACGCAGAAGTTCTTAGATCCGCTTATTATAAACAGAAAATATGGCCTCTAAATAATAAACACGGATCTCCTAGAGTACTAACTATATCATTTTTGGACAAAGGCGATAATGTAGAATGGACACCATTACATATGTTAGAAGGATATGACAAAAACGGTAATGCAATACTTCCTGATCCTCTCAATAAAGAACTATTTAAACAAGTATCTCCACAGGAATTAGTAAAAACAGTTGTTAAAAAGAGAATAGAACCAATTATAGGTCTAAAATTCAAATTTATTGACAGTCACGGTATAATTAGAATCTCATTCGACTCCAGGAAAGGCTCATGGTCCTTAATAGGATCAGATTGCGCTAAAGAGAAAAATCCCAAACCAACCATGAATCTAGGATGGCTGGACGTTGGCACGATCACACACGAATTTTTACATATTCTCGGAGCTATTCATGAACACCAAAATCCAAGAGGTATAGATATAGAATGGAATAAACAGAATCTATTTGAATGGGGTAAAGAAACACAAGGATGGGATAAGGAAGTTGTGCGTCAGAATATAATTGATAGATATAGTATCAATCAAATAAACGGTTCCAAATACGACCCGTATTCTATTATGCTTTATTTCTACCCAAATGATCTCACAAAAGACGGTAAAGGAACTAGACAGAATGTTCGTTTATCGCCTACTGATGTTATATGGATGTCAAAAATGTATCCAGGAGGAGAAAAGTCGCCTACAGAGTTTTATGAAAATGCTTATGGAAATTCCATAGAGGATACTTTATTAATGCAGCAGAATATTCACGGAAAGGGAATGAATGCGTTTGCATTATCTGGTATTATTATTGGAAGTGTAGTCGCAATCTTTACTTTGATATCTATAGTTTTATATATTTATCGGAAGAGGAGGAGACATTAAAAAATAGAACAACCTCCAAATATAACCCAAAGTATAAAAGACATTGTTAGTGTAAAAGATAATACAAATAAAATATATAACAACGTTTTGTTCATTTTATTATAAATCTTATATTTGAGTAAATATAAGATTGTTTACGTAATAATGGAATTGTTACTACAGATATATTAACTTTTGAGTATTTCACACAAAATATATCGAAATGACAGAACAAAGTTAATATCAAATTTATACATTTAAAAAAGATTGTTTACGTAATAAATGCAAATATGGATAGTTACAATATTGATAATAGCAATATTTGCACTGTTATATATATGTTTATCTTATTTTGGGTTAACTAGAAAGTTAACATTAAATTTAAAGAATCCGGAAGATTACATATACAATTATCGTCAAACCGATAGAATAAATGCACCTAAATATAAATTTATAATTAGTCTATCAGCAACTGCAGAAAACATATCAAAGATGAAACCAGTCATCTCTTCGTTGTTGGATCAGACGGTTAGTGTAGATGAAATATGTATCAATATACCGCAAAATAATGTTAATATGATACCATCATATATGGACAAATACTTAAAAGTATACAAATTGTCTAGAGACCATGGAAGTTTTAATAATATTATTCCGGTATTACGTAGAGAGATAGATGCAGATACCGTTTTAATTTCATTAGAAAACAATCTGATATACGGAAAGGACTTTATAGAAAAAATTACAGAACCCTATTGCGATAACAAGTATACCGGAGTAGACAAATTGATACAGGCAACATATTTGAATAACGGTATCGTAGGAGGATGTATTGTAACAAGAGTAGGTAATTTTGAGCCGGAAATTATTGAAACAGACGATCAGACAGATGATATTTATACATATCCTGAAAAATGGATTAGTAATAATTTAAATGGGAATAAAAAGCACTTCAAATACACAGAAAACTATAGTGTATCAACTGAGTAAAGTTTATATCATAGATATAAACTTATAATTCGATAGTACTAACAGATATATTACAATTTGGTATATTACCATAATAAGACTCAAATGTATTCATATTTAATGGATTATGTACATATTTAAAACTATTACCGTGTTTATTCCTCTTTTTATCCTTATTATCCACATGTATAATATGTTCACTGTAAACACGATGAATCATATTAGAATCAATAATAGGTAATATCACAACCCCTTCATACTGTTTTCTCTTACCAGACACATCGATATCGAATTTATCTGGATAAAATTTCTTAATGGGAGACGTGTCAGATGTAAGCAATGTATTCAAAGGGAAAGGAATTAAATTAGCGCTTTTAGGAGGCAAAACACACAGCAACTGTTGATAAGGTAGATTTGGAATAGTTTTGTCGTATTGAGGAAATTTAAACTTATTCACATGTTTTGAAAGATCATGCGAAAACGGAGCATAATGAAATGGATAAAACCACTTCCAATTTGGAACCCCTTTAGTATAATAAGTCAACACCCATTGCATACCTTCCAAATACTCATTACAAATATTAGATAAGCTCACTTCATTATCTGAATGAAGCTTACGAGTGTAATATATCTTACGATACATATCAATATCAACAATAGATTTACCAGTATTCTGATCTTTAGAAGTACAATATTCAAGAAGTTTATCGGGTAGATAACTAACACGACTATCTACTTTTTCCTCAAGCATTACTTTTTCGTGACGAGAAATAGTTCCAAGAAATATTTCAAGTGGTTTCTTAACGAATAACACATTACCAGATAGAATACGTGTAATGTGACCATATTGAGAACACACGTCTTTGTATACGTTAATAATCATATCAAGCCCACTGTTCCATACTTCAATACTTGGACTCTGTGGCAAAAAATCATTACCAATCAAAAAACACAAAAAAATAAAATCATTAACCACGTAGTTTTTATTAAACTTCTTACCATCGCCCCAATTCATCATTTCACAAAGACGTTTTTGTACATTGCCAATATCAATACAAAAGAAATCGTTTTTATGATCATACTGATCTTCACGTAATAGATAAATATGTTTTAGTTTTGTTCCTAGCGCAAGCATAATCAAATCAGAATCAAGACCGTGTATACAATAAGATTCCGATTCGTTATTATGAGAACGAATAAAGTTTAATACTTTATGTTCTCCTTCGCCTGGAACCTTTTCATTCGAAAAAATTACTTCCAATCGCTGCCATTTATCATCACTTGACATTTGTTTGCGAATATACCAGTCAATATACTTAGTCAAATGGTCCATAAAAACAGTTCCAGGAGTTATGGAATTAGAATCAAACTCATTTGGCGCGCCACCAGATTTAGAACTTTCCATTGCACTCTTAAAACGTCTTTGCCTTTGCTGTTTTTGTTTGCTTTGCGGGGCTGGTCCGTCAACACACAGAATCAATCTTTTGGTAGGATCAACAATCATAAGAAGCATCTCAATAGTTTTACATACATCTTCAAATACTTCTATCTTCAAATTTCCATTTTCTACATATCGGGGACGTCCAAGCAAACGTTGTGGAGGTTTATTATTACCATATTTATATACTTTTTGAGCTGACTGATGGAAAACACCGTTCAAATCGATGAAAAAATTATCGATCGATACAATACTCTCGTTATCGATTAAATCGATAAATGTAGTACCAGGACTCATACGAATTAAACTATCACTCATAGTGTCTTTAAACCATGGGAAAAATCTATGAATACCCATTTTTAATTTATTCATGTATTTTTGATCTTAAATTCATTTTGTAAATTTAAGTTCAAATTTCATCACCTTCTACTACTTAATAGTCTTATAGGTACAATTTCTTCCTCTTCTATATCAGATTCGTTCGATTCATATATGATATTATCGGATTGTGTATCGTCGCAGCGTGTCATAAACATTTCCATCTTTTCTAGAATTTTATTAACAGACTTTTCAATTGAAATTACTCTGTTAGTTAGATATTTAACTTGTTCTTCAATCGTTCCTTTTTGAACTCCGACATATTGTATAGCATCAATTTCTCCTGTACTAAGCCAATTATCAACACTACATCGCCGTGTTGTTGAAAACAACCAACCTGGCCCATCTTGTAAGTTTGGCGCCCATTTTCCTCCTATTTTCTTAATATCTTCTTTATATGGTCTTGTGTCTCCGCGTAGAACGAATGATTTTTCGCTATATTGTTCAAGAGTAATTCCAGATGGTTTTTTCATATTTTTGTAATAATTATAACTTACTATAAAAAAATCAATTTGGTTTATTGTGTATCTAGAACCGTTCTTATTAACAATGTATATAATAATATTATTATATACAACCTGTTTACGAATTTATTTATTAATTATAAATAAATATGAATAATACATTTACACGTATTAGAAAACTTAAAACATGGGTTCCAAACTTGAAGGCATTTAATGGCATAACAGTCACAACAAAATCCCGATAAGTCAATTGTAATTGGATGCACTACAACACACGAATTTAATACTGTTGAGCTTAATGCTAGCAACGTGGAGTACACTAACTTAAAATGGTACTACATTTTCTCCCGTTGCTAATAGTTTTGCTCACATTATTGAAAAATCAACGCATGTTGATATAACTGGAACACTTAATCTCAAAACGGACGGTACTACTACAGGTACACTTACATCACCAGGAGCCCGTTTTTATGTGTTAACTAATCTTGGATCTCTTCCACCACCACAGTCGGCATCTAGAGTTGGCGGTGTTGTAGGTTTTTTGTTGAAAACCCTGGTTTTGTTATATCTACACGTAATGTTGGTATAGTTGACAGCAACAAATTGAAGTTTGAAGTGCAACCATATCAACCCACCGGAACTCTGGATCTATCTTACATCTTTGATAACTTAACGTTAGAATTTAGCTTACGGTATGAGAAGTATTCTTCATGAATCCTTTGTATAATAAATTAACAATGTATATAATAAATATTATGAACAATAAAAAATTTGAAATTAATGACATATTATACGCGGTAATAAATCAAGAGGGAATCAATAGATATCATCAATTTGCTAGGGTAGATAATATTTCCAGTACCGGAAGATGTAAAATAAGTATGTTTACATCTATACAAAAAGGTGAGAAAATTATTATGAACGGTATCACATATATTCAAGTGATACCTAATATAGATGTAATAAACAAAGTAAAACTAATAAATCGTCATGGGTATCAACCAAATTTAAACTGTGTGTTCGACAAACACAATAACAATGATGTGCTTTACGATATACAAAAATGAAAAACATATATCTTGTTAAATATCAAGAATGACTAAAATTAGATGTAAAATATGCCAGAAGAAGTTAAACATGTTATTAATAGATTTATTCACTTGCAGATGTGGGGAAATTTATTGTAGAGATAAACATATGTCTAATCATAATTGTTCATATAACTATCATAAAGATACCAAGAAAAAATTAGAAAAAGATATGCCTATTGTAAACGCACAAAAGATCATAAAAATATAATCATCAATATTTATAACCGCGTGTGGTTATAAATACAATATACATTGTTATTTCTTATTCTTTAATCTAATCTTCTTAGACGACTTCTTCATAATATTACTAACTGCGTCTTTAATAGAATCGTCCACCTCTGTAGAATCTTTCTTTAATTCATTATTAAAACTATTCTTCAAGGCAGAAACATCAACATGTAAAGAACATAGTCCTGTTCCCATCTTTCCTCTCTTACCGCAAATAATTGACGCAGATATTCCTCGTGTTGTTTCATACATTCCGCACGATGCTGCATTAAGAAAGTTTTCTAACGTTTCTTCAAAAGACGCTTTACTCATGGGTCCTGAATTGTCTTTACGTTGACCGTATCTATTAATTGATGTTAATGATCCAGAGTAAGTCATTTTATTGCACAAAAGTTTTGCATGACATTTATTAATTTTAGGCATTAGAACTAAGAATTCATTATACATTGTTTTACTAGCAGCTTCAATACCCAACGTTGCATACATATCAAGAGGGTCGTTTGACACCGTCCTTGATTTATCAATCTTCGGATGAGCCAATAGTTCTGCAAAATTCGAACCATCAGTTTCAACCATCCATTCTCCCTGTCTCGACTTATCTCTCAAATAATATATCTGATTGATACCTGCGATACCGCATATATGCATCTTTTTAATAATTGGTTTAACTATCTCTTGCATATAAATTAGTTCTTTGTTATCTTCATTGATATAGAGAATATCTTCATCAATATCAATACCACTCACGTCGACAAATATATCAATTCTTCCAATGCTATCTGGAGAAAATACACAATGTAAGTCGTCATAATTATTATGGATAGTTTCTGCAATTGTTTGTAGAGTTAACGAATGTTCGTATAAAATATTCATATCCACATGTAACATTATACAATGTGGGTATTTTGTAAAATCATCGTTATATAAAACTTTAAAAATATCATACCAATCTTCATCCTTTTTATCCATTACCTGTATAATATCAGTTGATATCTTATCTACTGTCAACTCAACTATAGTTGAACCAATCGAATTCCTCAACTCTTCAACGCTATTATTGTTATCTGTGAAGTACACAGAACAACATTTTCCCTTGGGAGATTTAGTAACATTAAGCAACTCTTCAAAACGAGCTACTCCAACTACTACTGTCTTATCTGTGTCACCAGCCTTGTGAAAAGTGTTCAAAGTATTTTGTGTATTAGCCTCTCCAAAACTTTGAGCTGTAATTATTCCTACCGATTCTCCAGGTGTAATAAGAGACGAATGATAGTGTTTTATTATATCTCGTTTTAATTCTTCGATGTCGTCAGGGTGACATTCGATATTATCCATTTGATCACGTAATCCTTTTTTCTGTTTATTGACTATACTAGCTGCTGTTTTTTCCGGGATTGATTTATTAGGTTTAATAAAATCGAGTATATACTCTATTTGCTCAGATGTTAGGTACATGTTATTATTTTAACATGAGTTTTGATATTGTTTTTCATTTTAGTTGATGCGTAATAACAATTTAAGAAATAATATGTTTATAGATAAATGTCTCAGTATATTTCATATAAAAATTTAGGTAATGATCAATCACAATCTAATCACAATTCATACAAATGTGACGTTGTAAAATCAATAGAGCATAAACAAAGTATTCTATCATCTACAAAAATAGTTGTCATTGATATACACGGTGATTGGTGCGAACCATGTAAAAAAGTTTCTCCGGTATTTGAACAAATGGCACAAGATTATAATACAAAATATGCAGGTCAAGTATATTTATGTAAAGAAGATGTCGACCTTAATTTTTCACCCGATTGCACCGGAGTACCTATGTTCGCGTTTTTTGTTAATGGTGTCAATGTAAAGAATATTATGGGCGGAGATATGAAACAAGTTAAGGAATCTTTGGACGGATTGATTACAGGAACGCTCAGTCAATAAATATTATATTTATTTATATATAAATGACTTTAGAAAGAAAGTCTTTCAAGAATATACATATCTTTGAAAAAAGACTAAGTGAATCTTCTCGTATTCGGTTGAAATATCCTGACAGGGTTCCTGTAATCATAGAAAAGGCCTTAAATTCTGATGTATCAGATCTGGATAAGAATAAATATCTTGTTCCAGACGAATTAAATATAGGTCAGTTAATATATGTTATTAGAAAACGTATTAAACTTTCTCATGAACAATCTATATTTATTTTTATTAATGGTGATATTTTAGCCCCTACATCTGCATTATTGTCTAGTGTATATACAGAACATAAAAACGCAGATGGATTCCTCTATGTAACATATGCCGGACAAGATTCATTTGGTAATAATTTATTTACCGATATAGACGTCTAATATAAGAATATACCTTTATTAGTGGATTAAATGAGATTGGATTATTGTTTCATAAGGAAAAATGTTTATATAAAACTCATGATGCATATAAAATTATTGTTTATGAGAATAGGTGTCCAATTGATGTGATATTATAACAAATATAGGTATTTAATTTACTAAAGGTGTAAAGAAATATCAGAACACAATATAATATTTATGTCTAAATACAAAGCACCTCGCGGCGCAGAGTTGGTCTAAGGTAAAAACCGTGCAATTTATTACGCACAGCGTAATAAATTATTCTATAAATGACCGGGTTTCCTTTAAAATACATGCCAATCAACGAATATGAAATAGAATAAACTTCATTACCTTTAAGTGTATATACTAACGATTGTAAATTTACTTATTCATTATATCTATATAAAACCAACTAAATAAACAACTCTATACGCGACATAGAGTACATTTTCGAAGATATTTCTCATTTTCATATTTTAGCTCTTGATCATCCGCCCATTTATTCCATTCTTCAATCCACATTTCTATCAACGGATATCTCTGTTTAAAATCCTCTAACCATGTTGTGTAGTCGGGAAAGCCGTTAAATTCTACATCATGTGCTTCGTCATAACTTTCGTCATCATATTCATCCTCTATATTTTTAGAATATGGAAATTTTGGTTCATTTTCTAAATCGTCGTCTCCATAATAGCATCTTTTGAAACAGTCTACGCATAGTGTATGATCACAATTTGGATGTGATATAGATGTTTTAACCTCTAAACATATAGGACATTCCTTATTATCACTTATATCTAATTGTCCTTTACCCGTTTTGTAAATACCAGCTGTTTCATTTTTCCAGGTTCCAAACATCATACGACAATTAGAGCATAAGTAATTACACTTCAATTCAAACCACCATTTAGGTAAAACTGTTTCACATAGTTTATAATTTTTACACTTAATTCCTTCGACATATTCTTCTGTATACTTTATATCTTGTACTATGTTAGATTGTTCGTATTCAATATCTCTCTCCATTTAAGTATAATTATACGCTTTTTAAATAACTAATTATAAATGACATCTTATCATGGAGGTAAAAAACTTGCAGAAATAATAGTAGATATCTTCGCGAAGAGTGTCTGGATGAGAATTTAACAAATACATGGATTTAACGAGAGTAGAAAATTATCTAAAAGAGTAGAAAAATTAGTTTATGGAAGTAATTTATNTATAATAAATGACTGTGTTTCCTTGGAGAGTATATACAAAAACAGAATTAAAAACTGAATATGAGAGATTAAGGAAAAAAGTTAANGAAGATATTAAATTCCCTATACCAAGATCTATAATAGGGTATANNTGTAGTAATAATTTTTTTCAAAAAGAAAGACTATCAACCAAAGGTCTTTCTAATAAAAGACTTTCGACAATTGAATATTGGAATAAACCTAATGGTCGAAAAGTTATTTTAAACCATAGTCGTAAACATGGTCGAGATATTTTTAATTCAGCAGTATTTCTATCACACGCCCCTGCACAGTTTCCTATTGTAGCAGCAGCAAAGATATATAGATATTTTGAAGCTACACAAGTTTTTGATCCATATGCTGGATGGGGAGATAGATGCATTGCTGCTATGGCAAGTGATATAGATTACATAGGAGTTGATTCAAATAAAAAACTGAAGACTAGTTTTAGAAATATGATTAAAACATTTGATACTGAAGCAGATATAGAATTCATATCCCGGAAAGTTGAAAATACAAACTACAAAAATTTTGATTTTGATCTTATCTTTACAAGTCCTCCATTTTGGCAAGATAATGTAATGGTTGAATGTTATAATGGTTCTAAAGATAACTATGAAGATTTTTTAGATAATAGTTTGTTTCCTATTATGGATGAAGGTTTGGAAAGAGATATATGGGTTTGTTTACATTTACCCCTAGGAATGTATAAGGACGTTAAGAAAGAATTTGGTCCTGCACGTAAGATTATTAGGATTAATAAAAACACACGTAATAGTAATAATATTGATAAAGTGTATTGTTGGTGAAGCTGCTGGATTCTTTAAATTCTATACCCCGAAGGGCATAGAATTTATAAATTGGTGGTGCTTACAGTTGTACTTGAAAGTAAAGTGCTGATCCCTTACTGCCTTCTTGAGAAACTACAATTGTTGAATTACCAACTCGATATCGTCCATTTGATGGTTGTGGGACGAACTGAACTCTTGGACCTATCTTTTTGAATCCAGGGATAATATTCCCATCCATTCTCTTATCGACCATGTCCCTAACTTGTGTTCCTGTATACTTCTTACCAACTACCAAGTTTGCACACATCCATACTAGAGTTGGATTCGAGCTCACTACATATTTATTAGATGTAGCATCGGGTCTGACAGGTGCTAGTTTTTCCAGAAGGGCTTCCGCTGCTTCAGTGTCGGTCTTCAACTTCTTCTCAATCCTCGTCATCGACAGTTTAACGTTACCGTG
>JGI24539J26755_10000118_pt1 | contig 33940 bp, 21 predicted proteins | sample NorSeaMetagenome_2_FD_26755 | JGI IMG/M metagenome (IMG submission 26755) | reverse complement strand
AGTTGGGTATTTATGCTAGTTTCATGGGATTTAAGTTATGTTTGGTATTAGAGTTATGAGTTATTCGGGTATTCCTCACGTCAGTACTTGTCGTGAGTTTAGGGGTGTTAGGATTTATTTAGGTATGTTTTCTTATTTGCGTAGGAAAAAAAGGGTGGTATTATGATGTTATCGGATTGTGAGTTTATTTTGGATGAGGTTTTATTTTTGGAGAGTCATCGTGTTCGAATAATGGGAGGGGGTTGTGAAAGGCAGGTTTCACCTTTTAAGGATAGGTTGAGGGCTTATTCTCTTTTAAAGCGAGTTAGGCTTTGTGAGAGTTGTTGGGTTGTCTTGCAGGACAGTGAGGTAAAGTGTCCAAATTGTTTATCTATTAATCATCCTTAGTTTATCCCTGGTATGTGTCCTGTTGCAATTTCAATTTCGGTGTAATCTTCTAGAAAGTCCATTTTATAAATATAAAAAAACGTATATAAAATACCTTACAGTTATTGGTATTTATTTTTTTATTATATTCGTCTTTATGGATAAGATTGATTCGATAGACAGGCAGCCTATTTCAGATGTTATAGAGCTTACTGTTGCAGGAGCAGGTAAGGGTGTAAATTCTGATTTTGTTTGGCAGGTAGGCAGGGAGTATGGAATAGGTAGGGGAAGAAGGGTTAAGTGCAGTTCTATTCGTCATGATGCCAATTCATATTTCTTCAATGGTCAATCAAGGTGGACTGTATATGTAGAGTTAGAGAATGGAGAGGAGTGGGCTTATGTTCATTATGAGAATGCTGAACTTCACATAAAGTGTGACATTCCGAAAATTATTTAATATATTAGCGTAGTTAATTAACTTTTTTTTTATTATAAAATATTTTATACAATGGCAATCTCAGTAAAAAGCGTAAGCTTTAAATTAAAAGGTGAAGATCAAAGTGTAGCATCATCAGATGTAGCAGTTATGTCTAACACAATTGTTTCTGTAGAAGGAACTCAAGATGATTTTACAGTGAAAGTTCCTGTAAATGGATTAGGTTTGAAAGAATTAGTTGGTACTAACGTATCTTCTAGTGGTAGTATTACTTTATCAGGAGGTATTGGTAACATAACAGCTTTAACAGTTGCTGGTGTTCAGATTTTTGATGTTCTTTCACCTATAGTAGGTGCAACTCCAGCAGATTTACCTGCTCAAGCTTTAGCTTTAGCAGTAGCGATAAATGATTATACTAGTGTTCCAAACTACACAGCTTCATCATCAGGGGCAGTTGTTACTATTGAAGCAGCAGGATCTGTAGGTACTGGTGCTAATACTCACGCAGTAGTAGGGACAAAGACGGGAGCTTTAACTTTAACTGCTGTTGCTTTTTCAGGTGGTACAAACGCTATGTCAGCTTTTATAACAGCAGCAGGTACTATTTTTTCTTTGCCTTTATTGGCAGGAGGTTCAGTAAACTTAAACGCTTATGGTGTTAGAAGTATAGTTCCTACTGCAACAGGAAGTAGTGTTTATTATTCAGATGAGTTTGGATTATTTGTAAATGTTTACGAATCAAGTTCAACGGTAGTACAGGTTACAGCTTTGATAGACGCATTGATTTAATAAACGCATTATAATATTTGTTTTATACATTTTTCCATAGGTGTGTTTTTTTGGTTAGAGTCTAGGTTTAGTGAGCCTAGACTCTTTTTTTTTGTTTATATTAGCGTTAGTTAGAATTAGTTGTGATTATTCACACATTTAAAATATTAAAATGAAAAGACCAAAGATTACGGACGTTAAGGCTTCTAAGTATGTAGATTACTTGGAGGATAAGTTAAAGGGTTTTGAGATAGGTTCTATAGAGGCTGAGTCTTATTTATCTTTAAAGAATTTTATTTCCCAGGGCAATGCTTTATTGGCTAAGATTAAGTTTGATGGTAGTGAGTTGGGTGATAAGGATGACAAGCAGATAGAGAGGGGGTTAAAGTTTGCAGATAAGATGTTGGATCACAATTCTGCTCTTCGGGATTTATTTGAGAAGGTAGGAGGGGAGAAGATTAAGGAGTTGGAGGGTAGGACTTATGAGAAGAAGGTAGCTTCGAGTTATGAGGCAGCTATGCCAGCGAGGAAATGAAGAAACGCAAGACGCTATCTCCTTCGGCAATGTTACCATCAGATTTTGAGAGGGAGCGAGAGATTAGGTTAAGTGGAGTTTTAGAATATACGGTTATGTTACCAGAGCCACCTTCTTATAAGAAGATAGTTGGTTGGAATCAGAACATTAATAATCAGAGGTGGAGGATTCCAAGTGACATATTAAGTCAGAGGGAGTTTGACGGATTAGACTTTGATGATCAGGTTATTTATTTAAAGAAGGTTACTAAGCGTAGGACTGAGGGTTATTGGTTTTACAATCATGGTAATATTGAGTATTTGACTGGGGATCATTATTTTTATTTAGCCCATTGGAGGATAGATGGGATTGTACCTTATTGGAAGGATTCGGATTCCACTTTTTTTTACATAGAGAATCATTGTAAGTTTTTGGAGAACAGTTTAGGTTGGATGCTTGTTACTAATCGTAGGGATGGTAAGACTGGTAGGGCTTGTTCTCTTATGTATAATAACATTACTTTACAGTATGATGCCAATGGTGGTATTCAGAGTAAGACTGGTGCAGATGCTAAGAAGATTTTCAGGAAGTTGATGTTATCTTGGCAAAAGTTGCCAGCGTATTTAAAGCCTGTAGATGTTGGAGAGTCAGCTCCAAAGGCTTCTTTAGTTTTTGCAGAACCAGCAAAGAGGAGTTCAAANGGTGCTAAGAAGGAGTACCGTACTGTTCTTAATTCTATGATAGATCATGGTCCAGCTACTGATACTCATTATGATGGGGATAAGATGAAGTATTACTATGATGATGAGTTTGGTAAGACAGTAGAGGAAGATGTTTATGAGAGGTGGTTGATTGTAAAGGAGTGTTTGGTTCAGGGTAGTACTGTTATAGGTAAGTCTATTCATACTACTACTGCTGAGGAGATGGAAGAGAAGGGTGGAGAGAATGCTAAGAAGTTGTGGGATGAGAGTAATTTACCTTTGGCTATTTCCAAGGGTAGGGGTATGACACCAACAGGATTGCTTCGTTGGTTTAAGCCAGCTATTTATGGATTAGAGGGTTTTGTAGATGAGTATGGGTATAGTGTTGTTGAAGATCCTGAGAAGCCTATTTTGGGTATTCATGGAAAGTTTATAGAGTTTGGTTCAAGGAGTTATATTTCAAAACGTAGGTTAGGTTTAACGGGTTCTGCATTAGCAGGGGAGAAGAGGAAGTATCCTTTGGATATAGATGAGGCTTTTATAGAGCAGGGAAAGCTTAGTCCTTTTGATGTTATTAAGTTGAATGAGCAGATCAGTTATAATTCTGAGACCAATGGTAGGGTAATAACAGGAAATTTTGTTTGGTTAGATCAGGAGAAGACTAAGGTTGCTTGGAATCCTACTGAGACAGGTAGGTGGAAGCAGTGTTGGATGCCTAATCAGCAGGACAGGAATAAGGTTGTTTTATCTGGTAGGCATAGGAAGCCAGGGAATTATACTACGATAGTTTCGGGTTGTGATCCATTTGACCATAAGATAACTACAGATGGNAAGAAGTCAAATGGTGCTAGTTATGTTTTCAGGAAGTTAGATCCTTTAGATTCTGGNAGCAGTAATATTTTTGTTTGCGAGTATGTTAATAGACCTGCTACTCCAGAGATGTTTTATGATGATTTAGCGAAGCAGTCTGTTTTTTATGGTTGTGAGCTTTTGTGCGAGAATAATAAGATAGGTTTGATAAGGTGGTTTGAGAATAATGGTTTTGGTTCTTATTTAATGGAGAGACCTATGGAGACTCATACTGAGTATTCCAGGAAGCGTCAATCTGAGAAGGGTATTCCTATGAGTGGGGAGGCTGTAAGGGAGGCTGCTGTATCTGTTACGGAGTCTTATATTTATGAGAATACTGGAAGAGATTATGACACAAATGTTATGGGTAGGGTTTATTTTCAGGATTTGTGTAGGTGTTGGTTAAAGTTTAATCCTCAGAAGTGGACTGACTATGATGAGTTTGTTGGGGCAGCACTTTGTTTGTTTGCAGCTAGGAGTTATAGACCTGAGAAAAAGCGTAGGGGATCGAAGAAATTTGTTAAGACTTACAGAAAAAGGAGAAAGTAATTTTTTTTTTACATATATTTGTTTATATAGTATTAATTCTTTAAGCAAGCATGAGTAACGGAAATTCTATAAACACAAGTAAAAGTTATCCATTTCCTAATTTAATGGCTACTCCAGAAGTCAAGAAGGAAAAAGGNTATGGTTTGGCATTCGCAAAGGCGATGTATGGTAAGTATTTAAACGAAGATTATTCGGTTTACAACAGAATATCAAGATTTGTAGAGAATCGTAAGTATGCTGAGGGGATGCCAAGTATAGAGAAGTTTAAGGATCAGTTAGACTTGAATGGGGATTCATCTTATTTGAATTTAGATTTTCAGTCAGTTTCTGTGATTCCTAAATTTGTCAATTTACTTGTCGGAGAGATGATTAATCAGGAGTTCGAGATTCAGGCAGAGGCTATGGATGAGGGTTCTATGAAGAAGTACGAGGAGGAGAAAGCTGCTATATATGCCAATATGTTGATGAAGGACTTCTCGGATGAGATGGAGCAGATGACTGGATTTGGTTTAGTTGATAAGAGTAAGCCTATTCCAAAAGATATAGAGGAGGCTAATATTCTTATAGAGACTACATTGAAGCAGAGTGTAGAGTTGGCTATGGAGATTGCTATTAAGTTTGTTAACAATAGTAATAATTACGATACAGAAATTAAGGAAAGGTTAATTAGGGATTTAGTAGTTATAAAGATTTGTGCTACTCGTAGATATTTTGATGAGGCTAAGAACATAAGAATGCGTTATGTTGATCCAGCTAATTTAATTTTACCTTACACTAAAGACCCTTATATGAGGGATCTTCCTTATGGAGGGGAGGTTGTAAAGATGAGTTTTAATGAGTTTGTTCAATTGACAAAGGGTCAGTTTACAGATGAAGAGATAGCTGATATTTCTAAGAAGGTAGGAAAGCAAAATTCTATAAGCAGTTTAAATTTACGTGAAGAAAACGGTAGGTATTACGATAGTTCTTGGAACGGTACTTATGGTTCTGATGATTTTTATATTACTGTTGTTGATTTCGAGTTTAGGTCTAATAATTTTGACCTTACTTACGAGAAGAAGTACAAGAGTGATAATAAGTATTTTTTAAATCAGAAGAGTACGGGTTATAAGCCAAGTAAGTATTCAAAAACAAAGCGTGAGGTTTTCAGCAAGAATATGCAGGTTATGTATGAAGGTCTTTGGGTCGTAGGTACTGACTATATTGCTAATTATGGTTTAGCAGAGAATATGACTAGACCAAAGAAGAATGGTGCTTATTCTAATGAAGTTTACAGTAGATATTCTATTGTAGCTCCAAATATCTACGATATGACTAATAAGTCTATAGTGGAGAGTATGATTCCTCATGATGATCAGATTGAATTATCTTATTTAAAGTTACAGCAGGCAATGATTAAGGCTAGACCTTCAGGGGTTGCTGTTGATGCTTCAGCTTTGGAAGATGTTCTTCATGGTAGGGGGGAAGAGTTTTTGGATCCTATGGAGATTGTAGAAATCTTCGATCAGACAGGTAACATTTATTACAGGAATGAGTCTCCTGAGTTTGGTGGTTCTTACAATACTCAACCTATTAGGGAGTTAGCGAATGGATTATCTGCTAATGCTTTAAATTTTGTAGGTATATACAATCATAACTTAGAGATGATAAGGCATATTACTGGTATTAATGAGGCTAGGGATGGTACTACACCATCTTCAAAGGCTTTACCAGGAGCACAGAAGATGGCTGTTAATATGAGTCGTAATGCTACTAGATTTTTAAATGAGTCATATCTTAATATTTTCAAGCGTAATTCAGAAGGTATTGCAACTATGATTCAGTTNAAAGCTATGGGTGATGGCTTAAAAGGTTTTGAGTTAGCTTTAGGTAAGGAGGTAGTTGATGTTATTAACATAGTNAAGGATTTATCCTTTGCAGAGTTAGGTATTAATATTGTTCCTCTTCCAGATTCTGAGGAGAGAGCTTATTTGGAAGGTTTAATAGAGAGAGCTATAAGTGTAGGTTCTATAGAATTGGAAGATGCTATGGAAATAAGGGACGTTTCTAAAGTTAATATAAAGAAAGCGACACATTTATTAAAGAAAACCCGTAAGGATAAACAAGAGCAATTACAAAAGGCTGCTGAAGCTAACGCACAGGCTCAATCACAGGCACAAGGTCAACAGGCTATGCAGCTTAAGCAGTTGGATATGCAATTAAAGCAAATGGAGCATGAGCAACAGATGCAGTTGCAGGCAGACAAGTATGCTAGGGAGATGGAGTTAGCTAAGATTAATGGAATGCTAAAAGGAGAAATAGAAATGATCAAGGGAGATGAGAAATTAGAGCAGATAAATGCAGCATTAGATGCTAATTTAGATGACTCTGAGGGTAAGGGTATTCCTCAGCCAAGAATCTTCTCAGGTATAAAAAACACTGAAAAGCTTGATTAATAGAGAAAATTTATTAAATTTAGAATTAATTAAAATTAAATTATAATGGGATTAGAAGATTTTTTATCGTCACAAACAGGTGAAGAGGTTGTATTATCAGATTCAAAAGAAGAGAATGTAGATACACCAGAGGTTGCAGAAACAGAGGGTTCAGTAACAGAAGAGCCTGCTTCGGAAGAAGCTGTTGACAGTTCGGAAGAGAAAAAGACAGAAGATACTGAAAAGGTAGATTCTACTCCTTCTTTTGAGGAAATGTGGGCAGAGCGAATGGGTGACAAGTATGGAAAGTTTGAAGACTTCGATGACCATTACAGTTCTTTGAAAACAAAATCAGAACAAGAGAGATACGAGGATAAGTATTCTGAAGAATCTAGAGATAGGTTAGATAAGTTACTAGAATCGGAAACTTCTTGGGATAGAATAAAAGAGATAGCGAGCGTTCAGACGTTAGATGTTGAAAAATTAAACGGTAGACAGGCTATGGCGAAAGCTTTAGAACTGGACCAGGGTTTAACAAAAGCAGAAATCGAGAATGAGCTTTATGACTACGATCAGTTAAAAGATGTAGACTTAGATGACTTAGACGATAGAGAGCTTATTAAACATAATTCAGATTTAAGCAAGTTCGCACGTTTAGAAAGAGAATCAAAATCTTACCTATCAGAGTTAAAACAGGACAAAAGGTTTTCCCTTCCTGAGTTAACTAAAAAAGAGGAAGTTTCAGAAGAGACTTTAAAAGCTCAAGAGAAGGTAAGAGAAGATGCAATACAGGCTTACGAAACTGATGTTAGTAGTCAGGTTAGTTCATTAAACAATTTAGACATTAAAATCGGAGAGAACGATGTCTTTAAGTATGAATTAACTAGTGAAGACAAGCAGACAGTCGAAAGTCAAATGAAAGGTGTTAATAGTTATTACACTAATTTCATGAATGATGGTAAGTTAGATATGAAATCTATGTCAGAAACTTTGGCAAAAGGTTTAGTATTTGATAAAGCTATCAAGGCAGCTCTAGAGAGTCAGTCAAATGCAGGAGAGGAAGCAGCAGTGAAGAAGATCAACAACACTAATTTCGATGCTAAATCAACTGCTCCAGACACTTCAGGTATGTCGGAAATGCAGCAAATTGCTGCAAAATATAAAGATGATTAATTTTTAAAAACAAATAAAATGGCTTTAGCTTTTCAAGGTGGTTCATTCGGTAGGACTACAGATTATAACTTTATTACGTCTTTGGACTTACATAAACCAGAGTACGATACAGAATTAACAGAGCGTTACGGAGACCAGAACTTATCTGGATTCTTAACAATGATTGGTGCAGAAAAAGGTGTTTCATCTTTAGAGTACAATCACTTCGAGGAAGAAAGAATTTATCCTAAAATTAAAGCTACAAATGCAGTAGCAGCAGCAGCAGGAGGACCAGCAGTTTTTACTTTATCTGCACTTTCTAAATTAAGTATTCCAGAGAACTCTTCTCCTTATATTGGTGGTGTTCCTCAGCAAATCGTTGTTCCTAGAGTAAATGATTTAATCATGATTAAGCCAATCGCAGGATCAGCTTCTTCAGGAACTTATACAAAAGCGATCATTACTTCTGTTGCCAAAGCAGCAGGTACTTTTGAGGCAACTCCAATTATTTCAGGTGTAACTATTGCAGCACAAGCAGTAGCTTCAGAAATCGTAATATACGGTAACGCAGCAGGTGAAGGGTCAGGACAGCCAGAGGCTAGAGCTTCAAGAACTGTTAAGTACACTAACAACCTTCAAACTGTAAAGGAAACTTACGAGATTACAGGTACTGAAAAGAACATTGTAACTTGGATTGACTTCAAAGGTAAGAATGGTGAGAAAGGAAGAGTTGCTAAGTTAAAAGGTGAGTCTGATACTTACAAGAGATTTATGACTGCAAAAGAGCTTACTCTTTTAGTTGGTGATAAATTAACTAACGCAACTGTAGCAAATTCTTTTGCAACAGCAGGTACTCCATTAGCTTTAACAGAAGGTTTAATTCCTTTCGTTTTATCTCAGGGTAACACAAGTAACTATTCTGTAGGAACAGGATGGGATAAGCAAAAAGCTGAATCTTTAGTTAAGACTTTAGACAAGCAAAAAGGTTCTAAGAAGAACTTAATGCCATGTGGTATTAACTTATCTATGCAGATTGATGATACTTTAGGAGATTACTCTAACGATGGTCAAATCCAGTACGGATCTTATGACTTTGGTTCTGATGCTTCTAGAAACTTCCAATTTTCTTCTTTCAAGTATGGTAACTATACTTTTGACAAGAAGACTTTTGATGTATTCAATGATCTTCAGACTTTAGGTGCAGANGGTTTCGGATACCCAGACGAAGGAATGGTTATTCCAATGGATAAGAAAATTGACAAAGGTTCAAATTCTCAAGTTCAGTCTTTAAGACTTCGTTACTTAGCAGATCCAGAAACAGGAGCTTCATCAGCAAGATCAGAAGTAGTTGATCAGTTTAAAATTACTGGTANNGATAAATTCAGTGTATTCTACAAAGCTGATTGTGGTTTTGAAGGTTTCGCAGGAAACAGATTCGCTTATATTAAGAAGTCTTAATACTAAGAATCAATAAAAATAAGGAGGGGGTGTTTATTCATCCCCTTTTTAATATTAACAATAAACTTAGGTACTATGGCTACTAAAACTCCTGCTAAAGGAAAAAGATTTGTTAAAGTTATTAAGAATAGCAAAACAGGTAGGACTAAGAAAGTTTCTTATGGGCAAGCAGGAAAGGCTAAAAGTGGTGGAGACAGAATACGTCCAGGCACTAAAAAAGGTAATGCTTATTGTGCTAGAAGTGCAGGTATTGCTAAGAAGCATCCAAAAGCAAGAAAAAAGAACTCTCCTAATTCTTTAAGCAGGAAAAAGTGGAAGTGCGTAGGTAAAAAATCAATGAAGTAAGTCTAGCGACTTTAAATTAATTAAAATTAAATTACAATGGCAAAATTAGCAAAAGCTCCAGCAGGTTTAACGGTAGCAGATTTCAAGAGTGTAATATATACACTAACAACAGAAAACACAACAGGGAAAAAGTTCCCACCTTCAGTAGAAATTCCAGAAGTTGATGAAGTTTACATGACTTGGGAAGATGAAGATGGAGAAGAAACAACAGGTATTAGGCAGATCAGATATGCAATCGGTGAAACTTCTATTTTTGTAGATGAGCAATCAGATTTTGCAGAAACAAAAAGAGGTTCTATTCATTTAATAGATGGTACATTAGTGGTTAATGAGAGAGAAGCTACTAAGTTAGAGTACTTAGAGCTTTGTAACTTTAATGAAAAGAATCAAGAAACAGCAATGCCTGGTAAGTCAATTTTATTCAGAGCGAATGATTCTAACTATCAAGCAGACCAAGAAATAAAGAAGAGTGAGAAAAACACTAAGCTAAAAATGATTATTTATAGCATGAGCGATGAAGAGTCAGAAGGATTAGCTTTATCTATTGGTGTTCCTTATGATAAATCTGTTAATTCAATTGCAGAAATTAAGCAGTTATTTTTACAAGAGATAGATTCAAATGCAGATACTTTTGAGAAAGCGTTAAAATCAGATGAAAGAAAACTTAAATTAGTTTTAATAAAAGCAATAGAGAAAAAAATTATTTCTGTTGATCCTCAAACAAATGCTATTTACAATGAGATCGGTAACAGAACTGTAATTGTAGAAGCTCCTATTTACAAAGATGCTTTAGAATATTTTGTAGAGCTTTCTTTATTAAGAGAAGAGTATAAGTCAGCTTTTGAAGAGGTAAGAAAATTACTTGACAACAATGGTACTAAGACAGCTAAGTCGAAGGAATGGGAGGAATATCCAGAAAATGATTTATTTGGAAGGGGTATGAAAGTTAAGGTTGTATCTAATTCTTTCGGTTTCTTTAAAATGGTTAAGCATGGTAATTTAGGTAAAGTAAAAGGTCGTAGAGATGCTGTTCTTTATCTAAGACAGAATCCAGAAGTTAACAAACAATTAAAAGAATTGGTTGAAGCAGCAGAGAAAGATTTAGCAAAAAAAGACTAATAAAACAAATTTTTTTGTAAATATTAAAAAGACGCATTTCGATGTGTCTTTTTTTTTGCTTATATTTATCGGTATAACATTTATTTATAAAAAAAAGATGGCTTTAGTTTCAACAAAATTAAATGTAGCTTACTCAATGGGGGGGACTTTACCAAAGTTCATCTTCACTGATGTCACAGATTACTCAGCTCAATCGGGAGTAGCTATAGCAGATATTACAGGTGTAATAGAAGTTACAGCTCCTAGTGGAATAGTTTANACNGGTGGATCTCCTGATATTACAGGTAGTGCTTCTAGAATTAACAGCACTATTATACCAATTCCTTTACTAGCCAATGGAAGTCCAGAGGTGGGGAATTATTCTTTTAAATATACAGCAACTAATACAGCAACTNCTGTAAGTGTAAGTTATACTGTTGGGTACGACTTTCAATATGTATCACCAACAGGTATCTTAACTCCTACAGTAGATTGTTTATCCCCAGAGCTAACATCAACAGATGCTACAAACTATTTGTCAGGATCTACAACTCCTTCAGATCAGTTTACTATAACTGGAGCTGATGCGTCAGCAAACACTTTTACTATTGCAGGAGAGAAGTCTGGATTGTTTTTAGTAGGTGACACATTTAATATAATAGGATCTACAGTTCATAATGGCAACTACACAGTAACTTCTGTATCAAGTACAGGAACAAATACTGTAATAGGTGTTTCTAGTGTAACAAGTGCTACAGTAGACGGCTCTATTTCAACTAAAACAAATACAATTTCTTATCCAGTAGTTGTGCCACCTACAGTAGGATACACACCAGTGGTTAGCACAAATACTTTTTATAGTCAAACACAAACATTCAAAATAAAAACTAAATCTTTTTATGATTTTGGTAATGGTGTGTCAGTTATAGATACAGTTTCAGCTTCAGCACTATTAGATGTNGATTGTGANGTAAGATTATGTGAGGTTTTTTGTTGTNTAAATTCTACTTTAAAANCTTATTTAGCTTATAGAGGAGTTAATGATGTTTTAGCAAGTCAAGAACTTAATAAATATATATTAGCTACTTCTCATTTATCAGCATTAAGGCAAGCCTTTGAATGTGGATATGATAAGGAAGTTAATTCTATTGTTCAAGAAATAATTACGGTTACTCAATGTACTCCAGATTGTTCTTGTTCAGATACGACACCTCAACCAATTACAGGATTAGGAGCTGCTAATATAACGGTGGTAAATTCTACAGGTAATGGTGTTACTGTAACTCCAAGTACAGTAGGTAATACAACTACATATAGTTTAGGTATATCTCAAGCACTTTTAAATAGTATAACAGCAGCGACTGCTACAAGTTCTGTTTCTGCTGCTGCTAATAGTGGTATCGTTGTTACACCATCAGCACCATCTTCAGGAAATACTAATTATGCTTTAGCACTATCCTCACCAGCAATTGCACCTGTAGAGTTTATTAATTTTAAATTAAATAGAGACAATAGTGTTTTATTTTTTCCTTCAGCTCAGATTATACANAATGTTTCTAATTTAAAAACTCCAACTTCTTTTGCACCTGCACCTGGTCAACCATACAGTCATTACGCATTAACCGTAAGTGGTTTTCAGAACACTGGAAACAATACTTTTAAGGCTGAAGTTCAATGTTGTTATCAATCTTATCAATATAATTCTACCATTTTAGATAGTAATAGTGGTTTTTATAATATGTGGATAACACCACAAATAGTAAAAATAAATAGCAATCAAATAATAATTAAATTCTTAGATAAAAATGGTTTGTTTGTCGATATAAGTAAAATGTCTTCTTACCCTAGTATGCACCTTAACATTAAAATATACGAATAATGTCAGTAAAAACAGAATTATCCAAATTAGGTTCAGGTTCAGGTATCATATACCTTACTGATTCTAACGGAGTGTTTACAGGAAATCAATTCTTAAACACAAAAGAAGGAAGAGAAATAGCAGAAAATCTAATGCTAATTTCATCTCCTGTAACTTCTAACATATCGGCATCAGCTACAGTAGTTATTACAGCAGCAGGAGGTACTATAACTAACTTAGCTTACAACTCTGTTTCAGTTTTTAACACCTCTTCAGCAATAACAGGAGCTACAACTTCAGACACTGCTACAAACTTAGCTAATGCTATTAACTCTTATATTAGCACACCAGAATACACAGCTTCAGTTTCAGGCAGTGTTGTGACGATTTATTTAGATCCTTCTCAAGGAAGTTTGCTAAATGGTTCTGTAGGTGTTATTGCAGTTACAGGAACAACAACTGCAACAACCACTACTATTGACGGGGGTGTAAACCCTTCAGACTTGGTAGATAGCCAGGTTGGTTACAGAATGTATTTAAACTCTAGTCCTACTGCACCATCATCTAGTTTAGTAGGAGCTACAGACATTACTACTGGGGTTCTTAGGAAATCAGCATCTACTCCTTTTACTACAGAAAGTGTTACTATTTCTTCTGGATCTATTTCTCCAAATAGGGATGGAAACATTACTGTAATTTTAGTAGAAACAGAAGGTTCAGTAGTTGCAGATGTTTTAAGCACTATAGAGGCAGGGATTTTTACAGATGGTGATATTTTAATCTTAAGAGGTGTAAACTCTGAAAGAGTTGTAACGGTACAAGAAGGTGGGAATATTCGATTAGCTAATAATAGTGCTTTTTCGTCAGGTCCAAAGGAAAATGTTATCTGTCTTCAGTTCTTCAATGAAGTAACACCAGCTTGGTTTGAATCTTTTAGAAGTCCAAGTATTGTTTTATCTGTTGCTAATTTAAGATCTTCAGGAATATCAGAACCAGTACAGGGTGTGGATACTCAAGCAATATCTTTAGGTGGTTCTACTACAACATTAACAGCAGGAACTAGCAAGGGTTATTTAGCTTTAACAGGTACGGGAACTTTAACAGGTTCTGTTTCTTATGGTTTAGCTTCTGGTCTTGTAGATGGTGACACATTTATTATAGATTACAATGCTACAGTAACAAAGGGAAGCTTCTCAATAACATTAATGGGTGTAGCTTTAACAACAGAGCAAGCATTAAAAGGTAATATAGTAGCAAAAGGTGTTTGGGATTCTGCAAATTCAAACTGGATAGTTTCTTTTATAAGGGATACTCAATTAGTAGATTTATCGGACAATACAGATTTAGCTTTAAAAGAAAATGTATTAGGAAGTCCTCCTTCTTCAGGTCAGATACTTTCTTCTACAACAGCAGGTGTAAGGTCATGGATTACAAATAGTACAGATATATTTTTAAATGGTAATTCAGCAACTACAGGATCTACAGCAGGAACAGAAACTACTCTAAGGACTATAACAATACCTGCCAATACTTTAAGTTCAGATAATTCTTCTATAGTTTTAAATGCTTTTGGAAATTTCGCTTCTAATATTAATATAAAAAATCTAAAAATTTATTTAGGGGGAACTTTAATAGCACAAAATATTCACACCTTAACTCCAAATGGGGTCGCTTTTACCTTAGATGCTAATATTATATCATCATCATCAGGTACTATAGCTAAGTGTGGAGTTTCTATAAATATAGCAGGGGTTGTTAGTGAGGTGGGTTATACTCAAGTTAGCTCTTTAAACCTAACAACTACCTCTTATGATATTACGATAACAGGTCAAGGAGCAGGAGCAGGTGACGTTAATGTTTACGGTTCAACGGCAACTAAATTAATAGCATAATGGATATAAATAAATTATACGTCTATATAGGCAAGACAATAGCGAATAAAGCTCAGACAGGGAATTTAACCCCTGCTGACTTTAATTCTCTAATTCCGAGAGCTTTTTCTCAGTGGACTTATAAGACTTATGATGATATGACAGATGGTAGAGGATGGCAAAGTCACCAAACCGTAACTGATGATTTACGTTTTCTTTTGGTTAGGAACAAAGTTATGCAGGTTGCGTCAGATGGATCTTTAGCTGTTCCTTTAGACTACCTTCACTTATCAAGTATAAACTACAATTATAGTAGGTTATATAAAGGTAATACAATTACAAAATTAAAACCAGTAGATATAGTTAGGGATAATGAAAGATCAGCTTTTACTAATAGTGACATTTATGCTCCCTTGTTGGCTTCTAAGAAATATGTTATTGCTTCATTTTTTGACACCTACCTTCAGTTTTATCCAGCAAATGTAGGTAGGGTAGAGTTTACTTATTTAAGAAAACCAATATCTCCTGTGTGGGGTTTTACGGTAGCTAATGGGAGACCAGTTTATGACCCATCAACTTCTATAGATTTAGAAGCTCCAGATGAGTCGGTAGATGAGATTGCTATGATTGCGTTATCTTTATTAGGTATAAACTTAAGAGATCCAGAATTAATTAGTTTTAGTGAAGCTCAAAAGGCTCAAAACTTATAGGTAAATGAGAAATACAAGAAATTTAATAGCAGAACAGGCACAAAGGATAATAAATGGGGGTACTGCAACTTCAGATACTGAAGTAAGAAAAGAGGAGCTTGTAATTTTTGTAGATCAAGTTTTCACAAGATATATTAAGCAGAGTTTCTACGAGAACAGAGAGGAGGGTTCTAGGTATATTAATGGTTCTTTTATTTATTCTTTTACAGAAGATGTTCAGTATGATAAAACAAGAAAGAGGCATTTTGCAGAGATACCATCTACTTATGTAAATTTACCTTTAGGTATAGGTTTGTATCAAGTTTCTCCAGTAGAGGATGAATACAACTCTATGATTCCTGTAAATCCTAATTTTTTATCTATGACTAATGGTTTAGCAGTTGGAACTTTAGAGGGTAAAAAAGGTTATTTTGTAGAAAATACAACAATGATTTTTGTAAATATTCCAGCAACTTATAAAATGAAGACTGTTTTAGTTAAGTTGGTTGGAGGTATTCAAGGAGAGGTTGATCCTGAAAACATTGATATACCTGTAGATGCTCAAGCTGATATGGTTGAAATGGTAGTTAGGTTGTATACCCAACAGGCTCAGACTCCTATGGATGAAGTTAACAATAACAACAAAAAATAATGGCAAACATGACACTAGATCAGACAGTTAGAGAGTATCTTATTGAGAATCAATACCCAGAGCATAGGTATTTTCAAGCTTTACAGTTTGGTATTTCTTGTTTAAGAGAATTAAACTTAGATGTAACGGGAGTTCCTGTTGCTGTTGAGCTTTCGGTTAGTGATTCAGATACAGTTGATTTACCAGATGATTATATAAATTATGTAAGAATAGGATTCTGTGATCCTTCAGGTATGTTCCATGAGTTAGGTAGAAACAATAATATTTGTTTTAACAGGTCATTAGATGATTGTGGTCAAATTAGCAAGAACACTCATAAAGATAGCTCTACGAGCATCTCAGGTGCTTCAGCTTCAGAAGATTATTACTCTACTCATTATAGAAATGGTGAGAACATAGGAAGATTCTACGGAGCAGGTGGAGGTCAGAACAGGTGGGGTAATTTTAGAATAGATTCAACATATAATCAGATTCAATTATCAGGATATACAGGAGGTAAAAAGATAAATTTAGAATATTTAGGAGATCCAGCCAAAGCTAATGGTAGTTTTGTTGTTCAGCCTTTTGCTTTAGAAACGGTTAAATCTTGGATAGATTGGAAAATGTCTTCTAAGAATCCTAGTGTTCCTAATTCTCAAGTTCAGAGTAATTATTTTCACTACCAAAGGAACAAAAAAATGTTAAGGTCAAGGATAAAATCTTTGAGTGTTCAAGATATACTTCAATCATTTAGAAAAGGGAATAAGCAATCTCCTAAATTTTAATCATGGCTATAGAAAAAAGACAGTTTTTATTTGGGATGGATCAAGATTCTGATGATAGATTTATTCAACCAGGTTTTACTAGAAAGAACCTAAATGTAAGAGTTGGCTCTTCGGTTTCTGATGGTAACGGTACGGGAGAAAATATATCAGGAAACACTTTAATTCCTAACTTAGACCTTCCNTNAGGTGATAATAAGGTTATAGGTTCTTATTGGTATAAGAAAAAAGATTTAAACTATTTCTTTGTTTGGAACGAGAATGGGNATCATGGTATTTACGAGTACAATCATGTTTCTTCTCATGTTTCAACAGTTATGATTGCTGAGGTTTTAGGCTTTAGTGAAGATGGTTTAATAACAGGTATAAACGTAGTAGAGTTTGATGATGACAATGATCTTCTTTATTGGTCAGCTCTTTCTATTAACCCAAGTAAGATTAACATTCAGAAAGCTAAATTATCATTTTCTTCTACTCCCTTGCTTGGTTACACACTTCCTCTAAAGAAAGAAATAATAGATGCGATAAAATACCCACCATTATGTCCAATAGTAGGTGTTTATGAATCAGATCCACTTCAAAAAATAAATTATTTAGAAGATAAGATACTTCAAGTAAAAGCTAGGTATATTTACGATGACAAAGAGAAGTCTGCTTTTTCTCCAATATCTATACATATACTACCCTCTAATAGTTGTTCAGGAAATACACAAGATAACACAATTCGTATAACAGTTCCAAAGGGAGGAGAACTAGTAGAAAGAATAGAGATAGCAGGAAGATTTAGTAATATATCAGATTTCTTTAAAATAGTAGATCAGCCTATAGGTGATTATAATCTTAATACTACAACAGGTAATCTTGAGTACGTTTTTAGAAACGATGCTAATTACAATATTATTAACAAGGCAGAATCTGATAATTTATTTGATCGTGTTCCTCAGATAGCAGGAGCACAAGAATTTATAGCAGGTAATAGAATTGCTTACGGAGATATTACAGAGAACTATGACAATGTTCCAATAGATGTAGAATTAAAGTCGGATTTTAAACAAACACAAACAGCAGTTAATAACAATACCATATCAGGATATGTTACTATTTCCAATCCTTTTGAAACTGATCAATATAGAAGTTTTCAGCCAATACATAAACCAAACTCAGATATAGTTTACGGAGGTTTTAATGACACCACTAGAGAACGGGACGTTGAAAAATATAATCAACAACTTCCATTAGGAGGTTTTGTTGTTTATTTAGCAGGTACTGATTTCTATGCAGTATCAAAGCAAAACACCCAAACAAACAGTAATAGTTCTATTCAAACAAACGGTGTATATGACTCTTCAAAACCTTCTAACAGAAGAGATATAAGGGACGACATAGAGGGTTCTTCAAGTTCTAACTCTCCTTTTCCTAACACAAGAATGTGGTCTAATTGGGTAATATCAGATGTGCCAGATGGTACTTATATATTAAGAGTAGCTTCAAATCTAACCACTCAGGCAGACTTAGACTCAGGAACAAGAGATTATCAAAAAACATCAGCTTGTATAGATGGGTTATTACCAAGTGGTTCTTTTGAGGAAATAATAACAGTTTCAAATGGTCAATTATATCATGGTATTCGTGTTGTCGTTGCAGATCTTACAGATCCTGCTTCAGGAAGAGAGTCTTCTGCTGTTGCAGGTTATGTCGTAGATCCAAAAACTAAAGGAGCCCTACCCAGTACTTCTACTATTTTTGATTTATTAGGGGAGTCTAGAATAGATAATGCTAAAGTTTATATATCTGCTAGTCACTTACAAGGTAAAAGCACAGTTCTAGCAGATCATAATGGATTCTTTTTTTACGGAACAACTAACTTAAACAATGTATTAGGTACTGTTGAAGTGAAAGTGTTTGCTATTAAGTCAGGATCTAATTTCGACACTAACACACTACAATATAAACTTTTCGATGGTGGTACACCTCCACCTTCATCCTCAGCTATTAAAACTAAAGGAGACGGAGAGTTGGTAGTTATTTCTAATCAGAATCAAAATATAACTGATTATTCTAGAACTCATCTTTCGTTTAAAATACTAAACAAATCGTTAGTGGGTATTAAGGATTATTACGCTGTGGTTACTAATGGTCAAGCAGGTATTTCAATTCAAAATGGAGATATAGACATTGTAGTTTATAGTAATGGATCTACCCCCTCTAGAGCAGGAGATATTTATTTTTACCCAAAAAGCAGAAATTGTTTATCTGAATTTTCTCCTAAAAACTTATCTTTTTCAGATTTCATAGGGGTTAGTAATAAAAACGATCAAAACATTATTAATCTTACCGATGTTATTGCTAGTCTTCTTAATGACTCAGGAGTTTCTTTCTTAAAAAGAGGTGGATCTTACACAACAGGTCTTGTTTATTACGACAGAGCCAACAGGTCGGGTCTGGTAAATGTATCTGCTGCTAGCGAATTGTTAATTCCTTTTTATACGGAAAAAGTTAATAATGTTATACCTGGAGACTCTCCTCCTGAGATTTCTTGGGAGATAAAGCACGCTCCTCCTTCTTGGGCTACGCATTACCAGTGGGTTAGGACAAAAAACACTGCTGCTAAAAGATACTTACAGTGGTGCTCTAAGGCTATAAACTATTTGGATAGCTCTGGTAGTCCTTCAAATTTTATAAACGGAACTCAGATTTCTATAGACATAACTAATTTATCATCAGAATATAAATCTGATCATCCTGATTCTGTTTTATCTTACGACTATACACCTGGAGATAGGATTAGATTTATTAAGGATTCTAATGGTGCTCTTTTTAGTGATTATTTTGATGTAAAAGTAACGTCATTTACTGCTGGTATTTTAACTTTAGAAAATCTTAATATTTTTCCAGAGTTTAAGGAAGGTTGTTTGTTTGAGATATACACTCCAAAGTTAGAATTAGAGGCAGATATTTATTATGAGATAGGTGAATGTTTTGAGGTGGAAGAGACTATTTTAAACGGTAAAAAATATTATTCACATAAAGGATTGGTCGGTACTGATGATCAATCTCCTTTTGCTCTATCTTCTAAACCTGCTACAGGTACTTTTAGATCAGGTGACACATTTTATAGAAACAGAACTATACCTATAACATTAGGCTCTAAGACAAATAGAATAGACTCATCAAGATTCTCTGACTTTTACGAGTCATCAGTATCAGATATAGGTAGACCTAACTTAGAAGACCAAGATGCATCAGCAGTTCATAGACCAACTACAATATATTATACTCAAAGGTTTATTCCAGAGACAAACATAAATGGTCTTAACACTGTGTTCTCTCCTTCTTTTGAGACTTACGACAGAAAGAACGGAGCTATTAGGAAGTTATTTTCAATTAATAACAGATTAGATTGTTATCAAGAATTAAAGGTTAGTAAAATTTTAGTACAGGAGAATGTTGTTTATGATCAGTTTGACAAGGGAACGGTGGGAGTATCTGAAAGCGTATTATCTAATCCATCTGTTCCTTATCAAGGAGAGTATGGGACAATGAACCCAGAGAGTTTTTCAGAAGAAGGAGGTAGAAGATATTTCTTTGATGTAAGGAATGGTGCTGTATTGAGGTTATCTAATGATGGGTTGACTGTTATTTCAGATAAACAAATGCACTCTTATTTTGAATCTAAGAGTAATTTTTATTCTTCTTTTGATCAGATACCAGAGATATGGGGTGTTTTTGATGAGAATCATGATGAATACGTTTTAAACTTTGGATCTATATCTAGGGATAAAGGTTTTTCTCCCCAAGAATTAGCTTTAGTTTCTTCTCAAGCAGAGGTAGTAACTGAGACTAGGAATGGTTTGCAGTATTCTTTCATTATAGGTTATTCAGAAAATAATGATGGAGTTCCTACTCAGTTTGAAATAATTAGAGATATATCTAATGGTACTTATGTTATTAATTCTTCAGCAGGTAGTATAGACATGGATCGTCAAAAGATTTTAACTATACCTTCTGAGACTGTTGCTTTTAGTGAGAGAACAGGTTATTGGGATAGTTTTTATTCTTATTTACCAGAGTGTATGTGTAGGGTTGGTATTGATTTCTTATCTTTTAAAAACGGTAAGGCTTTCTTACACAATTCTAATACCTTAAGAAATAATTTTTATGGTGTTAGATTTCCAAGTGAGTTATGGGTAGTGTTTAATCAATCCCCTAGTAACAATAAGGTGTTTAATGCTTTAGGTGTTGAGTCTAATACAGTTTGGGAAGCTAGGGAAATCTTAACAGATAATGGTCAGAAGTCTCAATTAATAGAGTCAGATTTCCAAGATGACCAAGGTCAAGGTTTGGTTTTTGATGCTAAAGAGAATATACATTATGCAGCTTTGATGCAGGATGAGAATACTCCTAATGTTGATTTTCCTTTAATAAATGGAGATGACATGAGAGATGTGAGTATATTGTTTAAATTAACTAAAGATACAGATGATTTAGAGCGTATATTTGCAGTTAATATTAATTTTGCATTAAGTCAAAGAAGTAATAAATGATAGATTTAATATTAACAATTTTTAGTGGAGCAGGTATTACTTTTATAGTTACCAGAAGTAATATTTTTAAAACCATTAGAGAGTGGGTAACGTATAAAAATAAGGGTTTAGGTGAGTTGATTACCTGCCCACAATGTTTCGGACTTTACGGTGGTTTAATAAGTTATTTGTTAGTTCGATTTAATTTAGATATTTTAGTGTACGGACTGATAGTTTCTTTGGTCTGTTTTATTTTAAATAAAAAAATATAGACATGGCAATAGATCCAATGACATTAATGAGTTTGTTAGGAAAAGGAGGAGGAAGTGGAAAAGGAGGAGTAGCATCAATAACTGGAGGAATAGCAAAGGCAGGTCAATTAGGGCTAGGTATTTACCAAATGTATAAGGGTAATAAGTTGGCTAAAGAGGCTGCTGCTATGCAGCAAGATTATAAAACTCCTCAAGTAATAGAAGACTCTTTAACTAATGCTCAGATTAGGGCTTTAGAAGGGATGCCAGCAGAGATGAAAGCTGAGTATATTCAAAACCTTCAAAACTCAACTCAATCAGGTATTAACGCTTTAAGTGATAGGAAAGCAGGTATTTCAGGTGTAGAAGGTCTTCTTAGGAACGAACAAGGCTCTTACATGAATTTAGCTTCTCAGGATGCAAGTATGAAGTTAGGAGCTGAAGCTAACTTACAGGGTGTTCAGCAGAACGTAGCAGGATATAGGGATAAAGAGTATGATATAAATGTTTTACAGCCTTACATGGCAAAACTAGGTGCAGCAGAAGCTATGAAGGGAGCAGGTCTTCAGAACACTTACAGTCTTTTATCATCTACTGCTAAACAGGCTGAAGATAGAAAGCTTTATAATGATATATTAGGTCAGAATAATCAACAACCTACTCAGCAGAACCAAACAGCAGCGTATAACGGTCCAAATCTTTTAGCTGGAACAAACACTTACGCAACTGGAAGCCCTTACAATGCGTATAACGGTCCAAATTTTTACCAAGGAACAGGTGGTTTTGGAGATCCACAAGGAGTTTATAGTTCTTACACTAATTCAGGTAATCCAAATATTTTAGCAACAACATCTGGACTTTTTCAATAAAAATATAGTCACACATTTAGAATAATAAAATGGCAACACCATCAGGATTAGGAGTATCAACAGGAATAGGTAAGGGAGAAGCACAAGTGTTTGATCCTGTAGAGAGCGACTACTATAAGAACAAAGCTAATCTTGCTCTTAAGGAAAAGGATGCTCAACAGGAGGAGATGAAGAGTATTGGTAGTATGCCTGTGTGGAATAGAGATTTAGGGTTGTTTAATAAAAAACGTCAAGAACTTATTGCTTTTTCTCAAGATAATCATAGATCTTTAATGGAAGGTGATTATGCTAAAAAAGCAAAATTTAATAGTATGATGGCAGGATTGGCTCAATTTGCAGCTAGTTCTAATGCTGCTCAAAAAGGTCATCTAGCAAATAAGGCAATAATAAATAAAAACGATACTAAAATATACTCAGGTAGTAAAGACGAAGAAACTAATTTTTCTATGGACCCTGGTAATTTCAATGTTCCTACCTTAAGGCAGAACTTTAATTCTGAAGAATTTTTAACAGACCTTAATAACTCAATAGCTAAATTAGATCCAAGATTTGAAGGATTTAGCAAGCAAAACATTGCTGGAACAAATATGCTTATAAATAAATCTAGCGTTGATGAGCAGGACATTAGAGCCCTTATAGATTCTAAAACAGCATCGTACTCTAAATTATTCGGAGAAGATCAAGTTCAAGGTTGGATAAAAAATTCAGGTACAGATTTATTTGAACAAGGAGAAGCATTTTCTAAAACAGGAGAGAAGGCTATCCAAGAAAGTAAGGGCAACACATTTAATATTAACACAGGTAAACAAGATTCAGTTAGTTCTTTCGTTTTTAATGGAGATCCTAGTATAGCTTCAATGAATGAAGTTTATGGTGCAGAAGATCCAGAGAAAAAAGGTTTAATGGGTTATAACCTAGGTGATGTTTCTGTTTTTAATGAAATAGCTCTTAATAAAACACATAACTTTAAGGGTACTATTCCACTAGGGGCTATCCCTTTAGATATGAGTTATGCTTATGACGCTTTTCCAGTCAAAGAAGAGCCAGCAGTAAGAAAAGAAGGATTGGCTCAATCGGGTAAAATTTTCAATATAAATGATGCAAGAGACGGTATTCAAAAAGACTCTAAGTGGACAATAATGTCATCTTCTATTGTTGAAACATATCCAGATGGCTTTAAAACTCAAGATACAGAAGATAAAGAGTATGGTGCGAATGATATTTCAGGATTCCCTATAGGTGAAAAGTCTAAGGCTAATGAGCGATTTAAAGATAAAAAGGTAGATCATAGGTATTACGCTAGAATGAAAGACGATCTTGGTGGTGTAATTTTAGTTCCTTATAATACAGTTAGAGAAAGTGTAAACCAAAAACTAACAAAAGAGGAAAAGAAAAATATGAGAATTTTTGAAGAAGATACAAAAGCTTTTTTAATAGAAAAAGGTTGGTCTAAAGCTTATAAAGATTTCACAGGAAAAGAAATGCCAAGTTCTGGTAATACTTCAAAAGCAACAGCAACAGCATCAGAAGCAAAAAATTTATTTTTCCAGGAATAAAAATAAAACCAAAGAATAATGAGCGAAAAATACAATAAATATATGTTTTCTCTAACAGGGTTAGAGAAAGAAGGTGTTACGTTAGAAGATTTTAGTTCTAAGGCTTCAGCAGGAGACCCTAAATTTTTAAATTATATGTTTTCTCTAACAGGTTTAGAAGAAGAAGGTATTACTTTAGAGCAATTCTCTGATGGTTTTCAAGATACTAAAAAAAAAAGTCAAGCAGAGCCTACTCCTTCAAATTCTTCGGATGGCGAATTACTATCGAAAGAGGTTGAGCCTTCTCCTGAAATAAATGAACTTAGCGATCAAGAGGTTGAGCCTACTCCTGAAAGAAAGGAACTAACCGAGGAAGAGCGTTTAAAAGGTGCAGAGACAGCTAATATGTTTGGTGACACATTTACTCCAATGGAAGATCCTAATGCTACTATGCCATCAGAGGATCGTCTTAGTTTAGGTGAGGAAGATCAGCAGAAACTAGAGACACAAGAGGCAGTAAGTTTCCCAACAGAAACAGAGGAGGAGTATGTTGTATCTACCGTAGATAATATATTTAAAGGTGATGATAAAATAGATGATTACCTACTAGAGAAAGAAAACCCTGGACCTGTTAATGACGCTGTTATTTCTAAATATTATAAAACTCTTTCTGAGTATTACGGAAGTGATAGGTTAGAAGAAAAAAAGAAGAAAAAAGAAGAAGAAGGTCTTCCATCAGATATAGCAAAAGACGTTGCTCTAGATGAAATTAGTGACGAGGCTTATGCTTTATCAATGATTACAAGAGATCTTAGCGAGGAAGAAATAGAAGAGTACTCTAAAGATGTAAACATATATGCAGACTTAATGTCTAAGCATTCTGATGAAGGAGGATTGTCTTCAGATGAGACTAAAGAGTTAGTCCGAGCTAACAGTAAGATAAGGGAGATAAGAGACGGTCACGATTTAGTAAATCCTTTAACAGGTAATATAGATAAGGCTTATACGGAAAAAATAGGAAAGATAACAGAAGGATATAAAAAAGAAAAAGATTTTAGTAAATTAAAAACAGCTTATTTATCAGAGTATAATAAGATGGGTTTTATCTATTCAGAATTTGAAGAAGAGATAGAAAAGTACGCAAAACAAGAGGAGGATTATAACGAAAGAACAGGAGCAGATAAAGATTTTTTCACTTCAAAGAATCCACTTCAAAGAATGTTGGCTTTAAAGAATTTAAAAGATAAGAATCTTTCTCTTCTAACGGACGAGTATCAAACATCAACAGATGAAGAGAAGAAAGAATCAGAATTAATTAAATCTAAGGTTTTAGAGTATGAAAAGTCATTTAACAAGTACTTAGGTATTAGTAGTGCTTTACTATTTAACGTAGATCCAGGTACTGTTAATAGAGGGTTTAAATTTTTAAACAAAGCTCAAGAGGGTGATTTTGTTAACTCTATAGGTAAATTTACAAACGCTCTTTCAGAGACATTTAAGGAAGAGATGTCAGGCAGAAAAGTTTTTTCAGATAGAGACTTCGCAAAAACATACGCTAAAGTTGCTAATGAGAATGGTATAAAAACAACACCAGATCAAGTTGAGGCATTAAAGAATGAATTTTCAGAAGACTTAGGTGACGCTGGTGCTATTACTAGTAGTATAATGCTTGACATTATAGTTAAAGGAGCTCTAATGAGGAATGCTTCTTCTCTTGCAGGTATTCCAAGTGCTATAGCTAAATTAAAATTTTTAAAAGATAGCCCTAGATTAGCAAAAGTAGTAGGTCATTTATACGAAGGAACTATGCAAGGTGCAGCTTTTGCTGTAGCAGATGATCGTACAGGTTTTGCAATGGGAGCAACAGAGTACGGAGTAGGTGAGATTTTTAAGTCAGCTGTGAATGCTATAACAAAAGGTAAATCTGGTAAATTTTTAAATTTAACTTCAAAGCTTTTAGGTAGAGGAGCAGGTGGTGTTTCAGAAGAGTACCTTGGAGAAGGTATGGATAAAAGAGAACTTTTCGAGCTTGGTGTTTTTGATGAGAAGCTATGGGATTTAGTTTTAGGAGCAAGTGAGGATGAGGCTTGGAAAAAGTTTGCCATAACAGCAATCATGTCATTTGGTTTTGGTACAGCAGCAGAGGTGTCTAGTTTTATTTCTAATAATGAAGATTATATAAAATCTTTAGATGGTGATGCTAAAACGCTTATAGAAGAATTGGTGGATGCTAATAAAAAAGAACAGCAAGCACCTAAAAAAGAAACTACAGGTGATTTAGAAACTGACTTACTATCTGATCAGAAAAAAATAAAAGCAGCAGAAAATAAATCTAAAAAAAGAGCAGCAAAAGATAAAGCACAAGAAGAGAGAGCTAAAAAAATAGAAGATAAAAATTTAGAATTAAAATTAAATAAAGAAAAATCCATTGGAGAAGAAACATTAGTTCCTCTTACTGAAGAGGTAGATATAGACGGTAAGACTTTCTTAACTACAGAAGGGGAAACAGATGTTAACACACTTAATCAAGAGGAAGAAATTGACATAGACGTAGAGGAGATAAATGAAATAAGACAAAAAAATAATGCTAAAAAAGAATCTACATTAGAATCTAACTTAGATAAGCCTGTATCTTACAAAGGAGAGAAAGGAGTTTTAAAGCAAGAGGGTCAACAGATAGTATTTGAGTCAGATACAAAGATAGTAGAATTAGGTAACGTAGAAGAAGTTAGCTCTACCCCGTTGTCTGATATTACAGACTTAGCACCTATAGATGTAGAGACTAAATCAGAAACAACAACCGAAGAGGAGATAACTCCAGAAGAAACAACAGCAGAAAAAGAAACAACAATAAAAAAGGAACTTACTCATGAGGGTGTAGATTATACAATACAGGATCATAAAGTAAATAAAAAAGGAGAGTCTATTCTTACTGTAAAAGAAGTAGACACAGGGTTGACTAGAAAACTAAAAGGAGATGTAGCAGAAAAAGGTCGTGTAATTCTAGAAGAAGCTAAAGCAGCTAATACAATAAAAGCAGAAGAGGCTAGAGAATCAAAACAAAGAGTAAAAAAAGAAGAACAAGAAGCTTCAGATTTTAATAATTTATTAGCTGAAGAGGAGTATAATAAAAAAACAGAGGAAGAATTAGAAATAGAAGAAGCTAAATCTAAAGAAGAGGTTGCTAAGTTTGAGGAGGAATTAACAGATGTTATTACAAAAGAGCAGAAAGTAAAAAAAGAAAAAGGATTAGTTATTTCAGAAGGAGGTAAAAAGTTTTTAGTTAGGCAAAAATCAGACGGAAATTATTCTGTAGCTGCTATAAGGTCAGACGGAAAAACAGTTGCTTTTACAGGTAAGAATAATGTGGATGCTCGTAATAAACTTATAGAAAGATTCAAGGATAAGGTATCAACATCAGAAGATATTGCTTTACAGGAAGGTGCTGCATTATCAGAAGAGTTTAAAAAAGAACAAGAAGATAAGATATTAAACTTTTTAGATAAAGCTATTGAGGCTACTAGTACTAAGGGTAGAGCTTTTGATGCTACTTTAGGAATACCCTTAGCTATTAGTAATGGAGCTCTAAAAGTAGTTAGAGCTAGTTATAATGTATCTAAAAACCTTGCAGAAGCTATATCAGCAGGAATGGCTCATCTTGCGAAAATGGATTATAAAGTAGATGAGACTAAATTTACAGATTTTGTTTTAGATAGTTTATCTGATAAAAAAGTAAAAGCTAAAACTCAAGAAGATGATAAATCAGCTAAAACTAAAAAAGACGATAAAACAGGAGCTAAGAAACCACCAGTAAGAGACAGAAAGATTTTTCAAAAAGGTAGACAAGAAGGGAAGAAAGAGATTAAGACTCTACAAGATTCTTTTGGAGAATTTGTAAAAGGAAAGACTAAAGAGATTAGAGAGTTGAGCCCTAAGTTAACTGCTACTGTTTTAAAGAAAGCTGCTTTATTGAAAACAGAAAAAGGATTAGCTTCAGCAAAAGCTTATGTAGAAAAAGTACTGTCTAATAAGAAGTTTAGACTTGAAGAAGCAGCAAGGTCTAATAGTTTAGACTTTATAGGAAAAGCTTTAGAAAGAAATAATTGGAAGAAGAAAGGAAAGAAGAACCAGGGTAAGATTTCAAAAGAATCTCAAGAGTTTTTGCAAAAAGCTGCTGTTGCTTCTAAATTAACTAAGGAACAAGCTAATGAAAAACGAATAAATATTCTTTCTAAAAAAGAAGGTCAAGAATTAACTGAAGAAACTATAGAAGATTTACAGGCTCTAACTTTCGCTGGTTTAGATGAGGCTTCTCAGTATGACTTAGATAATGCGACACAATTAATAAAAGAATACCAAAAGTCAGGAAGAGAACAACTAAGAGCTAAGTTAGAATCTATCAAAGCAGAAGATAGGAGAGTTAGTAAGGTGCTTTTAAATGCTGTTACTAATTTCGGTAAAAAAAAGATAGAAAAAGCAGAGATTAAAGATTCATTTAGCCTTACAACATTAGAGAAGTTATCCCCTGAACAATGGTTCGGAGTTAGACCTGCTATTAATTATCTTACAGGTATGAGTTTTTCTATTAATCAAATTAATGCTAGAAACGCAGGTTTTTCTGATTTATTAGATATAATAAATAATACATCTTCAAGCAGTGTTAAAGGGGGGGCTACAGAGGCTAGAACTATATTAGAGAAAGAATTTTATAGACCTTTAAAACAAGCAAGATTAAATTTGTTAACAGGAACTCGTAGAAAATTAGATAAAGTAAAAAACGCAAAAATAGAAATTTTCGGAAAAAAAGAAAGTTTTAATAAACTATCTACTACAGAAAGAATAGCAGATATAAATTCTAATATAAAAGAAAAAGCAGAAAAAAACTTAAAAGAATCAGGTGTAGAGTTAGATAATGAAACTTTAAAAATAGAAGTTCAAAATTTAGAAGTAGAACTCCAATCTAACGCTGATTTCATAGGTGTGGACACTTCAAAACCAGGGTGGAAAGGAGGACTTACAGAGAAAAGTTTAGCTAGAATAGAAACTATTAATGAAGCAAGAAGGTCTTTATATGAAGAGGAATTAGTTAAGTTAAATGATGAGTCCTACTCTGGTGAGAGAAAAATATCTAAAAGAGAAATTATAAAAAGAGCAGATGAAATTATAGCAGATAAAGCTAAAACTTACAAAATTTCTTCTGAGGAAGAAAGTAGTTTAAAGGCAGCAGATAAGATTTTAGAAACAACTCATATTCTTTTAAATAAATCAGGTGAAGAATTAAAAAATTCAAAAGATGAGAAATTAAAAATAACTAATGACGAAGCTATTACTATTTACAACTGGTCAAAAAACCCAGAGTATGCTAAAGTATTAGATTCAATGTCTAATGAAGTATCATTAGAAGGTAAGAAGAATAAGAACTACTCTCCTAAAAGTGAAGCTAAGATAAAAAAAGCTATGGAGTTAGTAGAGAATAATCCTAAATTGAAAGCTTACGCAGATTTCACTATAGATTTTTACAAAGAATATCATCCTGAAATTTCTGATTCTCACATGGAGTTTTACAACTTAGGTCTAACTCAAGTAGAAAACCATACTCCAGGAAAGAGAGTAGATATAGATGTTCAAGAAGATCTGAACTTAACTTCTAATAGTAAAAATATAGCATCTACTAGAAATGGATCTCTATTAGACAGGCAAAATTCTATGAAACCTTTAGATCTTTCTGTTGGTTCTAGTAAAACTATGAAAAAGTATATAGAACAAATGGAGCATTTTATTCACATGACTCCTATAGCTAAAAAACTAACTAAAGGTTTAAAAAGCACAGAGGCTAAGAATGCAATATCTCAGACTACTGGTAATTACATGAATACTATATTGGGAAAACATATTGATGATATAGTAGTAGGAGAAGCAGGTATGAAATCAGATGGATTTGAAAATTTTAATAAAATAAGAGGTAATGTAACAACTTCTGCTTTAGCATTGAAAGCAACTCTATATCCTAAACAACTTACTTCTGCTATTGCTTATGCAGCAGAGACAGATACAGGAGCATGGCTACTAGAGCAAGCTAAATTTTTAACTGAAGATTTTACAGCAGATAGGAAGATGATATGGAACTCAGATTTCATACAAAACAGACTAGGAAAGGGTTATGATATAGAAGTTTCTAACGCTATACATCAGCAAGGAAATTATAGTAAACTTCGATCTAAACTTACTGATTTAGCGATGACTCCTACTAAATATGGAGATATTCACGCTATAATGGGAGGGGGGGTTGCTTTTTATAGAGTTAAGAAAAAAGAATATTTAAAACAAGGTATGTCTAAAGCTAAAGCAGAAAAAGAAGCTTTTTTAGATTTCGTTATTGCTACTTCTAGAGCTCAACAGTCTTCTGATATAGAAGAAACTAGTCATTACCAAAGAGGTGGTAAAATAGCTAAAACTTTTACCATGTTTAAAACTTCTCCTCGTCAGTACTATCAAAAAACGTCAGGTTCTATAAGGAATGTTAGAAAAGGTAGAGGGTCTAAAAGAGATTTAAAAAGGTCATCTATGTTTGGAGGTACTCTTCCTCTTTTTTTTACATTAGCAGCAGCTCCTCTTCTTGCATATAGATTACTAAAAAGAGATCCCTCAGATGAAGATGCAGAAGAGTTAGCTTCAGCATTAGTTTTGTCAAATGTTTCAGGTTTGGCTATTACTGGAGATATATTAAAGAGTGTTTCAGATAAAGTTATTCGAGGAAAGAACTTTGATTACGAATCTATAACCTCTTTAGCAGTGTTTCAAACAGCCCTAGAAAAAGCAACAGAACTTGCTGTTTATTCTTTTAAAGAAGACGGTCCTTCAAAAGACTACAAAGACGGAGAGGTTATTATGGATCTTGCATTTCCTATTATAGCAGTGGCAACTGGTTTTCCTGTTGAGGAGTTAAGAAAGAATGTTAAAAAAATAACATCTGGACAACTTCGTAGAGTAGTAAGTGGTAAGGCTAGTAAAGAAGAAATGTTAAGCCTTTTAGGGTACAGTGATTATTCTTTAGGAATAAAGAAAAAGAAAAAAACAGGAAACCCAGCTTTAGATCGTCTTCTTAAGAAGAATAATAAAAGCAAATCAAATCCTGCTCTAGAGAGACTTAATAAAAAAACAATTAAATAAAAATTATTTTCATATATTTATAACAAACTATTTCCCAAATGATAAAAAGCAATAAATTACAAGCACCTTTAACTACAAATGCAACTAGTATGAGGGTATTATCTGAAGCCTTAGTGGATTCAGGTATTAGATACGGTACACAGCAATTCACCTTAGAGTTAAGGTCTATCAATTCTGTAAACGGAGTAAGCACAGCAGTACTAAAGGCAGCAGATGTTTTAACTGTAAGTGTAAATGGAACTACATATACTTCTACTTTTGCTACAGACACTCAAAACACAATTAATGTTTTAGCTACAAACATAACTGCAAATGCATTAGTTGTTTCTGCTAAAGCTATAAATGATCAGAAGATTATTATAACTGTAGTAGACAATGTAGAGATTGCTGTTATAAATCCAGGAGTTACTAACAGTACTACTAATCAGTTGAATGTTGAAGAGACACAAGAGCTAAGGCTTTTAGTATCTTTAAATGTAATCAACCAAGATGCGTTAGCACCTTCTAGAATAGACATTACAGGTACAGCTCCTAACACAGTTACTTATACAGGTTATGGTTTACCAGGAGCAGTAGAAGGAAATCCAGTTTGGAGAATATCTAAAACAACTGACACAGCAACAACAACTGTAGTTCTTTGGGCAGATGGTAATGAGAAAATGGATAATGTCTGGACAAACAGGGCATCATTATCTTATTCATAAACAATTAACACCTAAAGGGGTTTTATTTTGTATTCGTTAATTAACCGTTTGTAGGGTAGTAAAAAAAAATATTATGGCAGGTCAACAAAGTATAACAAATATAAACGCTATAGCTGTTGCTAGGGGAACTTCTAGTCCTTCTAACACAGAGGTTTTNTGGTTAAAACCATCTACTAACCCCAAAGGTTATGAAGACTTGCAGATTTATGATGGTAGTAACTGGATATTAGTAAGTAGAACACCGAATGAGTTATTGTCTGATCTTAAAACTGTAGATGGGATAGGTTCAGGTTTAGATTCAGACACTTTACAGGGTTATACTCCTGCTCAATTAATGGCTGGTCAATCAATTCCAGCTTTATCAGTAGGTGAATTATTAGTAGGTCAATCAGATACTGTAGGTGCAGCTAAAACGGTTAGTGGTATAGTAACGGTTAGTGCTACAGGAGCTTTTGTTTATGTTGCTAATAGCATAAGTCATACAGGTTTAACTGACATAGGNACTAANACTCATACTCAGATAGACTCACANATNTCAGATTCAGCCATTCATGTTTCTACAGCACAAGCTACTAAGTTATCAAACATAACTATAACTCAAGCTGTAGATTTAGATCAGATGGAGATAGATGTTACTGCTAACAATGCTAAAGCAGGTATCACTCCAAGTCAAGCTTCAGAAATTACAGCTAACACTGCTAAGGTAAGTAATATAACTACCAACCTTTCAGAGGGTACTTCTACAACAACAACAGTAGATGTAAATTCTAGTGATGGTACAAATGCTACTTTAGCTTCTGCTTCTACAACAAGAGCAGGTTTAATGTCTAAAGCAAAGTTTGATGAGGTTGTAGCGAACAACGCTAAAGTTGGTTTAACTTCAGGTCAGATAACTATTTTAAACAATACAAGTGGTACTAACACAGGAGATCAAGATATTTCAGGTATAGCAACTAACACAAGTAACATTGCTACTAATGTTACTGCAATAGCTTTAAATACAGCTAAGGTAACTAACGCTACACATACAGGTGAAGTAACAGGGTCTGGAGCTTTAACTATTTCAGATGATATAGTAGATGAAGCAAACTTAAAAGTAAGTAATGCACCTACAAACGGATATGTACTTACTGCACAGTCTGGAAATACAGGTGGTTTAACTTGGGCTGAAGCAGCAGGTGGTGATAATCTTGGAACGGCTGATTTGACGCAAACAGATTTAAACAGAATTTATACAAGGTCAACTGCTTCGGGAGTTTCAAGATTAAGACTTCAAGGAGCAAGTCAAATTTTAACACTTGAGGATTTTACAGAACTTCAGATGTTTCACGGTAAATATGATGATGCAGGGGCAGTTCCTCGAATGGAATTAAGTGGAAATCAAATAAACTTCAACGGGCAGGCTTCAATGATTCAAGGGGTTAACTCTGAATTATTTATATACGGTCAATTTAATACTACTCTTCAAACAAAAATACAGTTAGGAGCTGATTTGAAGTTAAATTCCAAAAGTAATAGATATATTATCTTTAATGCTGATAAACTCAGATGGGCAAATAGTGCCGATAATACGGGTTACGGTCAAATTTTAAACGGTGTATTTTGTTGGGGTGGTGGTTCAGGAAGTACTGCTGCACCAATAGGAAGCGAAGGTTTTAGCGTTCAAAAAGATATGTTGGTTAAAGGCTCCGACAATTCAGCAAACACAAGTGGATTTAAATTTACGGACGTTAATAATAATTCACTTTTAGATATAAGAAACAACGGTCAAACGGCTTGGGGGGGTAATAAAGTTATTAATACAGCTCACGCATTTTATAATATATCGGGTAGTTCGGCTAGTTTAGCAACTTTTTACGAATCTAATGGAAATGTTGGAATTTATTTAGGTACAAACGGATTTTTATCAACGAGTCAAAGTGGAACATCTGTTTTTAAAACATATCGACAAAGTGGATTTTCGCATATACAATTATTTAATGGAGCAACTCAAATTGTAGAATTACAAAATGCTAATTGCTATATTGCAGGTACTTCTTTAACGGTAGGGTCTCAAACGGGAGTTTCTGGAGCAAANTTNACAATTCAAAACGCAAGTACTAACGTAAGTCAACAGTTATTTTTTGGAAATGTAAGAACAACTACAGCTGGTAGACTTGGATCAAGTGGTTCTTTTGGAACGGATCAAAAAGGTTTGGAATGTTTTGATACTACGGCAAATAAAAAGTTTGTTTGGAACGGTACGGTTTGGGAAAAAATAGGAAATAGAATTGAAAGCGTTTCAGTAGCAAGTGCTACAACTATAACACCTAATATTGATAGTTCAGAAATGGAAATTGTTTCAGCCTTAGCAAGTGCTTTGACAATAGCTGTACCTACGGGAGTTGCTTCATCATTTTACGAAGGT
>JGI24539J26755_10000115_pt1 | contig 34934 bp, 27 predicted proteins | sample NorSeaMetagenome_2_FD_26755 | JGI IMG/M metagenome (IMG submission 26755) | reverse complement strand
ATTGTTTTATTTTTTATTATTAGAATTTTTTTTATTATTAGAATTTTTTTTACTATCGGATTTTTTTTTACCATCGGATTTTTTTTTACCATCGGATTTTTTTTTATTATCAGAGTTTTTTATTGTTTTTTTATGTTTTTTACTAGAATCACAAGTTTTATTATTTTTACTACGTTTTTTAATTGTTTTAGATTTTGATTTAGATTTTGATTTAGATTTAGATTTAGATTTTGGTTCAGATTTTGGTTCAGATTTAGATTTAGATTCAGATTTTGGTTCAGATTTAGATTGAGATTTTGAAGTATTAGTATTTTCATTTAAGTCGTTATCATCATCTGAATTATTTAATAAAATTTCATTTAAATCACTTTCATCTGAATCATCATCATTATTTTCTTCAATAGTTTTATTATCGTCTTCATTTTTATTTGCTAAAAAATATAATTTATCTATTAAATCATTAGGAGCAATATTATTTTCATCTTCATTTTTTTCATAATATTCATAATAATCATCTTCTTCATTATCAGTCATATTATTAAGTATTTTATTTTGCAATGTAAGGAGACCACATGGGATTGCGTAATCATTTAAAAGTTGATATAGCTCACTATTTTCTTCAATACTTTTATCACGAAACGGTAAATAATTATTTTTCATAAAACAAGAATTGATAGTAAATCCACCTGATTCAATTTCATCGCTATTTTCTGGATTTTGATAATATACTATTTTATCAATTGTTAAGTCATCCATTTATATAAATAGTGGTTAAATAATTATTCGTAAGTTCTTTTTATATCATCAACATATTTGTATTCTCTCGAATTTTTAATATAGTTAAAAATATATTCCATTTTTTCTTTATTATTAATGCATCTTGATAAGCATTGTTCTAAATATTTAAACGTTAGAGGATTAGCTTGACGAATTTGATTAAATTTTAAGTTTCCATCAGAAATTTTAATAATTGCATTAGATAAGTTATTTGATTTTATATATTCAAAAATAGAATCAGTCATTTCAGATTTTTCTTGACGTAAGGTTTTAATTTCATTATTTAATGATTTTATTTTATTATCAAGAACAACCCATTTTTTTACATTTTCTTCAAATGACATTATATAGATAAAATTATAATATTTATTTTTTCCTAAAATAAATATTATAATTAAAAATATATTTACAAAATATTTTTACAAATTAATTTTTAATTTATCGTCTCTTTGAGCGTCTTCTTCTTGAACGTTTCTTTTTCGAGCCTCTTTTTTTTGAAGATTTTCTACGAGAAAGCGTAACTTTTGGCATTCTTATTGTTTTTCTTAATTTTCTTAATGTTTTTCCTGTTCTTCTTCTAACTCTTCTTGCAGTTTTTGCACCAACTTTTTTTACTTTGCTACCAAGTTTTCTTAAAGAACGTCTATTTTTTTTTCTTCTTAGAAGTCTTTGAGCACCCCATAATCCGAAAGGTATAGCAGCTGTATTTAAGATAGATAATCCATTCCCTCCTTTAACCATTATAATATAATTAAAGAAAAATAAAATATTTTAATTTTTTTATATAAATGATTTATTACGCAATAATAATAATAAAAATATTCCTAAATGAAGAAGAAAACTAATAATGACAAAAATAAGAGATAAATAAATATATGGATAAATTTGAATCCATATTAAATCAATTAAAGGCGAAACCATATTTTTAATTTCTTCTTTCACATCATCACGTTTTAAAAAAAGTAAACATTGTTCTTTTAATATTTCCTTCATATAAAATATAAAAAAAAATATTTATTTTAATATTGCGTGTTATTATTAAGTAAATAATATATTAAAATTTTAATGAAAGTTTATCAAATTGATGATAAAATATGTAGCAAAAATATAATTTTAGGAGACCCACAAACATTGCAAGGAGGGTCTTCATATTGTACACATTTAACAATAGATAATGAACAATTATATATTCAATTACCAAAATGTTATACAAAAAATGGTATAGTAAATACCAAAAAAGGAAAATATTGTGATTTACAATATGAACAAACATTGAATTTTATGAAATGGTTGAAAGATTTTGAGAATTTAATATTAGATTGTATTTTCAATAAACAGGAATGGTTCCAAACACAACTAACAAAACCAGAGATTTTAAATATGATAGAACCAATCTCTCGTAAATTCAAAGATTTATTGTTAATTAGAACATATATTGATGTGGATAAAAATGGCAGTGAAAATTTTATATTATATGATAATGGTGGTAATGAAATAGAACTTTACAATTTTAATATAGAAAATGAAGTAATACCATTGGTTTTAATAGAAAATATAAAATTTACATCGACATCATTTAATATAGTAATAAAATTAATGCAATTTATGCAATTGCCAAAAAAAGAGAATCCTAAATTAGAATGTTTGATACGACAAACAAATAAAGAAGATTTAAATTTACCTGATAATTTAAAAGTAACGAATCATTATAAGATTAATGAGGTAATAGAAACAAATATACTAAATACTGTATCATGTGATGATACTAAAGAAAATAATACACAAGTTGAAGAATTAATAAATAATAGTGAAAATGATGACGATATGCTGGATGACAATGAATCATATGTTGATGATGATAATTATGAATCTGGCGACGATGATAATGAATCTAGTGATGAATCAAGAGATGAAATATTACATGAACATGATATTAATGAAATAAATAATGAAAACCTAAATAATGTAGAATGCATTGATAATAATAAAATACATAATATTAATGTTACCGATAATGATAACAAAAATGAAGTGATTTTTAATGATATACATAAAATAACAGATAATGAACTATTATTTAATAATGAAGAAACACAGAAAAATAATTTAGATTTAGAAGAAATAGATATAGTTGTTCCAAGAGAAGAAAGTATAAGATTGAGGGAACCAAATGAAATATATTATGAAATGTATAGAATTGCTAGAAAGAAGGCAAAAAGAATAAAACAAGATGCATTGAACGCGTATTTAGATGCAGAAAATATAAAAAATAAGTATTTTTTAGAAGATTTAAATGATTCGGATGATAGCGAAGAAGAAATATTTTCAGATTGCTAAAAAAAATAATAAAAATAATAAAAATAATAAAAATAATAAAAATTAATAATTTTTGATAAAATATTACTAATTATTTAGGGATTATTTATTAATCATTTATCTAAAAAATTTTTTATCATTCATTTTATATAATGGACTTGCTTAAAAAATTACAAAAAAAGATTAAAACTCACCATGTTATTGCATTAGTTGGAATAGTAGTTCTTTATTTTGCATTTAGACAATACTCGCAAAGACAAAGTTTAACCATTGATAAAATGGATGATGGTGGTGAAAACCATAATCCAGGACAAGCTATGTCATTAGCAGAACCATCTGATGCAAATAGCTATGCAAGTGATTTCCAGCAAGTTTCTGGAATAACTACAACACACCAAAATTCTGTTGGAGGCGAACAACATGTTAACACCATGAATGCTAATGATTTAATGCCAAAAGATAATAATAGTGAATTCAATTTGCTGAATCCATCAGCAGGTGATGGTTTAGCAAATGTTAATTTATTAAAAGCCGGACATCATTCTGGCATTGACACTGTCGGTTCGTCATTAAGAAACGCGAATCTTCAAATTAGAAGCGAACCAGCTAATCCTAAAACTGTTGTAAGTCCTTGGATGAACTCAACAATTGAAGGAGATGTAACAAGAAGACCACTTGAAATTGGAAATTAGATAAAATAAAAATATATATAATTTTATTTTCTTTATAAAATTATATATTCTTTATAAAATTATATATTCTTTATAAAATTATATCTAGATATATAGTAATGAGAATAAATATTCTAGGATATATTTTGTTAGGCTTCGTCTTATTTATGTGTTTAAAAATATACTTTGATTCAGATTATGTAAATTTAAAATGTATTATATCAGATGTGGATGGTAAGCAATATTGTGTGAGGGAAAGAAATAAGTTAGAATTAGCAGCAGATAGATTAGCAGAAGCAAATCAACATATGACAAAACTGGTTAAACATGTTGGGAAAAAATATCCAAAACGTGAAAATGTTAAAAGATTAATAAAAGGATATAATCCAAAAAAAATAAGTGAAACTTTACCAACAAGCAAATATACAGCGTATAGTCAAAATAAAGGAGAGAAATTGGCGTTTTGCTTAGATACTGAAAAAAATGATGGGAATTTAATTGATTTAAATACATTAACATTTGTTGCATTGCATGAATTATCTCATATTGCCACAAAGAGTGTCGGTCATACTGATGAGTTTTGGAATAATTTTAAATTTATATTACAAGAAGCGAAAGAAATAAAAATATACAAACCGGTTGATTATAGTAAAAAACCTAAAAAATATTGCGGAATGACTATTACAGATAATCCATTGTTTTAATTTATAAGTTTATAATTATGAATCCAAATCTCAAATGGATTACTTGTTTCTAATGTATCAAACGAATCCAGTCTCCATTTAAGGTCTAACTCTGGAAAAAAAGTATCACATTCATATGTATAATCTATATAGGTAATAGAACATTCATTTATTAAATTTAAATCCAAGAATTGTTTGTAAATAGATTCGCCACCTATTATCCAAACTGTTTCATAACTTTTTTCTTTACAATGCACCATTAAATTTTCTATATTTGGAAAAATAGAATAATCATTATTTGAATATTTATTGCTTGTAATATGATTTTCATACAACGATGATGATAAAATTAAATTAGCTCTGTCTTTGAGAGGTTTATAATTTAAACTAATCCAAGTATTTTTACCCATAACTATTGCGTTTTTACCATTACCTTTTGTTGTTTTAGAAAAAAACTGCAAATCTTCTTTAATTTTCCAAGGCAATGAATTTTTGATTCCAATACCTCTGTTTTTGCACATAGCAACTATTATTTTAAAGTTCATGTATATAAATTAAAATAATTATATTTATATATATGTCAGAAATATATAAAGTATGTCACATAAAGGGGAAAGAAATAATAAAAATTTATGTATTTTATAATGATGAAAAAAATTCATCAGATTATTTATCAGAATTATTTAAAAGTGATAATGAAAACAAAGTATTTGATTCTTTTTTTACAAAAGAACAAATAAATGATATTAAAGTAAAAAATATAGAAGTAATATTTCTTGATAGTTTTATTTATTTGGACGATACAATAGAAACTATAAAGAAAAAAATAATTAAATTAGCAGATTTAGATATTGCGTTTGAAGAACTTTACTTATTTTATAAAGAGGAAATTTTATTTGATTCTGTTCTCTCATTTCAAAGATTAACACAAAATAATACTAAGTTAACAAAAGATAAATTAAATTTATTTTTATCAAATTATAATAGTATTGATACTAGCAAATTGCAAGAAAAAAAATATTATCTATACGAGGATATATTTAATTTAAATATACATAATACAGAAGTATTAATTGATAAACCACTAGGACAAAAAATAAATCAAGTAGAATTAGACCATTTATTTACAGTGAATCCTTATATATCAAATAAATATGATTCAAATATTAAACAAAATGCAAATGAAATAATTACAACTACAAATAGTGATTTGCTTTTAAATTGTAGTTCTATACATGAAAATACAATTTACATGTGCACTGCATCAGAAACAGTATCACATATGAAAAATAGTGAAAGTTTTAATGAATTGGAAGAATTTATTTTTAAAATATATTATCCATATTTGAGTAAAAACGAAATATTTACAAAAGAAAGATTAAAGAAAGAAAAACAAAAATTATTAGTAAATACAGATGAATTAATAAAAAAAAATACAACTCTTGAGAGAAATATTGAAAATATTAATTTATTATATGATATTAATAAATATTATGATAATGATTTACTAGTAGATAATACAGTATCAAAGTGTGAATTTATAATGTATCCAGATATTCCATTTAATATACCATTAGATGATGTATTTAAATTATTAGATACAAACGAAAATATCTTATTAATCAAACATAATCGCGGGAAAAAACAAGAAAGTATTTTTAAATTATTCTCAAATAAAAGGTCAATTGATGGAAAAAAACTACCAGCTCTCAAGAAAAGTAAATTTAATATTTGCAATAATTTGATGAGAAGAAAAAAGACAATTCATTTATATATTGAAAACTATGATACAAAAAATATTACACAAATATATTTTTCTATTGATTCATTTGCAAATATATCAATAAATGTAGACTTTCGAAATATTGATATTAAAAAAGCAATTAGTTTACTGGAACAATCATTAAATCCTGTTATAAAAATAATAAAAGATTATGTTTCTGAATCAGGATTTAAACTGAATTTATTTAAAGATTTTTATCAAAATAATTTGGAAATTTTAAATTTAAACTATAATAAACGATATAAATTAAAAAAAAAACTTGACACCTCTAAATTTAAAGGATGTGTTATGTCTGCATTTAATATTGTAGATGATGATAAAAAAAAACGCATGATTGAAATGAGATATAAGCGAGTTGCAAATTATAATGAAATGGACGCAATTGAAATTTATATGAATGATATTTTAAATAATAACAATGATTACAAAGATAAATTTGATGATATTATAAAAGGATTAGTTGAGAATTTTAATTTAAAAACAGATGATGCAAGACAAAGACTTTACGACCATTTTAATCGTATGCAAGTAGTAGAAAATGTTCACAAAAATACGAAAATTAAAATTAAAGATAATCCAGGATTTAAAGTGGTTTTACAAATAGAAGATGATGAAACTATGAAAAATACATTGTTAGTTAATATTGAAAATGTGAATAATATAAAATATGTTAAAATATTAGATATTTATATTAATTCAATTATACAATTATTAGATGATAAAATATCAAATAAAAATATTAATCAAAGAATTAAAAAACTTTGTGCAACGAAATTCAAAGAAAAAAAAGAAAAAAAAGATTTTGAAGATATAAATATTGATGATTTACCAAATGAATTACCAGCACAACCAGCACGATTTGATGAAAGAGAAAAAACATTATATGATTTATTAAGCGCATTAGATGAATCAAGTGATGATGATGAATTAGTTGGGGACAAAGAAGACAAAGAAGCAGAGTTATATCATGATGGAGAAGGTATAGATTTAAAAGGAGGTATAAACACAGATGATACAGAACAATCTTCAAGTATTTCATCATTAGAATTTTCATTAGATTCAAAAAAAGATACACCTAGCACAATGCAGACATCTACAGAATCAGAAAAAGATGAAGAATCAGAAAAAGATGAAGAATCAGAAAAAGAGGAAGAATCACTGGAAGAACCAGTAAAAAGAAATACTTCACCAGATACAGATTTGGATGAACTTGTAGAAGGTTCAGTTGAAAACCCATCTGAAGAACCAGTAGAAAGAAATACTTCACCAGATACAGATTTGGATGAACAAGTAGAAGGTTCAGTTGAAAACCCATCTGAAGAACCTGCGGAAGAACCCGCAGAAGAACCCACAGAAGAACCAGAAGAAAAACCAGAGGAAAAGCCGGAGGAAGAACCAGAGGAACAGCCAGAGGAAGAACCAATAAAAAGAAATACTTCACCAGATACTATTTCTTCAGAAGAACCAGAGGAAGAACTAAAGGAAGAACCAATAAAAAGACATACTTCACCAGATACTATTTCTTCAGAAGAACCAGTAGAAGAACCAGTGGTGAAAAAAGATACTATTTCTTCAGAGGGAAGTGAAGAAAAGACAAGTGAAGAAAAGACAAGTGAAGAAACAGAAAGTGATGAAGATAGTGATGATGAAGAAGATGATGAAGAAATGGAAGTATTTGAAGAAATGGAAGTATTTGATGAAATGGAAATAATAAATCCAGTAAAAGGAAGAAAAGCAAGTCCAAGTTTATTATTACAAAAATTGCAAGAGAAGGATGCAGAATTATTCAAACAAAAAAAGCAAAATGAGGGTGATGTAGAAAATGAAGATTATATTAATTATTCAAAAAAATGTCAAGCAAGTTCAAAAAGGCAACCTGTAATCTTATCAAATTATGAATACAAAAGATTAAAAAAATTAAGACCAAATTTGGATTTGTATGATTATGCGTTACGATTTGGTACAAGTAAAGATAAAATATATTGGTATATATGTCCAAAATATTGGGATTTTGCAAGAAGTTTGGTTTTAACAGACAAAGAATTAAAATCAGGAAAATATGGAAAAGTGATAAAACAAACAAAAGGGATATTGTCTGGAGAAGAAAATATTATAGATAATACAAAAGCTGGAAACGTACAAGAATATCCAAGTTTTATTTCTTTTCCAAGTAAAGATGATAGTTGGTTTTCGTTAAATAAATGTTTACCATGTTGTTTTAATAAATCTAAATTTGAAAGTAAAAATACAGTTAGATTGAAAAATCTTTGCTTAGAAAAAATGAAAAATACATTAGATGAGGTAGATAAAAGAGATTCAGATAGAGAGGCTAGAGAATCAAAAGAGAGACAATCGGATAAATCAAATGATAAATTACAAGAAGAAGAAGAAGAAGAAGAAAATGCTGATAATTTATTAACTAGAAAAGATAAAGTGCAAAAGGTAGAAAATGAATATATTATGAGTCATGAAGCACATCCATTACCAATTAATAGATACGGATATATACCTTTGGCAATACAATTATTTTTACAATTTGATAACTTAGTCTGTAAGAAAAATGAGAGACAAGAGAAAAAATTAAAATTATATCAACCATGTTTGCTTAGGATGGGAATAGAAAATAATGGGAAACAATCATTTATAGGAGCAATCGCAAATTTATTTTCCAGTATATCAAATAGTGTTTTATCAATTAAAGAAATGAAATCACAGTTGTTGAAATCATTAGATTTAGATTTTTTTATGAAATTACAAAATGGTAGCTTAATAAATATTTTTAATAAAGAAAATGATTTTGAAAAATTAAAAGAAAAAGTTAAAATAGAAAACTATTCTGAAACAAAAATATATAAATCAACAAAACGAAATGATGATGCAAGTATGAAATTTATATATAAATTAGTAAATTCATATGAAAATTTTAGAAAATTTTTAAAAGATGATAAATCATTTATTGATTATAAATATCTTTGGGATTTAATTTGTATACCAAATGAAAATCTATTTCCAAATGGGTTAAATTTGGTAATATTAGAAATAAAAGCAAATGATATTACAAACAATGTAGATGTAATTTGTCCATCAAATATTTATTCAGAACATATATTTGATATAAATAAAAAAGTAGGCTTATTATTAAAAGTAGGAAACTATTATGAACCAATTTATATTTTTATAGATAAAGGTAATGAAATGTCTGTTACAAGATTATTAAATCTTAAAAATCCTGATTTATTACAAAACATTAGAGAAGTTTTAGAATTAATAAAACGTTCAATGTTACAAAAATGTTTACCATTTCAAAGTATCAAAAGTTATGAAGGAATAGAAAATATATCATTAGATAAATTAGTTGATATATTAAATAAATACAAGATAGAAATACATAATCAAATAATTAATTATAATGGCAAAGTAATTGGTTTAGTTGTTGAAAGTAAAGGAATTAAAGGAATGATTGCATGTAATCCTTCTGGTGTAAAAAGTAATTTACCTGATAATTACAAATGGATAGATGATTATGTTGAATTCGGGAATACATATGAAAAAACAAAAAAATTATTAAATGATATATATATTAAAACAAAAAAAAATGTGCCTTCATTACCACAGTTTAAAATAGTAGAAGATGGATTAATAATTGGAATTAAAACAATTACACATCAAATGATACCATTGTCGGAACCATTTGAAAATATAGATGACGATTTAAAAAGTATTTATACAAATGACAATGAATTATTGGATAAAAAAATATTGACTAGTGAAGAGATTGATTCAGATAGAAATAAATATATACATAAGATAAAACTAGAAAAAGATTTTTATAAAACATTCAGAAATATGGTAAGAATATTTTTAAATGAATATAATAATTATAATGCTAAGAGGGAAATAGAAGATATAATAAATTCAAAAACAATATTATATACATCTAAAATAGAACGAATAAAAAAATTATTGCTGGATATAACAAGTAAATATATAACATTTGCAGATTATGATGAGAAAATATTAGAAGAATTAAGTACTATAGAAAATTGTTATAACAAAACAGAGGATGAATGTATGACAAAAGATAATTTTTGCTTTGTAAATGAAGATAAATGTGGATTAATAATACCCAAAAATAATTTAATGAATATGAATGATAATAGTAAAATATATTATGATAGAATAACAGATGAATTAGTAAGATATGATAGAATAAAGAAATTTATTTTGGATGCAGATAGTTTTATGTCATTATCAGATATAAAACTCCGTATAAAAGAGGATGAAATTGTATCTCTCGAATCTTCATTGAAAGATAATTATTTTGAAGATTTAATACCAGATGTTTCAAATAAATATGTGAAAGGAACAGATTATAATACTGCACAACCAGATAAATTAACAAATAAATATACAAATGTAAAAGAATATAATTTAGATTTTGATGAAGAATCAAAAGATGAAAGTGAAGAATCAAAAGATGAAAGTGAAGAATCAAAAGATGAAAGTGAAGAATCAAAAGATGAAAGTGAAGAATCAAAAGATGAAAGCGAAGAATCAAAAGATGAAAGCGAAGAATCAAAAGATGATGATATTAAATTTGAAGAAGATAAAAGTGAAGATGATTCTGATGAAGATAATGAAATAGATTTAAGATTAAAAATAAAAAAAAATAAAAATAAAATTAAATTAAAAACAAAAGATTTAGATTGCCCAATTTATAAAGTAAAGGCAATGACAGGAAAATGGAGAGATATCATGCCATCTTATTTTAAAGAGCAAATAATTGCAGTGCAATCAGTAATTTGTACATATGATATAATGTTGACAATTATAAAAGATTTTTATAAAGATGATGAGAAATTTCAACAAATTACAAAAGTGCAAATAAAAGAGATTTTGATAGGTATATATATTGTAATAAACAAACAATATAAAACAAGATTAGTCGATATTTTTAACGAACAAGGAAAACAAAAATTTTCTAATTTATTAAAAAAAGGTCATATTTCTATTGAAAATATATTAATGGATGATAATTATTATCTCACAAATATTGATATTTGGCTATTAACGATAAAATTCAATTTACCAATAATATTTTACTCATCGTATAATTTAACTGAGAATAAAATGAATACATTATTATTACAAGCAACTGATTCAAATGAGTTTTATTTTATCAAATGTCCAGCTTTATCAAAAAATACAGTCCCAATTTACAGATTGTTGCAATCAAACGAAGATATATTAATATCATTAGATGATTTGGAAAATGATGTAAAACGAGAATCAGGAAAAGTGAAATATAAATTAAAAAAACAATTTTTAAATTATATTAAGTATTTTAAAAAAAGAGATGAAAATTATTTTAAACAATTTATGAGTGGAACAATTAAATATAAATTTAAAGGTGGTAATGATAAATTACCTGAAAGAATAACATTATAATTAAATTTCATCGGATTCACCTTCAACAGATTGAGGAACAATTGAAGATTCAGAATTATTAACAACAGATTCTGAATTATTATCAACAGATTCAGAATTATTATTAGAACTAGAATCATTTGAAGTATTTACGATATTTTCAATAACATTGTCTACAGATGTTTCAATAATATTCTCAATACTTTGAATATCATTATTAGAATTGATAATATCATTTATTCTATTTATATTATCATTTAATCTTCTTCTGGATGGATTGTTATCTTCTCTGGAGTCATCATTTTCTGTAGGATTTTGATTTTCTGTAGGATTTTGATTTCCTGTAGGATTTTGATTTCCTGTAGGATTTTGATTTCCTGTAGGATTTTGATTTTCTGTAGGATTTTGATTTCCTGTAGGATTTTGATTTTCTGTAGGATTTTGATTTCCTGTAGGATTTTGATTTTCTCCATCTCCATCTTCATTATTTGTTTCACCACTACTAGAAATTCTAGAAACAGATTCCATGAAAGATGAGAATAAATTTGAAGTTGAATCTACTGTATTAGATTCAGAATTAGTTTCAGTATTATTGTGAATTGAACTAGAAGAAAGTTCATCGTCAGAACTATATCGACTTACTGCACTTGAACGTTGTTCTCTCCTAGAATTGTTTTCTGCACTAAAGATGTTAGTATTATTAGAAAAATCAATATTAATTATATTTTGTGTAAATTCATCTTGATTACCAACAGTGTCAAAAAGAGAACTAGTTTGTGGAACAGAATTACCTGTTCTATGTATAGTTCTATTGCGACTATTTTGTCTAGGTGTAGATAAAGGAGAAAATTCATTTACCCTTTCATTAAAATAAAAATTAACAGACGAATATGGACGAGACAAATAGTTACTGCCATAATATCTTGATTCAATTGCTTCACCAGAGTTTCTTTGCTGTCGGGTTTGTCTAGATTGTCTAGAAAATATTTTTCTACCAAATGTAGGATTTAATTTATTAAATCTTCTAAGATTATTAATTAAAATAGTTTCACATCTATACTTTAATGTAGGTTGTAACGAATATTTACAAATAATATAGTCGTTCAAATAAGAATTAAATACTTCAACTAATTTAGAAATAGGAAATTGTGTATGAATAGGATAAACTTCTGGCAGATAATCTCTATATTCGCTAACCATTCTCAAAATATAATCATATTTTTCTTTTTCAGATGCAGTATTCATAAAAAGTTTAATAAATGAATCACGAATCATAGATTCATTTGTAACAGAGAATAAATCATAATTAAAATTAGATAAAAATAACATGTGAAAAAGTGGAGGAATATTATATTTGCTATCTTTAATAGTACAATAAATATGATATAACTGAGCAATAGTAAATGGTATATTAGTATATGGATTTTTTATTTCTTGAACTTCAATAAAAAAATCGGTAGAATAACATAATGCAGTATTAATAATAGTGATTAAATCAGTAATCTTAAATTTATAAAAAACAGAATTAGATTCATCATAAATATCTATTAGCATGTGAGTTTTATAATTAGAAAATGGAATCATATACAAATCAGTATCAGTATCATAATACTTTGCTCTTTTAATTTTATATATTCTTGCTAATTTACAAAATCCTCTATAAACTTTTTGAGATATAGAAAAAATATTAAAGATTTCATTTCTTTTTTCAAATGAAATAAATTTGTTATCTAAAATACTGGTTTTTACAATTTCAAGCTTAGATAAATGAGATTTATGAGAGTTTTTATTAAAATTATATGATAAAGTGTTTAAAAAACTATATGATATAAAATCTTGATTAATAATAGAATTTCTAAAATAAGGTTTTTCAAATGCAGTTCTATGTATATCAATATCTGGAAAAAAACATTTTATGATATGGAGGAAACTGTTCATGTAAATATTAATTATAATTTATAATTATTATTTATATTGATTTAATAAGATTAGATTATAAGTTGATATCATAATCGTCATCAATATCACCAGAATTTTCAGGCAATAAACTACTAATGTTATTAACTATCTTAATATTATTAATAGAACATGGATGTTTATTATCATCTATAGTATTAAATTGCTTTTCAATATAGTCATCATCTTCTTCATCATCGATAAATTCATCATCATAGTTATTAACATTATCTGCATTAACAAGTTTATCTAAATCTAAAACAGTTTGAAATGCACTGGTTCCAAAGTAACCTTCCTGACCACACATAACATTAGCACTAACACCTCTCATTGGGTCAAATTCTGCGTGTCTAGCTGCTTTTAAGAACATTTCAGGTGTTTCTTCAAATGATGCTTTTGCAATAGGACCAATATTATCATTATTAATACCATGTCTAAATACAGACACCATCTTGTCATTGCAAGTCATTCTATCACATAATAGATTAAGATGATGGTAATTAATATAAGTGCTATCAAATTCAATTACTTCAGAAATTTCATCGAAAATAGCTTGCCTTGCTGCTTCAACGCCAAGAACTCTGTAAACCTCTTGAATATCATTTGTAAATGTTCTATTAGCATCAATATAATCAAGACCTAGCAAACTTAATAGATTAGTGCCAACAGTATCAAGAATCCAAATATTTTTAGCACTATATGACCCATTCTTTTCATATACAGTATCTGAAACTTTTCTAGGAATAACACGTGCGATATTTTTAATACCTCGAATAATTAGATTATTTAAAAGTTGTTCTTGGAAATTTTTAATAATGTAGATATGGTCAGATTGGTCTAGATTTTGAACAATAGGTTTTTTCTTAGTAAGTAGATTATTAATTAATCTAAGTCTGAAAACAAGATTATCGTCATTGTAATCGTTAAAGATACAGAATATATCTTCATTGTATGCATTTTTAATAGCGAAATGAACGTCATCCATGGTAATGTCTTTGTTTAGCATTTCTTCTGGATTCATTTTAATTCTAATAATCCATTTAGATTTTTTATCATCTTCTTCCGGTTCTTCATCAAAACATTCATTTATTTTATTTTCAAAATGATTGAATTGTTTAACAAGATTATCATCTTCTGAAATAAGTGTATTCAAATTATCAGGGTCAAAACAAATTTCAATGGAAGATACTATATCTCTCAATTTAGTATGTTCTATCTTATGCATAATTTTGGTAGCATTATCTTGAATTTCTTCTTCATTTGGTAATAGGAAAATAGTACAAGAAGGATTTTTAGGATTTTCAGACAATGAAAGAATTTCTTCAATTCTAGGAACACCACGAGTAACATTTGATTTACTTGCAACACCAGCAAAGTGGAAAGTATTAAGTGTCATTTGTGTTGTTGGTTCTCCAATCGATTGAGCTGCAATCATACCAACCATTTCGCCAGGAGCAACAATTGCTTTCTTATATGTTAAAATTACTTCATTTACTAATGCTCTAAGAGCAGATTCATTAAAACGTTTAGTAATAAGCAATTCTCTTGGAGTCAAGTAATAATAGTATAATACTTTGAATAATTCATTTGGTTTATTATAATGTAATTTTTCAAGTAACTTAAATCCATTGTCAATAATATCAAATGCCTTATCCGGAGTAATATCTATACTAGAGTGAAACGTAATATTATGTTGTCCTTGTATATTATTTATAATATGACTAAATGCAACAGGTAAATGCACAGATGTTGATGATTTGTTTCTAAATACTTTTTCTACAATTTCATTACGCTTACTAATCATAAAATCAATAATATCTTTAATTTTAGTTTGAAAATTTTTGTAGCTTTTTTTGAAAAGCTTAAGAGATTCTTTTTCAAATAATAGATTATTTATAGTATTATTATCATTAGGAAAGTTAAAGTGAGCATATATTTCATCAAGGGTCATTTTAACTAATGGGATAATTTGGGATTCTACTTTAATTGTATTAAAACCATCATCACCATAAGAATATTGTATGATTTTATTTTTATTATTACGAACAGTCATATCATATTCAACTTTAATATCTTCACATGCTTTGATTAATCGTCTTTGAATATAACCAGTTTGACTGGTTTTAACAGCTGTATCAATTAAACCGGTTCTACCACCCATAGCATGAAAGAATAATTCCTCAGGAGATAATCCTGAAATAAATGAACTTTCTACAAATCCTCTTGCGGCAGGAGAATCATCATATTTATTAAAATGTGGAAGTGTTCTATTTTCAAAACCATAAGGAATACGTTTTCCATCAACATTTTGTTGCCCAACACATGTAATCATTTGTGAAATATTTAATTCTGAACCTTTAGAACCAGCATTAACCATAATAACAAATCTATTATCTGCGTTTAGTGATTCTCTCCCAATTTTACCAGCAGATGATAAAGCTTGAGATAAAATATTATTAATTCTGGTTTCGAATTCTTCCTGGTCTGTTTTACCGGTTTTATTTTCAAAAATGCCGAGATGTGTTTCATCAATTAATTTATGAACTTCTGTTTTTTTAATAAGAATAGCTTCTGAAATAGCAACATTTGTTTGTTCATTTGCAATTAAATCGCTAATACCAACACTATATGCACTAGTTTTCATATATTCAGTAACCAAATTTTGCAAACTATTAATAAATTCAACGGATTGTTTACTATTATAATCATTAAATATTCTTTGTATTAATCCTTTAGAACCATCACCTAAAACACCTTTTTCAATTTGTCCTCTAAGCATTACTCCATTTTTTATCTCGAGAACATTATTAGAATCTTTAACATCTTCAGTCTTATCATTAAATCTTTTTGTTTTATATTTCATTGTAATAGGTGGTAATATTTGAGACAGAATTTCAAAATTAGTTATTTCTTTTCTTTCTAACGGTAATTCATCTAAATTTATTTTATCAAAATTCATTAATAGATTCATGGTTTGTCTTAAATCAAATTTCTGATTATTTCTTGTAAAACGATAAATACCTAGAAGTGAATCTTGAAATATACCTACAATAGATTTATTATTTGCAGGACTAATAATTTGATGAGTTACTGCAGCCAAATTTCTTAGTTCTGATTCTGCTTCTAAACCTTGAGGCATATGCATATTCATTTCATCTCCATCAAAATCAGCATTATACGGTTTAGTTACAGCAACGTTTAATCTAAATGTATCACCAACAAGCATAATTTTGGCAATATGACACATCATAGACATTTTATGCAAAGTAGGTTGCCTATTAAATAATACTGCATCTCCATCTAAAATATGACGATGAACAACATCACCAATTTCGAGCTGGATTGAATTAGAATCTGTATATCTGAGAGATATACAATCACCATTTTTTCTTTCAAGAATTTTAGCACCAGGCCATGTATCAGGTCCATTTTGAACAAGTTTAGTAAGGAAATTAATATTACGTTTGTTTACAATCTGTGGATAAGTTATATTTTTTGCAATCTTAATTGGAATTCCTAATTCTTCAATTCCCAAATTAGGGTCAGGTGTAATAACAGAACGAGCAGAGAAATCAACACGTTTACCCATTAAATTTCCCCGAATTCTACCAGTTTTACCATTTAATCTATCTTTTAATGATTTCAATGGACGTCCAGAACGTTGAGCAACAGCAGCAACACCAGGAATATTATTATCAACTAAAGTAGCGATATAATATTGCAATAATGTAGCCCAATCATTAATAACATTAATATTTGCATTATTTTCTATTTTTTCTTGTAATGTATTATTTGCTTTAATAATGTTAACAATAATATGACTAAGGTCATCTTCGCTTCTTTGCTGGGAATCATGTTTGATTGATGGTCTAACTGCAGGTGGAGGAATAGCAAGCACTTGACAAATCATCCAATCTGGACGAGACCAAATAGGACTAAATCCTAAAAATGTTATATCTTCATCTGAAATACGGCGAAATAGTTTAATAACAATCTCGGGGGTCATAACCATAGTTAATTTTTCTGATTTATTAGAATCTGAATTATCTCCCTCTACTGAATCAAGGACATAATCCCATTCAGCAATTAATGTAGCTAAACCTTCTTTTTTGATTTTAATAGGTTGTTTATATCCACAGCCATCAACTGTATCTTCTCCACATCTTTTAATTTTACTTGCTAATTTATAAACAAAGTTCCATCTTGCATCACAATTCATATTAAGTGTATGTTTATATTTTTCTTTACTAATTAATAGCTTACTGCATTTGCAACAAACACATCTTAATAATTTCATAATTATTGTTAGGAATTGTATATAAAATAATGGTCTTGCTAATTCAATATGTCCAAAATAACCAGGCGTTTGCATATAATCTAACCCATCAGTTGGATTTGTTACACCTGGTTCCAAAACACCCATACGTGGGTCAAATAATCCACCAATAACTGGTTTACCATTTACGTATGTATCTCTAGATGTTATTTTAGCAACAGAACCATTACGGATTTCATCCGGCGATAAAATACTAAATTGTATGCCAATAATTTTCTTTGCATTTTCTTTTTGGATTGTTCCATTTGTACGTTGCGACATCTTTATATTAACTATATAATATAGTTATAATTTTAAATCAATTTTATTCATTATTATCAATACATGATAGTCTTTACTTTGAAATTGTATCTTAAATAGATATAAAAAAATCATTATATTAATATTATCAATGACCAACGATAATAAGAAATTTAAAAAAAATAAAAAAAATAAAAATGTTGATTATTATAATTCATCAGATAATGATGGAAATAGTGAAAATGAAGAGCTGGATGATGAAGATATTACTAAAGATAATGAAAATTTTGATGATAGCAAATATCAGGAATTGCTTTTAGAGTTATTTCCATCTAAATATTTGAGAGATAAAGTAAAAGAACATAATAAAACAATTACAAATAATTTGGTAAATGATACATATGATATTGCAGCAAAACAAAAAGTTATTCAAAGGATAAAACAGCATATATCTGATAAAATAAATAATAGAACAGATGATAAATCAGATAATGAGAAAAAATCAGATAATGAAAAAAAAACAGATAAAAAGGCAGATAAGAAGGCAGATAAAAAAATAGAAAATAAAAGCAATAAAAAGATAGATAAAAAAATTAAAGAGAAAACAGATAAACAAAATAATAAAAAGGAAAGCAAACAAATAAAAAAATCATTAGAAAATAAAAAAATAAAAGGTAAACTTAGTAGAAAGAAACATAGTGATTCTGATTTGGAAGAAGATTCTAAGGCAGAATCAGATAAAGATTACAAAGAAGATACGAGTGAAGAAGAATATGATGAAGATTATGATGAGGAAGATGATGAGGAAGATGATGAAGAATATGATGAAGAATATGACGAAGATTATGATGAAGAAGGCGATGAAGAATTTGAAATGATGGGTGGTGCAAATAGAAAGTTTAATATTATTTTTACAATGGGTTCTTCATATAATGAAGATTATGATGATGAAGAAGATGAAGAAGAATATGATGAAGAAGAATATGATGAAGAAGAATATGATGAAGAATCAGGAGAGGAAGAATATGAAAAAGAAATTAAGCATAATACAAGCAGCAAGAATAAAAGAAAAAGAAAAGGTAAAAATTATTCAGAAAGTGAAGAAGAAGAGAATGAAGTAAAAACAAAAAAGAAAAAGGAAAATATTAATTTAAATGTAAAAGATAAGAAATCATCTAAAGATAAAGAATGTGATGAATGTAGTGATAGTGAAGATAGTGAAGATAATAAAGCATTAATTGCTAAACTAGATAGTATGATAGATGGGTTGAGTAGTAGCGAAAAAAATAATAAAATGGTTAGTGATTTGATAGAAGGTTATGAGAAACGAAAGAAAAAGTTAATGCACACAGAAGATAAAAAAATTAAAAAAATTAAATCAAAAAATACTATTAAATTTAGAAAATTGATAAGAGAGAAAAATCTAATGAATGATTTAACATATTTTAAGGATAATATTACAGTTGAAGAACAAGAGAAGATTTTAAAACAAGTAGAAGAAATAAAAAAATATAGTGATGTAGAGAAACCATATAGATTAACATTGTTGGATTCTGATATACCAATGGTATATAAAGCATGTGCATTAAAGAAAATCAATACTCTTAAATATATGGATCCGGGTGGTGGTGAATTTTATAAGATAAAACAGTGGGTAGATGGTTTTATGAAAATACCATTTGGAATTAATAAATCATTGTCAATAAATATAAATGATGGTGTAGATAAATGTCATGATTTTATGGATAATGCAAAAAATATATTGGATGGAGCAGTATATGGTTTAAATGATGCAAAATTACAAATAATGCAAATGATTGGACAATGGATTGCAAATCCTGATGCGATAGGAACAGCAATTGCAATTAAGGGACCAATGGGTACAGGTAAGACAACACTAGTAAAAGAAGGTATAAGTCAAATTCTTGGTAGGGATTTTGCATTTCTTGCATTAGGTGGGGCAACAGATAGTAGTTTTTTGGAAGGACATAGTTATACATATGAGGGGTCAACATGGGGTAAAGTGGTAGATATACTAATTAAGAATCGAACAATGAATCCAGTAATATATTTTGATGAATTAGATAAGGTAAGTGATACACCAAAAGGTGAAGAGATTATAGGTATTTTGACACATTTGACAGATACAACCCAATCAGATAAATTTCATGATAAGTATTTTGCAGAATTAGATTTTGATTTAAGTAAATGTTTGTTTATTTTTAGTTATAATGATGAATCACGAGTGAATCCAATTTTGCTAGATAGAATGTATAGAATACAAACATCTGGATATAAGGTTGAAGAAAAAATTATAATAGCTGAGAAATATCTACTACCAAAGATTCATAGCCAAGTAAATTTCAACAAAGAAGATATTGTTATATCGGAAGATATTTTAAAGCATATTATAAAAGAACATACCGGAGAAGAACAAGGTGTTAGAAATTTGAAAAGATGCTTGGAAATAATTCATACTAAACTAAATTTATATCGTCTAATGAAACCAAACTCAAATCTATTTGAATCGGATATGTCATTGGATATAAAATTTCCAGTTAAAGTAACAATTTATATTATAGATAAATTAATTAAAACAAATAAAGAAAAAGATACAATATGCAATATGTATATGTAAATAAATATTTTATTAAAAATAAAATATTTTATTAAAAATGAATATTTTAAATTAATAGTTAATATTAATTTAAAATACTTTATCAATAAAATATAAAACTTATTTATTATTATTACCTCTATTATGTATAAAATCTAATTGTTCTTTAGATAAACATGCACATCCTGCACTATTTGTATATGTGCTTGGACAACATTCTGGACTAAAATCATTATTATTTAATAAACTAATATCATTGATATTTTTTTTAAATAAATGTTTTTGATTACTACTAACTTGTTCGGTTTTATCATGGGGAATAAAATGCTGATTATATAATTTTGTGTATTCTTTGTTTTCATTTGTATTTAAAAATCCATTATTGCTATTAATTAAACTAGTATTTAAATTTTGCACATTATTAAATCCTTCATTTAAATCATAAATATTAAATTTATCTTTTATTACACCTAATAAATCAACAATATTTGTTGTAAAAGTTATAAATGTTTCAAAAATATTTTCAATTGCTAATATACCATTTGAAAAATCACCAAAAACAGTAATAAATAGGTTATAACATATAACTATTATTATTAATAAGCATATTAGATATGATAATTTAATTTGTATTTTAATTCCTAATATATTAATATAATGTCCATCAATAGATAATTCTTTCATAGTCTATAAATAAAATTTAGATAATAATAATATTCAAATTAAACTATATTATTAAATCATTTATCTGATTTTTGTTCTATCATACTGATAAAAAAAGAAATAATGTTTTCAAAATTTCCAAAAACTATAAAAATAAATAAATAAATGAACAATATTGAACAAACAAAAAGAATAATAAGTAGAATAAAAATATTAATTTTGTTGTCTAATATAATAATATTATTATTATCAAATGATAATTTAGATCCTAATAAATTAAAGGTTAACATATATTATGAATAAATATTTTAATATAAAAAATTATATTAAAATACTTGTTTTTTTCTATAAATTTAATTAAATTTTATATATGATTTGAAAAACTAATACCATATGATGTTTTTCTTAAAAATTTTTCTAATCCACTATTGTAATCATAAACATTAATTCCATTTGTATAAAAACTATGTTTATTTGTAATTAAATTATATATTTTCTTTACATTGTTTAATTTATTACCTTCTAAAAGACTAGTATTTATATTTCCTAAATTATTTGATATTTCTATATTTTTACTACATTTAAGTATGACATTATTATCTAAATAATATTCATAAACACCACATATATCGGTGGCATCTATTTCTACTATACCAATAACTTTTTCTCCAAAACGTAAAACATCATTTACTTCAATATCTTTAATTTTTAAACTTCTTCCATCATCTATATCAATAATAGTATCTTCGTGAAACCCACAATTTAAAAATTTATGTATATCATACTTACAGAAATTATAAGGTAATAAATTTTTATCACAACAATTAATATGTAAATCTAATATATCGTCATTATCAATATCATCCCAATCAGAGAATATCATATTATTAATAATAATTGTTTTACTACTTGTATTAATGCAATATACATATGGTTCTCTAAAATCTTTAATTACTGTACTATTCGGATGTTTATTGACAGGAATTAATCCATTATTATCACAATATACACGATGGTTCCCTGTTACTATAGTGTCATTTAATTTAAATAGTTCTTGTTTATAAGAAGAACATTTAAAAAATGTTGTAACTTTTGCATCATTTTTTAAAATATCACCTACTTTAAGATTTTTAAATAATTTTTTGCTACCATTATTAAGTTCAACCAGTGTGTTTCCAGAGAAACATGCAGGAACATCAGGAACAGAACTTGAACTTTGATTCATAACCCTTCCACAAAATTTAATTATGGAAATTATAGGTATTAAAGCAATAAGAAATAAAATAGTCATAGCTATTGCAGCTATAAAGGCGATTGAAGCTAGTGCAGCAAAAACAAAACCAACAAACGGTATAGATGCCATCGCACTAAATACAGCAAACATAATCCATGTTAAAATAATTAATGCTGCAAACAACCATAAAATAGTAATAATAATTTCTTTTATATTAAAAATAGTGAGAAATATTGTTTTAAGCACTGAAATTAAAAAATAAAATATAGTATAAACTATTCCAACCATTTTAGAACCAAAATCACTTATAATAGCAACGAATTTATACAATGGTATAAGAAGTCTTTGAAAAATAGTAAATAAATTTTGGGCATTACCTGTTATAGCTCTTCTTAAGTAATCAAAAAATTCTCTAAATGCTTTAAATACTTTCATTAACGCATCAACTATAGCTGTTTTAATTGCGAGTAACATATAAATGGGAATAAAAGCAAATCTGGTTATTTTTTCTAAAATACCATTTGTACATTGTGCAAAATTTTGATTAGTATATTCTATAACTGATAAATTAGTAGGTTTATTTATAAATCCAGCGAATGGCATAACAGCTGGATTGCAACGATGTTTATGCCAGTCATGTTTAATTGGACCAATTAAATTTAAAAAATAAAAATTAAATACTATAATTGAAAATACAAACAGTATTAATGATGTTATTATAAAATCAGAACCATATTTAGACCAATATGTTTTATTTTTTTCAAATTCTTTTAAAATTAATAAAAAATCATGAATTTTATTTTCCATATATAGTAAGCAAATAACATTTATTATTTTCAAACAACTATTTTTGATGAATTATTATCTTCCCAATCATGGAAAATCCATTTACCAATTGGTATTGTGTTATTTGATGTAATTAAACAACATAATTCATCACATTTTATTTCTGTTTTAATAGATGGTTTAAAATCTTTTACTTTGACAAAATTATTAATATCGGGGTCAAAAATTAAATGACTTCCTGTTACTAAAATATTTTCATTATTCTCTCCATTTTTTATTATGTAAATATCTTCTACTTGTTGACGATTGCGAATATTACTAATTTTCATAATAGAACATACTTCTGCACCAGTTTTTAATATACTATTTAATTTTAAATCTTTCATTTTGCAAAATGTATTATCTTTTAATTTAATCAATGTATCTGGATGAAAACATATCCCTCCAACAAATCTTAATAGTTGTCCTGGTGGACCGCTCCATGCACTCTCAACCGCCTTAAAAGAACCGATTAATATATATTGCATGATGTAAAATACAGCAACTAATTTATTAAATGTATCAGATACAACAGTAATAATACGACTAAAAATTGATAATAATGATGTAAAAAATGTAAAAAAATTACCAACTATATTTCCAACAAATGATCTTAAACTAGATAAAGATAGCCTAAAATTACCTAAAGAAGAGCTTAATGATGATGTGCTATTACTTAATGTACCTATATTGAAATATACAGGTTTTAATAGATGTGGCATAAAATTCATTTGAATATTTTGATTACATTGTACAAAATTGTCAACTGCATCATACCCAAACATACCAGCAAATGGCATAACGGCTGGATTGCATTTATATCTAGGCCAATTATTTTTAATTTCATTGAATCTAAACATTACCATTGTTGAAAAAAATAATAATACAAATGTAGTAATAATAATAATTGACAAACCTATGCTTGTACTATTCATAATAAAATATAGAATTATTATTTTATTATGAATATTGTATAAATGAATATTATATAAATGAATATTGTATAAATGACTAAAATATAATTAATAGATTATTTTATATTTCTTGATTTTCTGGATTTTTTAGATTTTCTAGATTTTTTTGCATTCATTTTACATTTTTTTTTACTTGCTTTACATTGTTTCTTCATTTGCTTACATTTTTTGTTACTTTTTCTACATAGTTTTTTCATTTGTTTACATTTTGTTTTACTTATTTTACATAGTTTTTTTATTTTTCTACTTCTTACCTTTCTACTTTTGGCTTTTCCTTTGCTACTTTTGGCTTTTCCTTTTCTACTTTTGGCTTTTCCTTTTCTACTTTTTGTTTTTCTTTTTTTTAATTTTTTTCCACCAGAGAAACTTACATTATTATTTACTACTTTTGTTTTATTTACATCACTATCTAATAAAGCATCTGCTCTTGTTTGTAAATCTAATTTAGTTAATGCGACAGATACTTTGTTAGCATCTTCATTGTGTGAACCTGAAAATTGTGGCGCAGTAAGTTGATTACTACCTCCAAGTAAATCACTATGACTTTTAGAACTTGCAATTAATTCATATCTTGCTGCTTCTTCGCTACTTCTTGCACAGTTACCATTTGTATCACATGGAAAACTATTAGTTTCTATTTCCATAGGTTTTATATCATCAATACTTTTTGCCATATATATTAAATAAAGAAAATAACGTAAGATTATATATATAATTGTAAAGATATAATATATAATGAACCCAACAGATAGACTTAATTTAGAAAAAATGATTAGAGAGAATGATATAAAAGATAGCACAGAAGAAATAAGACAGAAAAAACATAGTGATTTGATTAATAATGATGTAAAAAAAATATTATTCTTAAAATCAAAATATAATCGATTAATGTTAACTAATAATAGTCAGTTTGAAAGCATAGTTCGTTCACAATGTACTTTTTTACATAATAACTATTCAGATATATTTTATAAAGTTTTAAGAGATGAAATTAATTTAAATACTTTGGGTAAATTATTAGACATTTTAAAAAAGATAGAATTAGGTGAAAATAATCAACATGATGGTTCATATGAAGTAGGTAAATTATTAAAACAACTTTATATAGATAGTGTAATATTAAAAGAACAAAAATTAAAGAAGAGTGAAGAAAAAAAAAAGAAGAAAACAAAACATAAAGAATCAAAGATTAAAAATATGTCATGGAGTGAATATAAATTAAAAAATGATATAGTTTTATAATTTATTTTAATGAAATTAAAGAGAGTTGTTATTATGGATAAATAAAATAATTGAAATTATTTAGATATAAAATAAGGAAGGTATCTAAATGTATACGCTTGTAATAGTTGAATCTCCTGCAAAATGTCAGAAGATTGAAAAATATTTAGGACCGGGATATAAATGTATTGCTAGTTTTGGACATATAAGACAATTGGATGGTCTAAAATCTATTGATTTGGAAAATAATTTTAAACCAAAATTCACAAATATAGATAGTAAAAAACAACAAATATCAAAAATAAAAACCATGATAAATGAATCAAAAGAAGTAATTTTAGCAGCAGATGATGATAGAGAGGGTGAAGCAATTGCATGGCATATATGTGATACATTTAAATTACCAGTATATAAAACAAAAAGAATGATATTTCATGAAATAACAGAAACGGCAATAAAAAATGCTATAAAGAATATATCAATTTTAAATATGAATTTGGTATATTCTCAACAAGCGAGACAAATATTAGATGTATTGGTTGGATTTAAAATCTCTCCAATATTATGGAATCAAATATCTAGTGAGAAAAAAAATAGTTTATCTGCAGGTAGATGTCAAACACCTACACTAAAGATTGTTTACGAAAATCAAAAAGAAATAGATGCTTCTCCTGGGAGAAAGGTATATACTATAACAGGTTATTTTACAAAAAAAAATTTACCATTTGTTTTAAATTATGATTATGATGATGAAGATAATATTGTGAATTTCCTCGAAGAATCAGTAGAATTTAACCATATATATAATTGCAGTAAAGAAAAACAAACTACAAAACAACCACCAGTTCCATTTACAACTTGTGGATTGCAACAAAAAGCAAATAATGAATTAAGATTATCTCCAAAAGATACAATGAAAGCATGTCAGTCGTTATATGAAGCAGGTTATATAACATACATGAGAACAGATAGTAAAACATATAGTAGAGAATTTATTGATATAGCAAAACCATTTATTGAAGAAAAATTTGGGCAAGAATATGCAAGTAAAAATATTTATTCATTATGTAGAAATGAAGATGAAGAAAAATCAAAAGAGAAATCAAAAGAGAAATCAAAAAAAAAATCAAAGAAAGATGAAGATAATAATGCACAAGAAGCACACGAAGCAATAAGACCTACAAATATAGGAGTGGATACATTGCCTACAAACTTAACAAACATTGGAAGCAGAGAGATTAAAGTTTATAATTTAATTTATAAAAATACTTTGGAAAGTTGTATGGAAACAGCAGTATATCTCTCAATAACAGCATCTGTAACTTCACCAGAGGAACATTTATATAAATATTCAACAGAACAGGTTGTATTTCCAGGATGGAAGATAGTAGGCGGATATGAAAAGGTAAATGAGGATTTTAAATATTTGCAAACAATAAAAAACGATTCTATTATAAATTATAAAAAAGTAACAGCAAAAGTAACATTGAAAGATTTAAAAATGCATTATACTGAAGCAAAATTAGTACAAATGTTGGAACAAAAAGGAATAGGAAGACCATCTACATTTTCATCATTAATAGAAAAAATACAAGATAGAGGATATGTAACAAAAACGAATGTAACAGGAAAAAAAATAAAATGTTTAGATTTTGAACTAATAGAAAATGAATTGTCTGAAATAGAAACAGAGAGAGAATTTGGAAATGAAAAAAATAAATTACTAATACAACCGATAGGAATGAAAGTAATAGAATTTCTGATAAGTAATTTTGATGATTTATTTCAATATGAATATACAAAATTAATGGAGGATACATTAGATGAGATAGCAAAAGGAGAGAAAGTATGGTATGAGTTATGTAGTGATTGTTTAAATCAAATAAATGATTTATCAAAAAGTGTTAAAATGAAAAGTAAAAAAGACGATGATATAAAAATAGATGAAAAATATACATATACTATAGGGAGATATGGTCCAGTCGTAAAATATAAAGAATGTGATGATGTAAAGTTTATTGCAGTAAAAGAAGGAATAGATTTAGAAAAATTAAAAAATAATGAATATAAATTGGAAGATATAGTAGATGAGAGAAAATCGGGTATAAAATTGGGAGAACACAATGAAAAACAAGTTATTCTTAAAAAGGGAAAATATGGATTTTATTTAGAATATAATAAAACAAATAAATCGGTGGATATTACAACAATAGTAAATATACCAGTTAATAAAGATGAAAATATTAATAATATTGATGTAAATAATATTAATATGGAAAAAGTAGTAAAAAGATTAGAAGAAAAAAAAGAGTTAGTAGATGGATTGCCAAGAAAAATAGATGAGAATTTATCAATTAGAAATGGACCACATGGAGATTATATATTTTATAAAAAGAGTAGTTGGAAAAAACCAAAATTCTTAAAATTAAATGGATTTATAAAAGAATATGGAAAAGATAGTTATAAAACATGTGATATTGGATTAATAAAAAAATGGATAGCAGAAACATATCAGATTTAAAGAAATTATAATAATTCAGGCTTTCTGATAGTATAATATTTTAAAATTTCATTAGTAAGATAATTTACTTCAATAGTAAAATTAAAAGATAGATTTTTAAAATCTACAAGCCTACCATCATGATATCTAAACTTAAATTTAAATTTTGATAGATTTTCAAGAGGAGGTTCAAAAGAACAAAATCCATAGTTTGCCTTTCCACCTAAAAGAGTATTAACTTCATAATCACTATTTGGTTTATTATTAATTAATATTTTAGCAAATGCAGAATTTACTTTAGTATTTCGATTATTATTATATGTAGAATTATTTGTATTGTTATAAGGTAAAATTTCATCATAAGCATTACATTTATCTATTTCCATGTAAATCGCATTCTCTCCAAAAACATCAAGGCAATTCGGAGATTCAATCATAAATTCATTACCATTATCAGTAGTGATAGGTGTATTAGTATATATTTTTTTTTCAAACCCAATAAATGAACCAAGTCCCCAATTTTTATATTGATTAAAGATATTTGAATTAGAATCATATTCAGAATATTTTTCATCAAAAATTAAAGAAAATTGAGGGTCATTGCTAATAAATTTAAATTTGTTTAATATAGAATTATATGTAACACTAACATATCTAGGACTTTGAAAAATAGATTGAAATTTAGAGTTTAGTTCAGATACTAATTCTTGGGGAGAATAAGAACCTTCTTGAATGGTAATAATATCATAACTACTTGGATTCGCACTTCTTGTAAATTTTAATTTAGTATTATTATAATTGTTACTAAATACAGGTAATTTATTTGGGAATGAAATTTGAATAAGGCGAATAGATTGTACGTTTTCAAAAGAAGTGGGAAGAGAGATTTGGAATTCATTGCTATTTTTCCATTTACTAATATCTCTATCCTCTGAATGTATAGAAATAAGCTTTCTAGAGAGAAAATAGTGTTGCTCTCTTGAAATTAATTGATGATTATTATGTAAATTAAATGACATATTTATAAATAATCATAAGATTATTTTACAAATAAAATAACATTATATTTTATATGGTAGAACTAAATAAAATAAAAGCTGGTTTATTATTTGATAGAGCATTGCAATATGATGTAGTATTTATGATAATATTTTGTATTGTTGGAATATTTATTAAATACTTTTTCACAGAAAATCCATCAACAGATGGTATATCTGGACCAGCATCAGCATCAATTTGGGGATATGGATTAATATCATTATCAATGTTTGTAATATTATTTATATCGGTAGGATTAGTACAAAAATTATCAATTGTTGAAGGATGTGGAACTTTAGAGTTTTTAAAAAGTTTGTTATCAAAATCATTACCACCATTAATTTTACTATTGGTATTAATATGGGCAATTACATTAAATGTAAATTATACAAAGGCTATTAATAAAGATGTTGTTCCATATGAATATAATGTAGCAGATAGAATACTGTCTTTCATGATTCTTGTACAAATCATAATAATAATGAAATATGTTTACAATATAGTAACAGATGTAAAAATAAATCCAACAGCAGCACCATGTAGAATAGAATATGAAAATGGTGGAATGATGAAAGGATTAATTATGGTATCTGTTTTATTAGGTGGAATATCTTCATTTATATTAGCAATAATGCATATAATTTTAGCATTATATATTACAGATGGTTAAACAATAAATTTATAGGTTAATCCATATTCTGATTCTGTTTCCCAAATACCAGAAATTTTTAAAATAATCTCAAAGTTATTAGTATTATCAATTTTACTAAAATCAATCGCATCATTATTTGTATTAATTATCTTTATAAAACCAGAAACTAATTGTTCTGTAATTTTAAGAGATTTGGCTTTGTTTATATTAAATTTATTAATAATATTATTTTCAATTTCAATTAATTTGCGAATTGAATCTTTATTGTTGTTTATATTATAATAACACTTGTATTTGTTAAAAAATTTGTCTTTGCTTAAAATATTAATATAAAATTTAATAAAAATAATATTTAGAGTGCAAAATTCATTAGAATATATTGTTCTATTAAATTTACTGTTTACTATAATAGTATTTTTAATTGATTCTTGAAAAAAAACATTATCAATATTAAAATCATTAATATCAAGAATAATATTCATTAAATTAGTATAATAATATTAGAATGTTTAAGTAATTATGATTTTGTATAGAGTTCTAAATAATAAAAAAATTATAATAACTTACTAAATAAAATCATAAAGATAACTTATGATTTTATTAAAATGAAATTAGAAGATGTACATTTTGACGAATATTTAAAAAAATCACAAGAATGTAGTTTACATAATAATTTATTAAAATTATATGAAAAATTACCGAATCAAATAGAGGAGTTTAAAAATATAATATTATATGGTCCATGTGGTGTAGGTAAATATACACAAATGTTAGAAATAGTTAAAAGATATAGTCCTAGTAAATTAAAATATGAGAAAAAAATAGGTATTCAGTATAATAAGGTTTTATATCATATTAAAATGAGTGATATACATTTTGAAATAGATTTATCTTTACTAGGTTGTAATTCTAAAATATTATGGAATGAAATTTACAATAATATTTTAGATATTTTATTAACAAGACCAAATAAAAATTGTATAATAGTATGTAAATATTTTCATGAGATACACAATGAGTTGTTAGATGTATTTTACAGTTATATGCAGAATTTAAGCTTAGAATTTTTAAATTTAACAGATATAAATATAAAATATATATTTATTACAGAAAATATAAGTTTTATACCAGATAAAATAATTTTTTCCAGTATTGTTTTAAATGTTCCAAGACCTTCATTAAATTCATATAGTAAATGTTTAAAAAAGAAAAATATATTAGATATAAAAGAAATAACTAATATTAAGAATTTGCAAAATGATATACCTTATACAAATTATTATTTAAATTATTGTAATTCATTAGTTGATGATATTTTAAATATAAATGATAAAAAAATTATTGAAATACGTGATAAATTATATGATATATTTATTTATAATTTAAATATAACAAAATGTATTTGGATAATATTAAATAATTTATTAATAAATAATCACATAAAAGATATTTATATAAATGATATTTTAATTAAAACATATAAATTTTTACAATTTTATAATAATAATTATAGACCAATATATCATTTAGAGAATTATATATTTTATTTAATAGATAAAATAAATGAATATACAAAAAGCGATTGACATTTTAGAACTAAATATACCATTTACATTGAAAGAATTAAAGAAAGCATATTATAAAGCAGCATTAAAATATCATCCAGATAAAAATAAAACAAATTTGAAAAATATTAAATTTTACGAAGTATTGGATGCATATAAATTTTTAGTAGAATATCTTAAGATAGAGAATAGTTATGAAGAAATAGAAAGTGAAATAAATCATAGTGTAAATTATGAATATATATTAAAAAACTTTATAAATTCTATACAAGATATATGTTTATTAAACACCGACATATCAAAATTAATATTGGAAATAATTAATAATTATCAAAATATATCAGTTTCAATGTTTGATAATATAGATAAAAATAGTGCAAAAATTTTATTAGGATATATTGAACAATATTCCACATTATTTAATATAAATAAGAAAACAATTAATAAAATCAGAAGCATAATTGAAAATAAAATAAACGATGCGTTAGATTCTCTCTTTATTTTAAATCCGTCTATTGATAATTTGTTAAATAAAGATATTTACAAATTAGAATATGCAAATGAAACATACTATATTCCATTATGGCATGATGAGATTATCTATGAATTAAATAATCATTCTATAATAGTTAAATGTATACCACATTTACCTGAACATATTTCAATAGATGATAACAATAACATAAATGTTTCACTAAAAATTTCATTTACAAATATTTTAGATAGAGAGAATTTAACAATAGATATTGGAAATAAAAATTATGAAATAAATATTGACGATTTAAAAATTAAAAGAAACCAAATGATTATTTTAAAAGATAAAGGAATTCCAATCATAAACATGGATAATATATATGATACTAAAAAGAAAAGCAATATACAATTATATATTGAACTTATAAACTAACTATATTATAATTATTAAAAAATTGAATAAAAATTATTTAAGTTTAATTAATTAAATGACTGAATTTATATGTAAAAAGTGTGGTAAAATATTTAATAAAAAATCAGGATTAACACAACATAATAAAAGAAAAACACCTTGTGATAAAGATAAAAATAAAATAATAAAAAAAGTAAAAGAAAATATAAAAGAAAATGCAATAGAAAAAGACAAAGTATTAAAAATCCAGAAACCATTTTTAAAATGGGTTGGTGGTAAAACCCAAATAATTAAAGATGTAGTAAATCTTATTCCTAACGAAATGAATAATTATCATGAATTATTTTTAGGTGGAGGAAGTGTATTATTTGCGGTTTTATCTTTACAATTAGAGAATAAGATATCAATAAAAAATAATATATATGCTTATGACATTAATAAAAGATTAATAAATACTTACAAACATATACAGAGCAATAAAGATGAATTATTTAAGTATTTGGAATTTTATATAAATGAATATGATAGTATAATTGGAGATATAATAAATAGAAAGCCAAAAAACATGGAAGAAGCATTGTCTTCAAAAGAGAGTTATTATTATTGGATAAGAATGAAATATAATAAAATAGATGAAGATACAATAGAATGTTCTGCATTATTTATGTTTATAAACAAAACATGTTTTAGGGGAATGTATAGAGAAGGTCCAAATGGATATAATATTCCTTATGGTAATTATAAAACAACACCATCAATCATAAAAAAAGATGAATTAGATTATATAAGTAACTTAATTAAAAATGTAAAATTTATTTGTTGTGATTTTAATTTATCAATTAAAAATGTAAAAGAAGGGGATTTTGTTTATTTAGACCCACCATATGCACCAGAAGAAAAGAATTCATTTGTAAATTATACTGCAAACGGATTTAACTTACAATCACATACGTTATTATTTAATGAAATAAAAAAATTCAATAAAAATAAATTTGTTATGAGCAATTCAAAAACAAAATTAGTAATTGATAATTTTAAAGAATATAATATTCAATATATAAAAGCAAGGCGGGCTATTAACTCTAAGAACCCAGAATCACAGACAATTGAAGTATTAATTTATAATTAATAATTATGTATAATTAATTATAAATTGAATTATATCTTGTTTATATGTTAGACTACTACCCCAAAAGACAGGAATATTGTTGCTACGTAAATAAGATAATTCAGATAAACAATTTTCTTTAAACCAATATGATAAACAATAAATGTAAATAATAGTGAAATCTGGATATAATTCAGAATAATGGTGTCTTTTAAAAACACCAGTTTGTATCTTTTCACATACAGAACCAGATGTTTGTTGAAATTTTTTCTCAATTATAAATATTTTATTTTCATAAATATAACATTCATCTGGATTTTTACATCCATGTGCAATACTTATATTTTTGTTTCTATGATTGTCCATACATTTTGAAAATTTAGATTGTTTTGTTGAAATAAGTATTTTACTTTTGTTATTATGAAATGATATTTTTTTATAGTTTTTATTTTTTTCAATTAAATTAATACAATCATCAAGACATGTCAACGCTTCATAAGATAATCCATTATTATTTGTATTTGCACCACCAGCACCTGTTCCTCTGTTTGTAATATTCATAATTTTCTCAACGTTTTTAAATTTTAAGAAATGATTCAATTCAATTTTATTATATATAATGAAACTTCATGATGCTGTAATTTTATCTACATTTTTAAATTGAATATGCAATGATTTCATAGGAGTAAGTCCATGATTCATATTATATTTGCACATAATAGATGAATTAATAAATATAACATCTCCATAATTTGTTGGACAATTAATCCAATCTGTTGCATTTTCAATCATTGGATACACTTTCAAACATCCATTCAATGGATTAATTTTCTCTTGACTAGTAGATTTATTGTATTCTGCAATATCAAAAACATTATCCAAACGTTGAGCATAAAATAAATCATGTTTACTTAGCGAAGTATAGTCCGATAAATTTACAATACATGTAATATATTTTTCCTTACTATTTTCATTATCCTTGTTTATGAAATCATTAACAGTTAAAGGATTATTATAAATCAAATTAATATTATGAATATTCATATCACTTCCACCTAGATATTTTGCTAGACTAGAAATTGTGTAATTGTTAATTAATTTATTTAAATTTTTATTTTGTATATTCTCAATTGATGCTGTCATTATATCATCGTAAACATTAAATGTTTTTTTATAAATAGTATTATTGTTAATACTTTTATTTTTATTATTTTCTATATTAGAAATAATCGCAATAATGTCAAATATTTCGCTTTGTGTAAGTCTGTTCTTAAAGTAAGAAAAACCATATCGTTTAAACATTTTCTGTTGGAACTGCATTTATGCTCTAGTATATTATATTATATTATATTATATTATATGTTTATATAGATATATATAAAAATAATAAAATAAGTATTTTAAAATAAAAAATATAATTAATTTTAAAATAGATTAGATTATATTAGATTATATTAGATTA
>JGI24539J26755_10000114_pt1 | contig 35200 bp, 25 predicted proteins | sample NorSeaMetagenome_2_FD_26755 | JGI IMG/M metagenome (IMG submission 26755) | reverse complement strand
GAGGTCTCTCGAACCACAGCGAAAGCTCTTGGTAAAATCTGGTCTAAGGTTTCCCCTACCGCAAGCCGATCGCGCAGAGCTGTTGTTTGACCTTGAAGGTCAGAATCGCTCAATAATTTGAGCTCTTCTTCGAAAGCGTTAATTTTAGTGACGACTTTGCGCATTTGACGCAAGTCACGATCATTACTGGTACCGAAAATATTTTTGAGCAATTTGGCGAACATACTATCTATTCCATTAACAAGCAGAAAAAACTAGGATTTAGTAAATCCCTCAGACAAACAAGCTTGGTCTACGGAGTTAACGGTGGGTATTGCGTATGTAGGTGGCTGGATCGACTGTTCGACCATTTTTGAAGACTTCGAAGTGGACATGCGGCCCAGTGGAACGACCCGAACTACCCATTTTGGCGATAACTTGGCCTTTGTTAACGATGGCGCCTAATTCCGCCAAATTCTTGTCATTGTGCGCATAGCGGGTAACATATCCATCGCTATGGTTGATTTCTACCATCGATCCATAACCATTACGCGTTTCTGATGCAGTTACAACGCCTGAAGCCACTGCGATTATGTCGTCTCCATGGCTGCCCGCAAAATCAACACCCGCATGCCATTGGTTTTTACCGTGAAATGGATCAATTCGCATACCATATTCGGAGGACATCCAGCCTTTCTTTATAGGGCGTCCCGCGACCAACTGCTGGCTCTTTAATTTATTATCAGACAACATGGACTGTAATATTTGCAGTTGTGACTCTCGACTGCTAATAGAGCTGTCCAACTTAGCGAACATTGCAGATACTTTGTCTTGTATTTCTACTTGCTCAGCAATCTGTCTTTGCGACTGACTCGCTGGGCCACCCAGACCAGGGGTAGTTGAAAAGTCAAACTCTCCATCGTCAAGGCTAGCAACTTGAGTTAAACGCTCGCCAAGCGCGTCGAGTCGAACCAATCTGGAGCGCAATTTTGCTAACTTAAGGGTCATTGCAGATAGCGAGGTTTCTAACTGATCTCTTCCGGAATCAACTTCATCCTGCTGAAGGACAATCTGATGTTGCATTTCGGCAATACTGTTGTCAAAAAGTAGCTGCCAACGCCCATCAGCGATCTTTACACCCAATATTCCGCCAGCAGCAAGTGGCAAGCCAAGCAATACTATTGACAAGACGCACTTAGCCCAGCTGTTCAGACGTATGGTCCGAACTTTTTCGGCATGATGACTAATGAAAATTATTTTCACGATAGACGAAAACTCAGGTTATTAGCTTAAATGGTTGTAAGAAATTGGCATATCTTCGGGATTGTTGACAAAAGTAACAAATTCCCAAGCATCTTTATCTGCCATCAACGCACGTAAGGACACGTTGTTAAGGCCATGACCAGACTTGTGCGCATCATATCGCCCAATAAGGCTATTACCTACAACATAAAGATCACCAATGGCATCGAGAATTTTATGCTTCACAAACTCATCGCTGTAACGCAAACCGTCTTCATTCAGAATATGCTCATCGTCAACGCCAACGGCATTGTCTAGACTGGCACCTCTCGCCAAACCAATGGATTGCAGATATTCCATATCTTTAACAAAACCAAAAGTTCTCGCCCTGCTCACTTCTTTCACAAAACTAGTGGTGGAAAAATCAATGCTCGCATTCAGTGTCTGTCGACTGAGTACAGGATGGTCGAACTCAATTGAGAAGTTAACCTTAAACCCATCAAACGGTGCAAAGGTAGCCACTTTATCGTCTTGTGTGACAGTGACTGATTTTTTAATTCGAATGAACTTTTTAGCCGCGTCCTGCTCAACAATGCCTGCAGACTGAAGCAAGAAAACGAAAGGTCCGGCACTGCCATCCATGATTGGGATTTCTTCGGCAGAAACGTCAACCAGCAGATTGTCTACACCTAATCCGGCCAATGCCGACATCAAATGCTCAATCGTAGAAATACGGGTATCACCACTCATCAGTGTAGTATGCAAATTAGTGTCGCCGACATTTTCAGGCGAAGCTACTATTGAGATCATTGGTTCTAGATCAGTACGACGGAATACAATCCCAGTATCAGGCTCAGCCGGATGTAAAGTCAGGTATACCTTCTCCCCGGTATGGAGCCCCACGCCGTTGGCACGTATGGTATTTTTTATCGTGCGTTGCTTTATCATGTCTGATCCCAAACCGTGATCGCGAATGGTAACAGACAAGCCCCTTTATCACCAAGATTTTTACAATCTGAGGCGAGGCGACAAAGGGGCTGAGGTCACAATATCAGTCAGCCTGCTTTCTTAAAAATGCAGGTACATCTAGGTAGTCCAGTTCCGGATCCGTCTGCACATCAACTTTTCTCGCAGCAGAGCTAGAACTATCAGCTGTCGCCGGCCCNCGCCTAAAGCTAGTNGGTTGCTCTAATCGGCCCCAATCAATATCGCCACTGGTCTTTCGAGGTGGTTGGTTATCTACAATAACGCCTCTAGGACCGGTTTTCGCTACGGGACTACGTAAACCGGTGGCTACAACTGTCACGCGAAGTTGATCATTGAGTTCGGGGTCAAAGACACTACCAACAATAATGGTGGCGTCCTCATCGGCGAATTCACGCACGGTGTTGCCAACATCTTCAAACTCACCCAACGTTAGGTCGAATCCGCTAGTGATATTAACCAAAATACCCTTAGCCCCCTGCAGGTTGACGTCTTCCAGAAGTGGGCAGCGAATGGCGCTTTCAGCAGCAATCACAGCACGATCCGAACCACTGGCTTCGCCAGTACCCATCATTGCCATTCCCATTTCTGACATAACAGTTCGTACATCAGCAAAGTCTACGTTGATAAGACCGTCTAACAGGATCAAATCAGTAATTCCTTGCACCGCACCAAACAATACGTCATTGGCTTGCCTAAAGGCATTGAGAACAGTCATATCTTTACCCAATACCTGAAGTAGCTTTTCATTGGGTACAATTATGAGTGAATCCACCCGTTCTTTGAGTTGCGCTATACCCTCATCTGCAATGGCCATACGCTTTCGACCTTCAAACCCAAACGGCCGGGTAACTACACCAACGGTCAATATACCCATTTGCTTAGCGATTTCGGCAATAACAGGTGCCCCACCAGTACCTGTACCTCCGCCCATACCTGCGGTAATAAAGACCATATCCGCACCTTCCAATACCTGTGCGATACGTTCTTTATCTTCCATCGCCGCTTGACGGCCAACCTCTGGATTAGCACCTGCACCTAGTCCTTTGGTCAATGCACCGCCGAGCTGCAAAATAGTCGCATTATCTAGTTTATGCATTGATTGAGCATCGGTGTTAGCACAGATAAAGTGCACTCCATCAATATTGCTGTCAATCATATGGCGTACCGCGTTACAGCCACCACCACCAACACCCACTACTTTTATTTCTGCATTCTTTGGAATGCTATCTACTAACTCGAACATATTGTTCTCCTTATTTGCGCCTCACAATTAAAATATATACCACTAAAACTAGTGGTTCTTAAACTCCGCTTTGGAACCAACCCTTCAATCTTTCAAAAATACTTCCCTCTTGCGCGCGTAACTTTTCACCGCGACCATTTTTACGCTGTTCAATAACCCCAAAGTGCAAAAGCCCTACCCCTGTGGAGTAAATTGGATTATTGACAATATCTGACAGACCTCTAACCTTACTCGGAGCACCAATGCGTACTGGCATATGAAAAATCTCCTCAGCCAACTCAGTAACTCCTTCCATTTTTGATGTGCCGCCGGTCAAAACAATACCTGCAGCAATTAACTCTTCGAAACCGCTGCGGCGCAGTTCCGCTTGTACCAAGGTAAATAACTCGTCATATCTTGGCTCAACTACTTCAGCAAGAAGCTGGCGTGACATATCTCTTGGCTCCCGATCACCCACACTGGGCACCTTTACGGTTTCCTCAGGGCGGGCTAACTTTGCCAGGGCACAGGCATACTTAACTTTAAGGTCCTCCGCATGAGGTGTGGGCGTGCGTAATGCCATCGCTATGTCATTGGTGACCTGATCACCGGCAATAGGAATCACTCCGGTATGTCGGATTGCCCCCTCAGTAAAGATTGCTATATCTGAGGTGCCACCGCCAATATCGACCAGCGCAACACCAAGTTGTTTTTCATCTTCGGTTAAGATGGCATAACTCGATGCTAGCTGCTCAAGCGCCAAGTCATCGACCTCAAGGCCGCAGCGACGAATACACTTTTTAATATTCTGAGCCGCATTTGCAGCACAGGTAACGAGATGTACTTTGGCCTCTAGACGAACGCCTGACATACCAATGGGCTCTCTCACTCCCTCTTGATCATCAATAATAAATTCCTGCGGCAAGACATGAAGGATTTCTTGATCCGCGGGAATAGCAACTGCCCTAGCGGCATCTATCACTCTTTCTATATCCAACGACTGGACTTCTCGATCACGGATTGCGACGATTCCATGAGAGTTAAGACTTCGGATATGACTTCCGGCGATACCGGCATACACTGAGTGAATTGAACACCCTGCCATCAACTCAGCCTCCTCAACGGCTCTCTGAATTGAATTAACCGTCGCCTCAATGTTCACCACCACGCCTTTTTTTAATCCGGATGATTTATGCATCCCGGTACCTACTATTTCTAACTCACCGCTAGCGTTGATAGAACCGACAATAGCCACTACCTTAGACGTGCCTATGTCTAATGCGACTACCATGTTCTCTTCATTTGAATTACTCATAGTCTTGCCCTTTTTCCTTCGCTGTTATGCCGCACTGGAGTCTGTATTAGATTCATGTCCCAAATCCCCACCGGCTAAATCTTGATCTCGCCAAGATACCGCCAAACCATTTGGATAACGCAGATCGATAGTTGCTATGTTATTAAGTTGGATATCTAGCCCAGATCTCCAAACCACCACTAAACGTCTAATTTTTTCAACGATTTGGTCGCGCCCAAGCACTATTGTCACACCAGCCGCAGTCTCAACTTGCCAGGCTCCAACAGCGTCACGCTGGAGCTCAGTGAGTTTTAAGTCAGTTGGGCCCAACAGCTCAGCAAGAAGTAAATACTGGGCTATCATGTCTTGTGAACTGCCAAAATCAGCTTCAAGAACAGGTAGAGACTGTAAATTACTGTTCTCTGGCAAAGATAGTTGATCACCAAGGCGATTTAAAAACCCCTGCTTTCCCCACCGCGCAATAGGTACTTCCTCTACGACTTCAACCTTCAGGGTCGAGGGCCATTCTCGTCGAACACTGACTTGATGGATCCACGGATGACTCTGTAACTCTTGACGTAATTGATTAAGATTCATACTCAAAAACCCCCCGTCTATCTCTGTGTTTACCAACTCGGCTAATTCTTGCTCTTGAAGATGATTAAATTTACCGCCAACCATGATCCTACTGAGCGGAGTATCAATTTGTTTGTAAATGAAGTCCGCGCCAAAGATAGCAGCGACAAATACTGTCACCATCAGAAGGCGTAGAAACTTTTCGGCTGCACCGTCAGACAATCTTGGCTGCTGCTGGTTAAAATTTGCTCCACGAGGCGCTTTTTTTGTCATTGCAGGGCCCCCTTTAAAATCTGCATTACCAATTGGTCAAACTCTATACCCGACGCTATGGCCGCCATCGGCACTAAACTATGGCTAGTCATGCCAGGTACGGTATTGACCTCAAGCAATTGAAAGGCACCTTGACTATCAACCATTAGATCTACTCGGCCCCAGCCAGAGCAGCCAAGACTATTAAAGGCGTCCAGAGACAGTTTCCTTATCTCGGTCTCTCGCTGTTCAGAAAGACCACTCGGGCAAAAGTAAGATGTTTCGTCTGAGAAATATTTAGCCTGATAATCGTAAAAGACTTCCTCTGAACGAATACGTATTGACGGCAGGGCCTGATTGGCAAGGATAGCAACAGTGTATTCTTCACCTTCAAGTAAAGGCTCGGCAATAACCACTGAATCAAAGCTCGCCGCATGCTGCCAAGCATTCTTTAGTTGATCGACATTTTCTACTCGACTCATACCGATACTCGAGCCTTCACATGCTGGCTTAACCATGGCTTTTCCACCCAACGAGGCCAATACCGAATGCCAGTCTGTCTCTTCACTAAGAATGAAAAAATCACAGGTGGGCAAACCAATACCTTGCCACAACTGTTTACAACGTTGTTTATCCATGGCCAGGGCGGAGGCTAAAACACCACTGCCGGTATACGGTAGTTGGAGATACTCGAGCGCGCCCTGCAAAGTGCCGTCTTCACCGCCAGGCCCATGCAGAGCAATAAATACATAGTCCAAATTATGCTGGTTTAACTGCAGTAAAATGTCAGTTTGGACATCAATAGCCACTGCGTTGACACCCACTTTTTTCAGTGCGGCGTAGATAGCCTCACCACTCATTAGGGATATTTCTCGCTCTGAAGACGTACCGCCGTATAAAACGCCGACCCGTCCAAACTGGCTGATATCTGTCACTGTGCTCTGAATGTGAGTCATAACTTTTTCTGCCCCAGTTCAGTTTCAGTTAACAGCGCAACCAACTGAGTCACACTTCCTGCTCCCTGCGTGAGAACTATATCGCCAGGCTTAATAAGACCGGCGATAAGATCTGGGACAGCCTCAAGAGACGGAGCATAAATAGGATCTACACTGCCCCTTTGCCGAACGCTACCGCAAAGATTTTTACTGCTAGCACCGGCAATTGCCTCTTCACCTGCGGAGTAAACATCGAGTATCANCAGTGCATCTACTTGACAGAGAACCCCTACAAAATCCTCATACAGGTCTCTGGTTCTTGTATACCGATGGGGCTGGAATATCATTACCAAACGTTTGTCAGGCCATCCACTGCGGACAGCATCGATAGTGGCTTTCAGTTCAGTGGGGTGATGACCATAATCATCAACCAACATCGCGTTACCGCCTTTGACCGGGTAGTTGCCGACTATTTCAAAACGTCGTCCCACTCCGGCAAATTCTTTCAAACCCTTGATAATAGCTTCATCGGATATGCCCTCATCACTGGCCACAGCAATGGCGGCGGCGGCATTTAAAACATTATGCTGCCCCGGTATATTGAGGGTTATGTTGAGAGAAGCTAAATCATCAGGTCGATCAATAACAAAGCTCGTTTGTAGCCCGTCACTTTTTACCTGTCCGACATGGTACGCCGCGTCTTCACTAAAGCCATAAGTGAGAGTAGGACGCGCCACCTCAACTAATAGACTGCGAATTACCGCATCATCTATGCATAGAACAGCCAGACCATAAAAAGGTAGATTATGTAAAAATTTAATGTAGGTGTTTTTGAGCACATCGAAATCGAAGTTATAGGTCTCCATATGATCAGCTTCAATATTAGTGACCACAGAAACCATGGGCTGGAGATGTAAGAAAGATGCATCACTCTCGTCAGCCTCAGCGATAAGGTAACGACTACCCCCAAGCTGCGCATTGGTCCCAACACTATTGACTCGGCCACCCACGATAAACGTAGGATCACGTCCATCAGCTGCAAAAATGGCTGTCACTAAACTTGTGGTGGTAGTTTTACCATGGGTACCTGCCACCGCAATACCATGACGATAACGCATTAGCTCAGCGAGCATTTCGGCACGCCTAACCACTGGAATAGCGCGTGCAACAGCGGCGACAATTTCCAAGTTTTCGAAGGTCACGGCAGATGATTTAACCACAACATCAGCACCCTCAATGTTGGCTTCACTGTGTCCTTTAAAGATTTCCACGCCCGCTGACTGCAAGCGTTTAGCGCTGGCATTCAAATTTAGATCAGATCCGGATATTTGATAACCTTGGTTGTGCAGTACTTCAGCAATACCACACATACCACTGCCACCTATACCAACAAAGTGGATACGGCGGATACGACGCATTTCGGGAACCTGGAAATCAGCTCTATTGACCACAAGCCACCTCCCTACATACGTTAGCAACATCCTGCACCGCTTGATTTTTGGCCAGGGCTCTTGCGCTCATCGCCATTGCCAGGCGCCTATCTGGGTCAGCCGCTATACCAACAATAATTGCTGCTAAGTTAGCCGCAGTGAGAGCAGACTGCTGAATCATCTCTGCTGCCCCATGGTCAACCAACATCTGCCCATTAGCTGTTTGATGATCATCAATAGCAAAGGGAAATGGAATCAGGAGAGCACCCAAACCTGCCGACGTTAATTCCGCAACAGTCAGCGCACCTGCTCGGCAAACCACGAAATCTGCCCACTCATAGGCTTTCTCCATAGCGTCGATAAATGGCACCACGGACAGCTCGCTATCAGCTAGGCCCAATGCTTCATCATCATAAAGATCAATCGTCTGTTGCCAATGGGCACGACCAGTTTGATGTAATATTTCAGGCCTCAAAGCTGGATCAATCTCAGCTAAGGCTCTAGGTAATAGCGTATTTATCGCAAGAGCGCCTCGACTTCCCCCTACGATGAGTAATCGAAGCTTGCCACTACGTCCTGCAAATCGTTGGTCTGGTGGCGCCAATTCACTAATCTCGGTACGTACCGGATTGCCACACCACTCTCCCTTTGGAAGCGTATTTGGAAACCCTTGCATTACGCGTTTAGCCACTATCGCCGTCAATCTATTGGTGGTTCCGGCTACTGAATTCTGCTCATGAATAACGACTGGAATTCGTTTTAGCCAAGCTGCAACTGCACCAGGACCCGATGCAAAACCACCCATACCAAGGACTACCTGAGGTCTAAAGTCAGACAATACCGCTAAGGCTTGAGCAACGGACCGCCACAGTAATAGAGGCGCTTTTAGTAATGCCAATAAGCCTCGACCACGAACACCCTCGATATCGATGAAATTTAACGTGATGTTTTGCTTCGGTATCAAGTCAGCTTCGATACCCGCTCGAGTACCAAGCCAGGAAATCTCAGCATTACCGCTGCGCAACTGATCAGCTACGGCCAGCGCTGGGAAGACGTGGCCACCTGTGCCGCCAGCCATAATCATCACCCGAAGTTGCTTATCGGCGGACATATGCAGACCTCCTACTAACTAATTCGGGCTGAAGTAAATCATGGCCAATACGCAGCATCATGCCGACCATTGCAGAGCAGACAATTAGACTGCTTCCGCCATAGCTAACAAAAGGTAAAGTCAGCCCTTTGGTAGGTAACAATCCGGCGTTAACTCCCAAGTTTATAAACGTTTGAATGCTAATGAGTAGGCCGAATCCAATTAACAGAAAGGCCGCATACCAGCTCTGCTGGTCAATGGCCTTTTTGCTAAAGCTAAATATTCTCATCACCATAATGCAATAGAGGCCGATTAAACAGATCACGCCTAGAAACCCGAATTCTTCCGCGAAGATAGCGAATACAAAGTCGGTATGAGCTTCTGGCAGATAAAGCATTTTCTGAACTGACTGACCCAATCCAACCCCAAACCACTCGCCACGACCAAAGGCAATCAGAGACTGAGTCAATTGATAGCCGCTATTAAACTGATCAGACCAGGGGTCAAGATATGCAGTTATACGCGCTACTCGATAAGGTGAAGAATCTTTTAGCCACCAGAGCACCGCCGCAGCTATAGCGATAATAATTAAATACTGACGCAATTTGGTACCGCCAAGAAACAGCATGGCCATAAAGGTGCCGCCAAGAACAACTACCGACCCAAAGTCAGGCTCTCTTATGAGCAACACCGTTAATACAATTAGCAACAACATTAGCCTAGCGAAATGTCTCCATCCATCACCCAAGGTCTCACGATATTGTTCTAAATAGGTGGCGAGGAAAACTACGGTGGCGACTTTGACTAACTCCGACACCTGCAATGTGAATCCCCCGACGGCTAACCATCTGCGACTGCCATTTAACTCGCGGCCAATGCCAGGAATCAGCACTAATACCAACAGAATAAATGAAAAAAGCATCCATAATCGAGAGTAACGAGACCAAAACCCAGGCGGTATGAGGAAGGTGACAGCCATAGTAATAAGTGCCAGCACTAAATAGACAAGATGTCGCTTAAAGAAGAATAACTCATCCCCTAAGCGGTGGTCGCCAAAGCTGAATGATGCTGAACTAATCATCACAAATCCGATAGACATCAGCGCTAAGACAGGCAACAACAGCGTCATATCCAGATGCCATTGTCGGTTACTTTGCTTGAGAAAGGATAAGTATGAGGGCATAGTTACTAGCATAAAGCCCCCTGATCAGGACTATTAAAAGCGGCGGTTTCAGAAGATAAAACTGCATGCTGAAAGTGACGCCCACGCTCTTCAAAACCAGTGAACAAATCAAAACTTGCGCATGCGGGGGAAAACAACACAATATCTCCGGCTACGGCTGATTGCTTAGCCTGATCAACTGCCGACTCCACAGACTCAACGCGTCGGATATTAATAGTCGATTGCAAAGCATCTTCTATTTTCTCTGCATCTTGCCCATAAACAATCCCATATTTCACAAACCGACTGGCCGCCGACCGCAAGTCATTAAAGTTCTGTCCCTTGCCCTGACCTCCAGCAATAAGAATTAGATTGGCGCTTGATTTTGAGCCAAAACCCTCGATCGCTGCGACGGTTGCACCTACATTAGTTCCCTTCGAGTCATCAATAAATAATACCTCGTCGATCGTAGCAACGACCTGGCAGCGATGCGGTAGCCCCTTGAAATGTTGTAGTGTCGTCAAGAGATGGTTCAAGTCCAGCCCAATCTCCGAGCCAAGTGCCAGCGCAGCCAGGGCGTTAGCCAAATTATGGCGACCCTTTATGGCGATACTATCAACACTGATTAGGCGTTCGTCTCCACGGCACAGGTAATCCCCTTCTTTATCGACGGCAATTCCATAATGACCTTGGGCAGGAGTATCTAAGCCAAAGGTTATGACGCCACTCTGGCCGTCACTGGGCGCAGTGATTAACCGATCCTCACGATTGGATACTATGCTTGCAGCGCCCCTAAAAATTCGCTGTTTAGCGGCAATATAATCCTCTAGATCGTTATAGCGATCCATATGATCTGGACTTATATTAAGCAAACAGGCAGTAGCACCTTTGAGATCGCTAATTAACTCGAGCTGAAAACTAGACAACTCCACCACATACAACTCTCTGCCGGGGGCAAGTAGGTCAAGCATTGGAACACCTAAGTTACCGCCCACGCCCGCATCTAAGCCATTGGCCTTGGCCATCTCACCGACTAAAGTTGTCACCGTACTCTTGCCATTTGATCCGGTAATGGCGACGACCGGAGCCTCCGCTGCAGTAAGAAATAACTCGAGGTCACCTATAATCTCAATACCATTTTTGCGCGCAGTCACCAATAGCGGCTCTCGCTGAGAAATACCTGGACTAACCACAATAAGATCAATGCCGACTAAAATTTCATCGCGGAACGGCTCAGTGACAATTTTTGTATTCGGATAGCTATCTTGAGCTTCAGCGAGGGCTGGAGGCTCTGTCCTACTATCAAAAAAACTAAATGGCGCACCAATAACTGACAGATAGCGAGCCACAGAGAGACCCGTGGCACCCATGCCAAGGATCGCTATACTGCGGTTCACAAGATTACTCACTGTCATTACATCTGCCATTTTTATCTAATTTTTAAGGTGGCTAAGCCAATCAGCACGAGTACCACTGTGATGATCCAAAAGCGCACTATTACGCGCGGCTCGGGCCAGCCTTTTAACTCATAGTGATGGTGCAAAGGCGCCATCCTGAAAATACGCTTACCTGTTAATTTAAACGAAGCGACCTGTAAGATTACCGAGAGGGTTTCTATGACAAACACACCGCCCATAATCGCTAAAACAAATTCTTGGCGCACGATAACTGCCATCACACCAAGAGCAGCACCGAGGGCCAAGGCACCAATGTCACCCATGAATACCATCGCGGGATAAGTGTTGAACCACAAAAACCCCAAGCCCGCCCCGCACAGCGCGGCGCTAATAATGAGTAACTCACCAGCACCCGAGATGTAAGGTATATGGAGATAATCGGCGAACTGATAATTACCGGTAAGGTAGGCAATAATACCCAGCGCACCACTCACCATAACGGTGGGTAGAATAGCCAGCCCATCTAGCCCATCGGTGAGATTGACAGCATTACTAGTACCGACAATAACAAGGTAGGTAAATAGTATGTAAAAAGGCCCCATCGATAAGGCTACATTTTTGAAGAATGGCACAATGAGCTCAGTTTCCGCCGGTGCCTGTGCCGTATAGTAAAGTGTTATTGCGGTCGCCAAACCAAATACCGACTGCCACAGATACTTCCAGCGCGCTGGTAATCCTCGTGGATTTTTTTCCACCACTTTACGGTAATCGTCAACCCATCCGACCAATCCAAAGGCTAAGGTGGTCGCCAACACTATCCATACATAACGATTTCCTAGATCAGCCCAAAGTAGAGTGCTGATAAATATCGCTAAAAGAATTAGGGCACCACCCATAGTCGGTGTACCGGCTTTGCTGAGGTGTGTTTGAGGTCCATCACTGCGGATTGCCTGACCCATCTGTAAGTCATTCAATTTGCGAATGACCGCCGGTCCAAATACCCAACTGATGGTCAAGGCGGTTAGAACAGCAAAGATTCCTCGCAGCGTTAAGTACTGAAACACTGAAAAAGCGCTATAAAATTGACTGAGATATTCCGCAAGCCACACTAACATGAGCTTTTCCCTCCACTAACTAAAGCTTGAATAATATTTTCCATCACTGAACTACGCGATCCTTTAACTAAAATTGTTATCGATTCGTGCTGGGCCTCTAGCTCAATAATCCGTGCCTTGAGTGAATCGATTAATGAGTCTTGGTTTGGGAAGTGCCGTCCATTGAATTCCTCACTCGCTGCTGCGCTATTAATCCCTACAGCGTAAAGTGTATTGAGCTGCGCTTTTTTCGCATATGCACCCACCTCTCGGTGTGATTTTTCAGCGTGCTCACCGAGCTCACCCATATCACCCATAACCAAAATGCGATGGCTATTGGCCATAGATAAAACATCAATGGCCGTCTTAAAGGAATCAGGGTTAGCGTTGTAACTGTCATCGATAAGTACACAGCTGTCGGATAAAACTTTGCGTTGCAGACGGCCCGGTATTAAGGCGACGTTTTCCAGCCCACGACCAATCTCGGTGAGGCTGGCGCCCGCAGCAAATGCACAGGCAGCCGCCGCAAGACCATTACTAATTGAATGTATACCCGGATGGCTAAGTCTCACTGCCTGTTCAATAGAGACTCCTGCCAATTTTGGGTTGATACAGAGAACAAAACTGAAGTAACCATCACCCATGTCTTTAACGTCTTTAGCGAACAGGTCGGCACGTTGTTCAGTCATTGAGAAGCTTATGCACTTGCGCTCACCAATTATTTCTAACCACTGCTCAACCCAAGGTTGGTCAAGATTCAGTACCGCAGTGCCATCAGACTTTAAGCTCTTATAAATTTCTGCTTTTGCTAAAGCGATAGCCTCCAAACTACCAAAGCCCTCTATATGTGCACTCTGAGCATTATTAACCAAGGCAATATCTGGCTTGGCTATAGATGAAAGGTAGTCAATCTCGCCAATTGCGCTGGCGCCCATTTCTATGACGGCTATATCAGTCTTGGAATCCATGGCAAGCAAAGTCAGGGGAACACCAAAGTGATTATTCAAATTGCCACTGGTCGCATGGACTTGATTTGCCTGTGACAGAATCATTGCAATGGCTTCTTTTACAGAAGTCTTTCCTGAACTACCCGTCAGTGCGACAACTATCCCTTGGAAGTTGTCCCTCCTCAACCGCGCTAAATCACCGAGCGCTTTTGTGGTGTCCTGAACAACCCACTGAGGAATGTCCAGAGCCTTATTAGGCCGAGAAACTACCGCGCCTGAAATCTTATCTGCAACACTGGAGAGGTAGCTGTGGGCGTCATACTTGTCACCCTCGATCGCCACAAAGAGGTCGCCCGAATTAGTGGTTCGGCTATTAATGGACACTGTCGAGAAATAACCGTCTGGATTAACTAAGGTGCCACCGAATCGTAACGCCGCGTCACTCAAACACATTTGAGGCATCATACGTCACCTCCAACGGTATCTTCAGAGGCCGCTTCACGGATAGCCAGCCGAGCTTCGGCTTGATCACTAAACGGAAAACGCTGTACCCCGAGAATCTGATAATTTTCGTGGCCTTTACCGGCAATCAAAACAACATCGTCTTTGCGCGCATCGCGAATAGCGAGATTAATCGCCATCCTCCGATCAATCTCAACAATGACATCTTTGGTCGCACCGATGAGGATATCTTGAATGATTTTTTCAGGAGACTCAGTGCGTGGATTGTCTGAAGTAACTACAATCCTATCAGCGTTACTTTGGGCAATCTCACCCATCTCAGCGCGCTTACCGACATCACGGTCGCCACCGCAGCCAAAGACAACCCAAAGTGATCCTTTACAGTGCAGACGTAGGGTTTTTAGTACCTTTTCCAAGGCGTCTGGCGTATGAGCATAGTCAACAATGATGGCTGGACCATCACCGTTANCTATTAANTCCATGCGTCCTCTGACTGAGTTAAGAGCAGGTATAACCTCTAAAACTTTGGCAAAGTTGCTGTATTCTGATCCAGCTGTTTGAATAACAAAAGCGCCAATGACCGCCAGTAAGTTGGATAGATTAAACTTACCCAAAAGGCTAGACANCACCTCTCCAGAACCCCAAGGCGTATAAATGACTGCACGAAAACCAATCGGAGAAAAATGTATTGCCTGGCAGTNAATATCAGCAGTAATATTTTCTAAGCTATAGCTAATAGCGCGTATATTGGGATCAAGATCAGTGAAAATAGCCTTACCGACAGTGTCATCGATGTTGATCACTGCATTTTTTAAGCCTGACATTTTAAACAGCCTACGCTTGGCGTCGGCATAAGAATTTAGATCACCGTGATAATCAAGATGATCCCTGCTCAAATTAGTGAAGATTGCCGTATCCACAGCAACACTGGAAATTCTGCCCTGTTCTAAGGCATGAGAGGAGGCCTCTATAGCAACGGTGTCACAACCTAACGCCTGTAAATCAGCGAGAATTTTCTGCATAGTGATAGCGTCTGGTGTTGTTAGAGGCGACGCCAAAACTTCATCAGTATCAAGANCCAACCNTTTATCTAGATCGGCGTTCTGCCCGGCTATACCATGGCCCAAAGTGCCCACAAACCCGCTCTTATGATCTTCAAGTAAGGCATCAGCCAAGGCATTTACCTGCCATGATAAATCCGCATATAGGTGAGCGCAGGTGGTTTTTCCATTGGTACCAGTGACCGCGATAATTGCCATTCTCTCAGCAGGATCATCATAAAAACGTCCAGCGATGAGAGAGATAGACTGTGATAGTCGCTCAACACCTATTAACGGAATCGAAAATTTAGCACCATTATGAATCTGGGTTACCGGCGAGTCAGTGACATTTTCCCACTCTGTTAAAATAGCAATTGCACCTCGCTCAATAGCTTGAGGGATATAATCTATACCGTCTTGCTCATGACCTTTGAGAGCAAAAAATAGATAGCCTGGCTGAACNTTACGACTATCTAAGGCTAAGCCTTTTACAGATAATCGCGGACATTTTTTTGACAAGTTCAGACCCTGAATCAGNCCTGACAACATGATCTTCGGTTGCGTGGAAAAGCCAATCATGACTCACCTCGCTTTTTGATCAATTTAGGAATGCCAGCTACTGAACGATTTGCGTCTATCTGATCAGGGGTGACCTGTAGTAACCGCAGAGCGCTGCCGGTAACTTCAGAAAACACTGGTGCGGCTACCAAACCGCCAAAGTAGCTACCATCTCTAGGCTCATCAATAACCACTACCGTCACTAATCGCGGATTTACCGCTGGCGACAATCCGGCAAAGGCCGACATATAGCGACTTTCATCATAACCTCCGCCCGCCTTAACTTTGTGTAAAGTGCCCGTCTTGCCGCCCACTGAATACCCGTCAATCATCGCCCTCTTGCCAGTGCCACTCACTCCGCTGGCAGCTCTCAGCATTTGTCTCACTTTCTGAGATATCTCCGCATCAATCACTCTCTGGCTAGTCGGCTCGGAATCAAGAGCCACCAGAGAAACATCTTTGAGTACACCATCATTAGCCAGTACCGAGTAGGCTCTAGCCAGCTGCAGCGATGAAACACTCAATCCATAGCCGAATGCAAAGGTTGCCTGGGTAACCTGATCCCACTTNCGATAGGCTGGCAAATTACCGACTGTTTCTCCAGGAAAACCACTACCAATAACCTCACCAAATCCGACGCGCTGGAAAAGCTCTCGAGTAAACTCAGGGTTTAGCTCCAAGGCAATCTTGGTNGTTCCTACCTGGCTTGACTTGGCAAGCACGCCAGCTAGGCTTAATTCGCCATAATTTACTGGATCAACGAAAGTCTTATAATCGACCTTAAGATACCCAGGGCTCGTATTGATCAGCGTCTCAGGAGAAAATTTGCCACTTTCAAGGGCCGCCATCATGGTAAACGGCTTCACCGTAGAGCCAGGCTCCATCAAGTCTGTCATGGCGCGATTGCGCACGGCGTCTTGACGCAAATGAGTGCGGTCATTGGGATTAAATGAAGGCTGGTTAACCATCGCCAGCACTTCTCCCGTCAGAACATCCAGAACCACTACCGAACCNGATTTAGCATTATGTTTTTTGACCGATTTCTTAAGTGCCCGATAGGCAGCATACTGAACCCTAAGATCGATGCTAAGCCGCAACTCCTCACCCGGCTTCGCCGCTTTAATCAAAGAGATATCATTAATGACTCTCTTACTTCGGTCTATTACTACCTTTTTCTCCCCTTCTTCACCGGTCAACCAATCATCATAGGCCAGCTCCATACCCTCTTGACCAACATCCTTATAATTTGTAAATCCGACTAACTGAGCGGTAACCTCACCGGCGGGATAAAATCGTTTGTAAGTCTTCTTAGCTGAGATCCCCAAAATATTTAGTTCAAGAATCTTTTCAGCTTCATCACTGGAAAGTTGTGGCACCAGCACCATAAAAGATTTTTTACGATAGCGTTGTAACTTTGTTTTCAGCTGGCTTTCAGGCGTATTTATCGCTACGGCAATTCGATTAACATCTTCGTTTCGGATTTGTTGGGGATTGGCAATGATGGCTGTCACTGGTGTGCTAATAGCAAGAGGCTCGCCGTTTCTATCCGTAATCAGCCCACGATAGGCCGGAATATTTATATTCCTTATCGCTCGGCTATCTCCTTGATTTTGTAAAAAATCAACACCGCGCTCTTGGCTGGGGAGAATCTGTAACTGAGCGATTTTGACCAAAAGCACCAGAGGCAGAGAGGCCAAAAATAGCATTACTAAATAGTAACGCCACTTTGGAATAACTGCCTGTACCGATTTTTTGGCCACGTTTTTAATCTACCTTTACATCACTAAAGTGACTTTAAATACTTCCAATACTGCGCGCTCAAGGAGCCCTAACTATCACAATTTCACCAGACCCTGGACTGCGCATACTGAACTTCTCAATCGCCGATGTTTCAATCCTCTGCAATGAACCCCAGGCACTCTGTTCAAGTAAATATCTGCCGTAGTCGATCTGCATTTGATTAGCGCTACTTTCTAAACTTACCAACTCAGCATATTGCTCCCGACACAGGTGACTGACATATGCCACCGATATCGCCGTTATAACCAGCAAACACCAAACTGTCGCTACTTGAAGCGGCATCGAGGAAAAATTAACTGAGCCCGCTGCCGACATTTCAAGCTACTCTCTCAGCAATNCGCATTACTGCGCTTCGAGAACGNACGTTCTGATCAACTTCAAAGCTGGAAGGCTTAACAGCCTTACCCACTTTTTTCAGCCTAACGCCACGCTCAACATCTCTCACCGGGAGATTTTTGGGTAATTTAATACCCCTCTCTTGATCACGAATAAACCGCTTAACGCAGCGGTCCTCTAAAGAATGGAAGCTGATAACCACTAATCGACCTCCTATTTCAAGTAGATCGATCACCTGCTTGAGCAATATTTCCAAATCTTCCAATTCACGATTAATGAAAATTCTTATAGCCTGAAAAGCTTTTGTGGCCGGATGCCGGCCTCTTTCCCATGCAGGATGAGCCGCAGCCAGTATCGAGGCCAACTGGACTGTTCTGGTGATCGGCTGCTTAGCTCGCTCGCGAACCACTGCACTGGCCATACGACGAGCAAACTTCTCTTCACCATACTGCTTAATGACCGTAGCAATCTCCTGCTCATCAGCAGTGGCAATCCACTCCGCGGCCGACAAACCTCTAGTAGTATCCATGCGCATATCCAATGGACCGTCACGCATAAAACTGAACCCACGTTCAGCCTGATCGAGCTGTGGAGAGGAAACCCCCAGATCTAACAACACACCAGAGACCTTGCCAATATGATCCTGCTTCTCAATAAAGTCGGTCAAATCAGCAAAGCTACCATGCACAAAATTGATTCTTGAATCTTTGGAAAACCTATTCTCGCCGGCAGTAATCGCTTGAAGATCCTTGTCAACGGCCAATACCGAGCCGCTAGGAGATAATTTAGCCAGTAGCTCTGCACAATGACCACCGCGGCCAAAAGTACCGTCAACATAAAAGCCGCCAAGGTCGCCCACTAACGCCTCAACCGCTTCCTCCAATAATACTGTCGTATGCTCAGTCACAATTAATCCCACTTACCAAGATAAGTTTTTAAGGGCGTCTGACATGCGATCTCTATCTGTCAGCATGCCACGATAATTTTCTTGCGATTTTTCGCGCTCAACATTCCAGTTATTTTCCGACCAAATCTCCAAGCGCTGGGTTCGGCCAACCAGGATTANTTTCTTCTCAATCTCAGCGTAATCACGCAGTTCGGAAGGAATCAATATTCGTCCGCTGCCATCGAGCTGGATATCCTTGGCTTGACCGACAACAAAACGACTGAGCATCTCGCCAAGATCATCAAGAGCAGGCAATGCGGCTACTTTTTCTTCGAATTTTTTCCACTCAGGCAGTGGGGATAGGGTTAGGCAGGTTGACTTCATGTCGATGGTAATGACTAAATCACCACCACATAATTGAGACAGCAGATCGCGATAGCGGGTTGGAATCGCCATTCGACCTTTCGCATCCATATTAATTGGATCGCTACCTCGAAACATTTTTAACCTTTCCTCATCAACAAAGCAGTCTTAATAACCACTTTTCGCCACTTTTCCCCATATGTGCACACTATTACTCGACTGCTCTAATGTCAAGGGCTAAGGAATGATAAAAAGGTAATAAAATCAGTAAGTTCCGGCAATATTAGCGATCCCGTAAAAAGGGCTCATGGAGGCCTAACTATTTAGCAATATAAACATAATTGTACCGCTAGAACTTAAAGTAACTTCTAGCTTGGAGGTTTTTAGAGTTAATTTCCGCGTAAAAAAATTAATTTTTATTCTTTTAAAGCATTTACTTGTAATTTATTGATGCACCAATCAAACAAAAGGCCAGTAGAAAGCTACTGGCCTTTTGAGATTGAACACATTAAAAGTGAGTTGACCGATAAGCCGGGTTCTGTCGTGGACAGTCATTCATCTGGGACAAATGTCGCCATTTGCCTCAAGCAACCTACCCGTCCCCAACGCGGGTCACGCCTTATGGGAACCTATTTGGTCTTGCTCCGAGTGGGGTTTACCCTGCCACTGTTGTTACCAACAGCGCGGTGCGCTCTTACCGCACCTTTTCACCCTTACCTGTATTCGCAAGCGAAACATCGGCGGTCTACTCTCTGCGGCACTTTCCGTAGGCTTTCGCCCCCCAGGCGTTACCTGGCACTCTACCCTTTGGAGCCCGGACTTTCCTCCACCCTGTTCCCCTAAAAACGCATGCGAATCTTGGAGAGTTCAGCGCAGCGACTGCCTGGTCAACTCACGCCAAAGTTTAGCACAGAATTAACACCTAACACCCTCATTTTACTTAAGCAAAGGGTGATCAGCCGGTAACTGCCGAGAGATCCATAAAGCCAGTTTGTGGCGCATATTGGGGTCGCTAATTTGATCTTTGGCAAGCGGCTGAATCAGTTTGTCTTCGATCAAAACTCGATACACAAACTCTACCTTTAGCTTAAGTGAGTCTTCATTTTCAATCTCACCATAACCACGCTTTTTAGCATAGACTGCGCCAATCTGCAGTGCTTTTTTGACTAACTCGGGTTCGTTGTGGATTTTATTCATGACTCACATTACCTCTATTGGGGCTCGATGATGAAGATCATCTCACGTTGTAAACTTAGTCGACAAACTGTCTTGCATTTCTAAATATTCTCATCCAGCCACTGTCCTCGCCCCAATCTTGTGAGTGCCAAGAATTAAGCACAGTGCGGAACACTCGCTCAGGATGTGGCATCATTAGGGTGACTCTTCCGTCGGCCGAGGTTACACCGGTTATCCCTTCAGGCGATCCATTAGGGTTGGCGGGATAACGCGAGGCAACCTGCAGATCATTTTCCAAAAACCGCAACGCTATTTGGTTACTATTGTTAAGATTAACAAGTCCTGCGGGGGACGAGAACTCCGCTCTACCCTCACCATGAGACACTGCTATTGGCATTATCGTGCCCTGCATATTGCTGAGCATAATAGAATTTGATTGCTCGATTCGCACTAGAGAGAAGCGTGCTTCAAACTGCTCTGAGAGGTTACGAACAAAGCGGGGCCACAACTCTGCCCCCGGAATGAGTGATTTGAGATTACTCAGCATTTGACAGCCATTACACACACCCAGACTAAACGTATCTGGACGCTGGAAAAACCCCTCAAATTGATCACGAAGCTGCTTGTTAAAAAGGACTGTTTTAGCCCAACCTTCGCCTGCTCCTAGCACGTCGCCATAGGAGAAACCACCACAGGCAACCATGCCTGAATAGTCACTAAGAGTAGTGCGGCCAGCCAACAAGTCGCTCATATGGACGTCTACCGCGGTGAATCCAGCACGGTCAAAGGCAGCAGCCATCTCTAAATGGCTATTAACGCCCTGCTCTCGAACTATCGCCACGCTGGGCTTGATGCCAGTAGCAATATAAGGCGCACTGATGTCATCACTTGGATCAAAGGTTAGGTTTGCTGACAATCCTTGATCGATAGTCTGTAGTCGCTCAAATTCTTGGCGCACACACTCAGCGTTATCACGCAACGAAGCAACCTGAAATGAGGTTTCGCTCCAAGCACTTTGTAGGCTAGCACGGCTGTCTTTAAAAATTCTTTCACCCTGATAATTGATCTCCACAGTGTCTGTGCCATTCAAACCACCTAACTCAGCTATGTTGACACCAGCTAGCGAGAATTTTTCAATCATATCGCTAACACGATCTACTTTAACTTGAATGACGGCGCCCAGCTCTTCATTGAACAATGCCGAAAGCGCACTACTTTCTGCCGTACCCTCGCCATTATTAATATCAACCGTTATCCCGACATGACCGGCAAAGCTCATTTCAGCAAGCGTCGCTATCAGACCACCATCAGACCTATCATGATAAGCCAAAATATCATTATTCTCGATCGAGGATTGTATGGTATTAAAAAATCCGAGCAACGCATTTGAGTCATCAACATCGGGGATAGAGCACCCAAAGTCAGAATAAACCTGCGCTAAAATAGAGCCTCCAAGTCGCTCAGAACCCGCATTTAAATCTAGCAACAGCAGCGCTGTGTCACCGCAGTCTGTTCTTAACTGAGGCGTCAATGTTTTGCGCACATCTAACACCGGCGAGAACGCGGTAATGATTAGAGAGAGGGGCGAAGTGACCGACTTATCTTGGCCATCTGATTGCCAAGCAGTGCGCATAGACATTGAGTCTTTGCCTACGGGAATAGTGATACCAAGCTTGGGGCAAAGGTCCATACCCACCGCTTCAACGGTTCGATACAGTTTTTCATCCTCACCCGGAGATCCAGCTGCGCACATCCAGTTAGCTGACAATTTGACATCTTTGATGCTCCCAATACGCGCCGCAGAAATATTGGTTAACGCTTCACCGATAGCCATGCGTCCCGATGCAGGTCCGTTTACCAGCGCCAAGGGCGTTCGTTCACCCATGGCCATCGCTTCTCCTGCATTACTATCATAGGTCACAGTCGTCACCGCGCAATCTGCCACTGGGACTTGCCAAGGACCGACCATCTGATCTCTGGCCACCATGCCACTGACACTGCGATCACCAATCGTGATCAAAAAACCTTTACTGGCCACGGTTGGATGCCTAAGGACACGAAAAATAGCCTCAGTAAGATCTATACCCTTAACAGAAAATTCATCGTTTTGTATTTCATGGCGAGTCGCATGCCGATGCATTTTTGGCGTTTTCCCGAACAACACCGACATCGGTAAATCAACGGGGTTATTACCAAAATGTTCATCAACAACCGTTATATTTTTGTGCTCTGTGGCCTCACCAACAACCGCATAGGGGCATCTTTCTCGCTCGCAAATTGCGGTAAATCGCTCTAAATCATCAGGCATCACCGCAAGTACATAACGTTCTTGAGCTTCATTACACCAAATTTCTACCGGTGACATACCAGGCTCGTCGTTGGGCACTGATCGAAGATCGAAGCGTCCGCCCGTGCCGCCATCTTTGACCAGCTCAGGCAGCGCGTTGGATAAACCACCTGCACCCACATCATGAATAAAAGCAATAGGGTTAACATCGCCCAACTGCCAGCAAGCATCAATAACCTCTTGGCAGCGTCGCTCGATTTCTGGATTTTGTCGCTGCACAGATGCGAAATCTAGGTCAGCCGAACTGGTTCCCGTGGTCATTGATGATGCCGCACCACCACCAAGTCCGATTAACATAGCGGGGCCACCCAGCACAATTAATTGCGCGCCAGGTTCAAATTCAGGCTTATCCACATGATCTTCGCGAATGTTGCCATAACCGCCAGCGATCATTATCGGCTTGTGATATCCACGACGCTCTCCGGCGAAATCGACCTCGAAAGTTCTAAAATATCCACAAATATTAGGACGCCCGAATTCGTTGTTGAAGGCCGCTCCACCGACTGGCCCCTCAATCATAATGTCTAACGCCGATACGATACGATCAGGTTTGCCGTAATCCTGCTCCCAAGGCTGAACAAAGCCCGGAATCTGCAAGTTTGATACCGTAAAGCCCACCAAGCCGACCTTCGGCTTAGATCCTCGACCAACGGCACCCTCATCCCTTATTTCTCCCCCCGAACCAGTACCAGCTCCTGCATAAGGTGAAATAGCGGTAGGATGATTGTGGGTTTCAACCTTCATTAATAGATGAACGGGCTCCTGACTGTAGCCGTAGTTTCTGGTCACAGGGTCTGGATAAAATCGACCGCCGGGGGTACCCACAACAACGGCAGCATTATCGGAATAGGCGGACAACACATTGTCCCCATTGACTGCATTTGTATTTCGAATCATGCCAAATAGCGAGTGCTGCTGATCCACACCATCAACAGTCCAGCTAGCATTAAAAATTTTGTGACGGCAATGCTCAGAATTTGCCTGGGCGAACATCATTAGTTCGGCATCCGAGGGATTGCGCTGCAAATCAATAAAATTGGCCACTAGGTAATCTATCTCATCAGCGGCTAGAGCTAAGCCCAAATTGACATTAGCGGCCTTTAAAGCCGCCTGTCCACCATTGACAACATCAACAAGCTTAAACGGTGCTGGCTGGTCATGGCTAAACAGAGCGCTGGCCTCGGATAACTCCCCAAAAACTGACTCTACCATCCTATCGCTCAGCAACTCTGCTACTACTGCAAGCTGTTGCGCTGACAGCAGAGTTGAAGCTTCAATATAGTAAGCAGTGCCTCGCTCCAACCGAACGACTGTCTGCAGCCCGCAATTGTGGGCAATGTCAGTCGCTTTACTCGACCAAGGAGAAATAGTCCCTGGACGGGGCACAACAAGAATCATTTGGCCACTTTTATCCACGTCTTGCTCGCTTGGACCATAGGTCAACAGCGCTTGTAAGGTCGTTGTTTCCCGTGGCGTGAGCGGCTTAGCTATCTCAGCGAAATGGATATATTCCGCGCAAACTGAGTGAATAGACGTATCTGACTCACGTAGCTTTGCCAGTAATTTTTCGCGCCGAAACGCCGAGAGAGAGGGTGCACCGCTAAGGATCATCATGGATGTTAGTCTCAAAATCATCAAGATTGGAAGTCGCGTATTCTAGCCGAAAAATTACGTCTTTGGCAGATAGAATTTGGCAAACCATGTACAATCTTTTGCAGGCCCTTTTGACAACGGCTGCAATGACAACAAAATAGTCCGGAGCCTGTACAACAAAGCTATGCGGCAACTATCGAAAAAAGTAAGAAAGACTCGCAACCGGATACTCCTGGCTATGATGGCATTGGGGCTAATACTGTATCTGTCGAGTAGTCGGCAAATGTCGGATCTTGAGCGAATACAAAGTCTTGGCTATTTGACCATGCTGACTAACCCAGGCCCAACTACCTACTTCGAAGATGGTAGGGGTGAAAATGGTTTTGAGTACTTTGTTGCAAAAGAATATGCCAAAAGCCTTAATGTCGCGTTAAAGGTACAACCAAAAAATAGCCTTCGCAGCTTGCTACTTGCCGTCGGTGGACCGCAGGGTGACTTTGCCGGATCCAATCTCGTTAAAACTGAGTTGCGCAGTGAATCCCTCACTTTTTCCGACCCCTATCTAGAAGTCACCCAACAGCTACTCTATCGTCGCGGACATACTAGACCCCAATCACTAGAGCAACTGGATGGTGATTTGCTCGTGATAACCAGCTCATCTCATAGCGAGCGACTTAAACTTTTGAAGAAAACCGTCCCTTCTCTAAATTGGCGAGAACAAGAGGACATAGAGATGCATGATTTAATGAGGATGGTGGATAGCGGTGAGATTGACTATGCCGTTGTCGATTCACTAGCCTACTTAGTCAACCGGCATATTTACCCCAATGCCGGACTTGCTTTTAATGTCTCTGAACCAGAACGANTGGCATGGGCTTTTCCCGCGCANAGCGATGGCACCCTTGTCGCGGCGGCTAACAAATTTCTAGAAACCTATATTTCCAGTGGTGAGATGGCTACTTTAGAGTCTCAACTGCTTTCTCAAAGTGAAAATTTCTCTGTGGCGGATTCGAAAAGACTCGGAAATTTGGTCGCCAGCCGCCTGCCAACTTACGAGGAATTATTTCGCAAGGCGGGAGAAAAATACAGCTTAGATTGGCAACTTTTAGCCGCCGTTGCCTATCAAGAATCTCATTGGAATCCTAGAGCCAAATCGCCAACGGGTGTTCGTGGATTAATGATGCTGACACTAGACACAGCAGCAGAAATGAACGTCTCTAATAGGCTAGATGCCGAACAAAGTCTCAATGGAGGCGCTGGTTATCTCAGTAAACTCAAACAACGGTTACCCCCTAGAATAGTCGAGCCTGACAGAACCCTATTTGCATTAGCCGCCTATAATGTTGGATTTGGTCATTTGGAAGACGCACGCATTTTGACCCAACGCAGCGGNAAGAGTCCCGATCTATGGTCAGACGTACGGTTATTTCTGCCCCTCTTAAGTAAGAAAAAGTTTTACTCTAAAAGCAAGCATGGCTACGCGCGTGGTGCTGAGCCGGTGTTATATGTCGATAACATTGAATATTACCAGCATTATTTACAACTACACTCGCGAGCCAATCAAGATGATTCGTCCACAGATACCCCGAACGGTAGCACTAATACCGACTGGCAAAAAAGTAATGTGCCCTCTATTTAGCTACTTTTTTATGCTTCTCTTTTGCCGAAAAAAATCAGCCATCATCGCAGCGCATTGCTCTGCTAGAACGCCACCATTCCAAGCTATAGAATGATTATAAGAACTATTTTCCATCAACTGAAACTGACTTTGTAAGGCGCCCGCTCGCGGTTCCAGTGCCCCAAAAATAACTCGTTTGATGCGCGCATGAACCATTGCCCCAACACACATAGTGCAGGGCTCGATGGTGACATACAGTTCACAACCGGTTAATCGATAATTATTTAAGGTAGCGCAAGCCCGGCGCATAGCCACCACTTCCGCGTGTGCAGTGGGGTCGCAACTGGATATCGGCTGGTTGTAGCCTTCAGCTATGATCATACCCTCATGAACAATCACTGCACCAACAGGCACTTCACCATGCTCAGCAGCATACTTAGCCAACTCTAACGCCCTTGTCATGAATGCAGTATCTGCAACCGAAGTCATGTTCATTTGCCCTGACCCAAAACTAATGTCGTTAACGAGACTTGTCATGATGCCAGTATTCGATCTAAATAGCGTTAACTAATACTGTGCTGACAAAATTGACCGCGGTACCGAAAAATGCGTATGTCAATAGTGACAATCATATATGCAGCAAAAAATTCACACTTCGGATAGTGTCCAACCTCACACTGATTAACAAAAGTGCTGGAGAATTAATGCGTAATTGAGTATACTTTATTCGAAGTCGTATAGACTTGTACTGTAGTCTGCGAGCGGTCCATTTCATTCACAGCGTTTTATCCAACGTCAGAAAACGGCCAAAAAAATATCCAAGTTAATATTAATTTCTCTAGGGGAGAATTATGAAAGGTAAAAACTTTTTTAAAGTGAATGCCATTGCTGCGGCAGTCATTGCAGGTAGCACCATGCTACCAAGCACTGCGCTGTTTGCACAGGAAATGGTAGAAGAAATTATTACCCTTGGCGCACGCGCCAAAGCACGTTCAGCAACTGACTCAGTAGCACCAGTTGATGTGATTAATGCGTCAGAGCTAGCAAACCAAGGTGATGTTGATATCACTAACTTGTTGCGTAACTCTGTTCCTTCGTTCTACGTCAGCGATCAACCGATCAGTGATGCAGGTACGATGGTNCGTCCGCAAGGCCTTCGTGGCATGGCAGCTGACCACACGTTGGTTTTGGTCAATGGCAAACGTCGTCATCGTTCATCTGTAATTCTTTGGGCTGCTGGCGGTATTTCAGACGGCGCACAGGGTCCTGACACGTCAGTATTTCCAACCGCTGCACTTAAGTCAGTTGACGTTCTTCGTGATGGTGCTGCATCTCAATACGGTTCGGATGCACTAGCCGGAGTTATTAATTTTAACCTAAAAGATGCAAGCGAAGGCGGAAGCATTTCGGTTAAAGCTGGTGAATATGGCGAGGGTGACGGAGAAATGACGTATGTGTCNGGGAACTTTGGTTTACCCCTTGGTGCTAATGGCTTTGTTAATACTACATTCGAAATTGGTTCTTTAGGCGATACTAACCGCGCAGTGCAGCGTGCAGATGCGGCTGGTCTAATTGCAGACGGATACCCGAACGTTCCAAACCCTGCGATGATCTGGGGTCGCCCGAAAGTTGACGACGACATGAAATTATTTGTTAATTTCGGCGCAGATTTGGGTAATAATACTGAGATGTATGGTTACGCTAACTCCACTACTAAGAAGATCGATGGTGGATTCTATTTCCGTAACCCGACCAACCGTGGTGGTGTTTACGGTAACGGATCAACACTTCTTATCGGTGATATGGACGGTGTTGGCGTGGGTACTGATTGCCCCGTAGTGACATTAGACGGCAATACTCCAGATCCAGTTGCGATGGCTCAGGTCGCTGCAGATCCAAACTGCTTCTCTTTCCAAGAAACGATTCCTGGCGGCTTTACTCCACGATTTGGTGGCACCATGACTGACCAAGCAATGTTGTTTGGTCTAAGAGGTGAGATGGCTAATGGCGTTGGTTGGGATGTAAGCAGCTACTATGGCAAGAACGAAGCTGACTTCTTCATTAATAACACTGTCAATGCAAGTATGGGTCCTGACTCACCACGTGACTTCGATCCTGGTCTTTATCGTCAAGTCGAAACGTCGTTAAATGCTGACTTCACTTATGCTATGAGTGACGCTGTCAACTTGGCATTTGGTGCAGAGTACCGTAATGAAGAGTTCACTATCGGCGCGGGCGATGTTGCTTCATCTACTGCTGGAGTTCTGGGGACTCAAGGATTCAGCCTTTCTAGTAATGGCTTCCCTGGATTCTCTAAAGGTATTGCTGGTGTTTTTGACCGTAGCAACACTGCCGTTTATGTGGAAGCCGATTGGCAAGCGTCAGATGACTTAGTAATCATTGGTGCATTACGGTTCGAAGACTTCGATGGTTTCGGTACAACAACTAACTACAAGTTGGGTGCTAACTACCATATCAGTGAAGATACGGGCGTTCGTGGAACCATTAGCACTGGCTTTAAAGCGCCTACACCAGGGCAATCAAATGCGTCAAACGTTTCCACCGTAATTGATGGGAACCCNGATTCTGCTACCTTCGGTAAGTTAGTCAATAGGGGCGTTATCCCTTCGACTAGTCCGGTTGCCGTAATTTACGGTGGTAAGGAATTGGGCCCAGAAGACTCTGAAAACATGACCTTCGGTGTCTATACTACAGTCGGTATGTTTGATATCACTCTGGACTATTTCTCGATCGACGTTGATGATCGCTTGAATTTCTCTAAGAATGTTAACTTGTCTACCGATGACATTAATGCTTTGATCGCCGCAAAAGTTCCTGGCGCTGGTGATATGTCTCAATTCCGTTTTTACACTAATGATTTTGATACTAGTACTACCGGTGTTGACCTNGTTGTATCAACGAGCACTGATTGGATGGGCGGCACTACAGATTGGAATCTAGCTTACAACCAAACCAATACTGACGTTACTAATCGTGGTGCTACTATTGATGACGAGCGAGAGAAGCGCATCGAAGAAATGACTCCAGATACTCGTTGGAACTTGTCTGCTAATCATATGATGGGCGATTGGAGAATGCTTGCCCGCATCAGCTACTATGATGATTGGTATGATAGTGGTGAAGGACTTGTGTACCCTGGCGAGAATGTTGTTGATTTAGAACTAGCGTANAACATCAATGACAATTCATCAGTCATGGTTGGCGGTAACAACGTACTTGATGAAGCGGGAGATACTTTGCACAACATCAATTCGTACGGCAACCTTTACAGCACACAAGCNCCTATGGGCTTCAGTGGTGCATTCTGGTACGCCAAGTACAGCTACAACTTCTAATAAGCTGCGTAAGCGCTAATTAGAATACTAGATCAGTGCAACAAGACTGACTTAGGGTAAACAAAAAGGGATACCAGATGGTATCCCTTTTTTTATCCGTNGCCGGTTAGTTATGAATCGAACAGTTATTCAACCTCCTTATATCTATATCTGAATGCTCAAGCTCTCCCCCGAGCCGTATGTTATTTTTTAACAATTAACCATTAGTTTTCCCTAATTAATGCTCAGTTGTACTAAATCAATACAAATATCAATAACGCTCTCAGTTATTGTGTNCACCGTCTGGCNTTTTCAAGCTAACGNGACTACATTTANTAGGTTGCCAATTTTGGTAATGAATACTTAATTTCTCTAGGGGAGAATTATGAAATCTAAAAATATATGGAAAATTAATGCAATTGCAGCAGCAATGGTTGTGGGGGGCTTTGCTCTACCAGCAGTCGCTGACACCACTGCCACCTTGGAAGAGGTTGTTGTAGTGGGTTCTCGAGGCGCACCTCGCTCTGTAGGTGACTCACCAGTGCCTGTCGATGTAATTGGCTCAGAAGAGCTGGGCAAAGCAGCTAGTAACGATCTAATGATGCAGCTTCAGGCTGCGGTTCCGTCATTAAATGTCCATTTACAACCTATTAGTGATGCGGCAAGTATGATTCGTCCGGCTAACCTTCGTGGTTTGTCATCAGACAGCACTCTAATAATGATAAACGGCAAGCGACGTCACCGTGCTTCGGTTATCGCCTTCCAAGGTGGCGGTGTTAACGATGGCTCTCAGGGAGCGGATATTTCTGTGATCCCGAGTATCGCCCTTAAGTCCGTAGAAGTACTGCGTGACGGTGCAGCTGCTCAGTATGGTTCTGATGCTGTTGCTGGCGTGATCAACTTTGTATTGGATGATTCTTCTGAAGGTGGTAGCTTAACTATCAAGCAAGGCGAATACCAAGCTGGCGACGGAGCAAGTACCGTAGTCGCAGGAAAAATGGGTATGCCACTAACTGATGCTGGCTTCATGAACGTTAGCTTTCAAATGAAAGAAAACGATGCCACATCACGCAGCATGCAGCGCCCAGATGCTCAGAGCCTTATTGATGCTGGAAACACTGCTGTTACTTTACCTGCCCAGATTTGGGGCGCTCCAATCATTGATGATGATGTCACTTTCTTCTTCAACTCTGGCTTGGATCTTGGTGATGGTAGTCGCGTCTACGCATTTGGTAACTACTCTGAACGCGACATCGATGGCGGTTTCTATTACCGTAATCCCGATGGCCGTGGCGGTGTATTTACTAAAGGTGACGGTACTCGTCTCATTGCAGACGTAACAGGTGATATGTCAGGTAACTGCCCAACGGCACTTGACCCATCTGACTATGCCGGAAGAGATGCTGTTATAGCAGATCCAAACTGCTACATCCTCAACCAAGCAGCACCTGGTGGCTACACACCTCGCTTCACTGGTAACATCACCGACTCCTCCTTTACCATGGGTCGAAGCGGCGAGATTGCAGCAGGACCAATGTCCGGTACTGCCTATGATGTAAGTGGGTCCGTGGGTCGCAATGAATCCTCATTTGGCTTGAATAATACGTTCAACCCATCAATGGGTCCTGACTCTCCTCGTGACTTTAAAACGGGTAGTTATATTCAACTAGCCAAGACCTTCAATATTGATATGTCGAAGGAATATGGCTCTACACTTGTTGCTTACGGTGCTGAATGGCGTGAAACAACATTCTCCGTAATTTCAGGTGAAGAGGCTTCTTGGAAAGCGGGTAAATATGCNACTCAAGGATTCAACGTAGGGTCACACGGTTTTGCCGGTTTCTCTCCTGATTCAGCGGGCGCATTCTCACGACGCAACTATGCTGTCTACGGTGATGTTTCAAACCAGGTTAATGATGACTTGTTTGTGCAGGGCGCTATTCGTTANGAAGACTATAGCAGTGGTATTGATACCACTAACTANAAGGTAGCCTTCAACTATAGATTGAGTGACAACGTAGCACTTCGTGGCTCACACAGCACTGGCTTCCGCGCGCCAACACAGGGCCAGGCCAACGTCGTTAATACTCAAACCACCCTTGTTGATGGTCAATTGACTCAAGCGCAAACGCTTCCCGGTTTTAAACTGGGTGCTGATCAATTGCAACCAGAGGAATCTACGAGCTTTGCAATGGGTATCGTAGCTACTTTGGGCGAAATTGAGATAACTGCTGATTGGTTCAATATTGAGGTAGATGATCGTATTGCTCTTACCAGTAATGCTGCACCAACTGATGCTCAGCGCGCTGCCATGGGTGCTGCTGGTGTTCCTAACCCAGAGTTGATCGGTGAAGTTAACTACTTTACCAATGACTTCAACACTGAGACTTCAGGACTTGATATCGTAGCAACGCTGGGCGCTGATCTTTGGGGCGGAAGCACTGAATTCAGTGCAGCCTATAACTACACAGACACAGAAGTATCCGATCAGGGTAATGTGACTAGTGATAGTAAGGTCAAGCGTTTAGAAGAAGGACTTCCTAACCATAGAGCAACCTTTACCATGAACCAGAACTGGGAAAATGTTAGCGCTTTTGTTCGTGCTAACTACTTCGGTGAATACTATGCTGTTCATGCTGACTGGTTTGGTAATGATGCTGACTCTGCTATGACATTTGATATGGANGTGACCTACAGCCTAAATGATAGCTTTGACGTTTCTGTCGGTGGTCAAAATATATTTGATCAAGACGCAGAACGCATTGAGGGTTCCGCTGGTGCCGTCGCTGAAGGTGTTCCTGGAAATGTTCTTGGTGCAATCTTCTATGAGACCTCACCAATGGGTATCGAAGGCGCTTACTGGTACGTTAAAGCNGGTTACAACTTCTAATTAACCGAGTATGGGTTTGTTAGAAGATTAGGTCAGAGTTATTTCTCCGACCTAAAATAAACAAAAAGGGATGCCATCTGGCATCCCTTTTTTTATACACATAGATATCTGCGCGACAATTAAGTCTGTTCAGATCTCACTTAGCATTCAAAATATCAATTTGTTTTTGAAACGCAAAACTGAGTGAGAAAATACTGACCACACTGGCAATGACAACCAACTTTTGGATTGTCGCTTGCCTGACCATTTCTTCGGGGTTGTCGAAAGGATTGCCCCCTTGTAACTGATAAATGACATAGGCGACTACGCAAACTAAGTAGGCTGCTGTTACCATAGAAAAACGGTTATCTACATCGCTGCGNACCAACACTATGAGATATAAGAGTGACGCAGGAACCATCAACCTAAAGGCATTGACTGCAAAAAAAACATGGAGATCAAGGTATAGGTCATAGGGTGTCAGACCTACTCCCGCAAAAAAGGCAGTACCAACCAAAAAAAACAGAGCGCCCACCAACGCTAACCAACGATTAATCACGTCCTCATGAAATAGCTTTTGCACATACAAAAAGGCGATGCCAACCGCCACAAAAAGGAGCATCGCCATATTAAAAAAGAATCCAGCAATAAAATTCACCTCATCAGAGTGCGAATAATAGCCTCCCAAATCACTTAGAAAGTTGTGGGTAAATGAGTAACCTATCTGTNCAGGATTATGAATGTTTCCTCCTGGATAAAAGTACATGCCGATGCACACTGCACCGAGAAAAAAAACCGACACAACACGCAGCACTTTAACTGGCCAAAAGTTATCCATTATATTCCCTCACTATTTTGAANCCTCAGATTAGCAGACGTCTTTGAATTAGTCAGCTTAAGAAGAAACTCACTTGCTTTTTTAGTGTAAATGAGAATAATAACCGTTCTCAAATATTCATTTACAAGGATTTAGAAATGGCTTTTCGCACTCTTTTTTTCAGCGCACTATTAATGTTACTAGTANCACCGTATTCATTGGCAGTGGCGGAGGTGAACGTCTACTCGGCGAGACAAGAGTCTCTTATAAAACCTCTTTTAGATCGCTTTACTGAGCAGACAGGGGCCAAGATCAATTTAGTCACCGGTAAGGGTGATGCGCTGCTGACGCGATTAAAAAGTGAGGGGATGAACTCACCCGCAGATGTACTCTTAACCGTCGATGCTGGGCGTCTTTATCGAGCCCAGGAAGCGAGCATACTGCAAGCTGTAGAATCTGATGATCTCAATCGGCTAATTCCTAGTCATCTNCGTAGCGCTGACAATCAGTGGTATGGCTTGAGCGTGAGAGCCCGAGTTATTGTATTTGCAAAAGACCGTGTAAAGGCTAACCAGTTGAGTACCTATGAGGCTCTTAGCGATCCTCAGTGGCAGGGTAAAATCTGTGTACGTTCGTCCAGTAACATCTATAACCAATCGTTAGTTGCCGGCATGATTGCGTCACAGGGAATGTTNAAAACTGAGGCTTGGCTCAAAGCCTTTGTAGCCAACTTTGCGCGTCCTCCCGCAGGTGGAGACCGAGATCAAATTAAAGCNGTAGCCTCTGGCCAGTGTGATGTAGCCGTCGTTAATAGCTACTATTTAGGCGGAATGTTGCTATCAGATGATCAGGCTCAACAAACAGCTGCCAGTAAGGTAACACTGTTCTGGCCCAATCAAAAAGATCGAGGCACCCATGTAAATATCTCTGGCGCTGGTATCACTCAGTCGGCGAAGAATATTGAATTGGCACAAAAATTGATCGCGTTCCTAGCCTCCAATGAAAGCCAAGAATGGTATGCTGAGCGTAACAATGAGTTTCCTGTGAGAGACGCTGTAAAGGTGAGTACCGTCTTAGAGTCTTGGGGTCCATTTGTGGCCGACAAGCTAAATGTAACAGAATTGGGCCGCAATAATGCTGCGGCTATTATGGCTATGGATCGTGCTGGTTGGAAATAGACTCTAGATCATCAGGTTTTAACGCGACCAACCAATCTTCTGGGCGGGGTTGGCGCACATACCTCTATATTGTAACAGCCATTATTGCTGTGCCGATGCTGGTGATTTTCGCCAGTCTGCTGCAACCCTTTTCCAGTGCCTGGCAGCATTTGTTTGACACCGTGCTCAAAGACTATATTACTAACTCTCTGTTATTAATGGCAGGTGTTGGCGCTGGCACACTCATACTCGGGGTGAGCGCTGCTTGGCTAACCGCGATGTGTGAATTCCCTGGTCGTAGGATTTTATCTTGGGCATTTCTCTTACCCATGGCTATGCCAGCCTATATTATTGCCTACACCTATACTGGGATATTAGACTTCTCTGGGCCACTGCAGACAGCGCTGAGAGACACTTATGATTGGCAATATGGAGACTACTACTTCCCCGAAATACGCTCCTTGGGCGGCGCTATATGCATGCTCTCACTGGTACTTTATCCCTATGTCTACATGCTTGTTAGAGTGGCTTTTTTAGAGCAGTCTACTGCAGTCCTTGAAGCCAGTCGAAATCTGGGTAAAAAGCCTTGGCAAACATTGTTTTTGGTCGCGCTCCCCATGGCCAGACCTGCGATTGTGGCAGGTGTTAGCTTAGCGCTAATGGAGACCCTAGCCGACTACGGCACCGTGGCTTATTTCGGCGTCAGCTCCTTCACTACCGGAATCTTTCGCACTTGGTATGGGCTTGGCGAACTCACCACCGCAGCTCAGTTGTGCGCATTTTTGATGCTATTTGTATTTGCTCTGATAATGGCTGAACGTTGGTCCAGACAGCGACTTAGATTTCATCATCACTCTGCCCAGAAAAAAATGGCGCGACTGCAATTAAGTGGGTGGCGATCAATACTGGCAATGTCTATCGGTAGCCTTATTATCTTTCTTGGATTCATCCTGCCTGCAGCACAACTCTCTATTTGGGCCTCAATCGGCTGGCAGGAGAAACTCAACGCTGACTTTCTGCGCCTTCTCTTCAACAGTTTTGCATTGGCTGCTATTGCCGCCGCATGCTGTTTACTGGTTGCAGTATTTTTGGCCTATACCAAACGTGTCTTCGCTTCACGTATTGAACTGGGCGCTGTGGCTGTTGCTAGCCTCGGTTATGCTGTCCCTGGCACTGTTATTGCCGTCGGTGTTCTAATACCGGTCGCATGGCTTGACAATCAAATTGATTTCTTGA
>JGI24539J26755_10000113_pt1 | contig 35238 bp, 25 predicted proteins | sample NorSeaMetagenome_2_FD_26755 | JGI IMG/M metagenome (IMG submission 26755) | reverse complement strand
CTTCTTCTTCTTCAGGTTCTTCAGTCGACTCTTTTTCAGGTTCAGTTACTTCTACTTCTTCCTCAACAACTTCATTTTCTGATTCTGAAGCTTCTTCAATTTGTACTTGCGTTTCAACAACTGGGACAGGTACGTATGCATTTAAAGCTTCTACCAAACCTGGAACAACTTTGTATGCTTTTTTATATTTGTCACACAAGGCTTTTAAAGTAGCTACCTCTTGACCCTCAAATTCTTGCACAAGAGCCCCAATTTTCTTTATTTGTCTCGGGTGGTATAGTGTGAAAAAATCTTTTAATAATTGTTCGAANTTTNTGGCTACTGACATAATCAAATCGTTATTTATCGGTTTATCAATATGAAATTTAANCAAATTTACTTACACACTGTAACTTTTGTTTCATTTAATTGTTTTAAAACAAGAACTTAGAGNNATTTANGTTTTAAACNCGGGATTTAAGGTATTGACTACAGAAGACTACAATAAAGTTGTGAAAGAAAATTAGTCATAGGCTATTTGGATATGTCTTTAAATTAACTAAAGATGAAGAGGATGCCAATGATTTAGTTCAAGATGCTTTTATGAAGCTTTGGATAAACCGTGAAAAAGTTGAGTTTAAGAAAGCCAAGTCATGGTTGTTTACTACTGCGCATAATGCGTTTATAAATTTTATAAAAAAGAGTAATAGACAACAGCGAATGGAAGAAGGAGTGGATGTTCCTGTTGAAGCTAAGAATCGATTTGAATTACAAGAGATTATCGATTTAGCAATGAAGAGCTTACCTGAACTTCAAAAGTCAATTGTTCTTTTAAGAGACCTGGAAGGTTATAATTATAAGGAAATTGGAGATATGCTAAAATTAAATGAATCTCAGGTGAAGGTTTATTTGTTTAGAGCTAGAAAGAAAATTAAAGACCAAATTAAAGACCTAAGTATTTTAAAGGTATGATTGGAAAAGAAAATATAGAAGAAAAGATATTTGAATATTTCGAAGGAGACTTATCTCCTAAGGAAGCTTCGGATTTAGAGATATTTATTCAAGATAACCCGGAGTATAAGGAGGATTTTGATGCATGGAGAAATAGCACTGTTGTTGCAGCGCCGATGACTTATAAATTTTCGGATGAACTATTGGTGGAAGAATCAACTTCTCCAAAAGGTTGGTTTAAGTGGGCTTCAGGTGGTGCTTTTTTGTTCTTAATCTCATTTGCGTCAGTTAGTTTGCTTAATAACTACTCTGATTCAAATGAAAAGATAGCTGTACTCAAAGGAGGTATTGAAGAGTTGAATTCAATTTCTCAGTCTGAAAGTATAATCACTCAATCTGGTATTTATGATGTTAATTTAAATTTGAATACGTCAAAATTAGAAAATTTTATATCTACTGCTGTTAATGAAGATCAAATCTTAATTAAAAAGACGTTTAAATCTGAAAATTTAAGGCCTAATATTAATAGTGATTTAACTTCAAGTAAAAGATTAAATTCAAAAAACACTAAGTCTGAATTAGGTGCCGATGTTTTGATTCGTTCAATCATTAACAATGATCAAAGTAATCAAGACTCGAGAATAAAACCTTTACTAAACATTGATAAGTTCAGTACAATTACTGAATTTAATAAGATTTTTGTTGCTTCAAAAAGTCGTTTAGAATTAGTAACTAAAGGCTTATTTAGCTTAAAAGAATTTAAGTATGATTACGAAAACCCCAATCAGCCTAAATTCTTTGTGACAAATTTTAAAGATCCTTATTTAAATTACTCTTTAGCTCATCTTCTTGAAGAGAATGGAAGTTTTGCAGGAAATGGCTCACATGGTTTAAGGGCAAAAATGTTATACAGGACTGAATGGCCAAATGCTAGTGAAGAGAGCGTTACTTCACAAATATTTTCTGTAGATGAATACGTAAGTGCTTTAAAAGGTGGTTTAGGTGTATTTGTTAATGCAGATAGAATAGGACATGGGAAATTTAACAGTACCGCTGCATCTATTGTTTATTCTCCTAAATTAGTAGTTAAAGGGATAAGTTTAGAGCCCTCTTTCAAATATACTTATAACCAGAAGAGTATTTCTTGGAATCAAGTTGAAGAAAATGATGTTAAAGATCCTAGAAATGGAGTTTTGTACGCTTCAATTCCTTTTTCACCGGATGAAATTTTGAAATCTAATTTTGTTCATCATGACCTAGGATTAGGTATGTTAATTAATGCTAAGAAGTTTTTTATTGGTGCGCAAGTAGATCATCTTAATAAACCATCTTATACAAGTTCTATTTTTGATCAGGATATTACTATACCAACAAAAATTTCTGCAATGTGCGGAACTGATATCATGAAAAATAAGGATGGAAAGTTAATTTTTAGTCCATCATTTAACTTTGTAAAGTTTGGTAATTATTCTACACTTTGGACGAACGCTCAAGTAAGCTATTTAGGATTTTTATTCGCTGGAGGATTTGCGACTAATGAAGAGTTAATGACGAGTTTAGGATATGGAAACAAAAAAGTTAGATTGGTTTATGGTTTAGGTTTTTCAAAGCCTAGTGAGTTTTCAGGATTAGTAGTTTCTGGCAAGTACTACGAATCACACCAATTAAGTTTAACGGTTAATCTTCAACCTAAAAAAAGATAGGCATAAGGAAATCAGCTATTAAGAAAGACCAAAGGCAATTTTTTTTTGGCAAATTCCATCAATTTTATTCATTTTTAAATTCATCAAATTATGAAAAGGAAGGTCTATGCGTTTTTTTTAACGGTCGTAAGTTTTATTTCTGTAGCTCAGGATAACCAGTATTCTCAGTTTTATGCCAATAAATTATATTTAAATCCTGCTTTTGCGGGAACCGAAATTTGTCCTCGAATAACACTAGGTTTTAGAGATCAATGGCCTGGTTTAGCAGGAGAATACGTAAGTTATTCAGCTTCCTATGATCAGTCGGTAAACAATACAGGAATCGGAGTGTTATTTAATGGCGATGATGCTGGTAAAGGGGTTTTGAAAACGAATACAATATCAGCTATTATGAGTCCTAAAGTACAATTAACAAACGTCTATACCTTATCTTTTGCTGTGTCTGCAGGGATCATTCAGAAAAAACTGGATCATTCAACTTTAGTTTTTCCTAACCAAATTACTCTAGATGGTCTAAATTCAGTTCCTCAGGAAATAAATAGTGATGTTTCTAAAATTACACCAGATATTTCTACAGGGATATTATTGTATTCAAATGATGTTTATGTGGGATACTCAATGCATCATGTGCTTCAACCAAATAATATCTTATTAGGTCCCGCTGGTTTATTGTATCGAAGGCATACGATGCATTTAGGTACAAATATTTCACTTCCAAAACCTCCAGGAACACGAAAGAAAGATGTAGCAAAACTTGCTCCTCAAATAGTGTTTCAAAGGCAAGGTCCACACACTGAAATGAATTTTGGAATGTATTTTTCCAAAAGTAAATTTACAACGGGTTTATGGTATAGAGGTGAAGACGCCCTTATTTTAGTTGTTGGTGTTCAGGCGAATAAATATAGTTTCGGGTTTAGTTACGACGCCACGATTAGCAAATTATCAGATCAATCTTTGGGTGCTTTAGAAATAACAGCATCTTACAAATTTAATTGTGTTTCTAGGTCTAAAAACATAAATCGAATAGATTGTCCTTCTTTCTAGCAACATTTTAAGAAACGTTGCGTTTTTTGTATTAAAACTGGTTTAATTATTGCTGATAAAACTTAAAATAATTAGTAATTCTATAACTTAGTAGCGTACTTATGAAAAACTTAATTTTATTCATTCTTTGTCCTTATTTGCTTTTGGCGCAAGGAGAATTTGATCAATGGAGATTTGGGTATAATGCAGGTATTGATTTTAGCGCAGGTTACCCTGTTGTTGTTTCTTCAGGAGTATCTATAAGTTCTCCAGAAGCCGCCGCAAGTGTAAGTGATTGTGATGGTGATTTGTTGTTTTATACAGATGGACAGGATGTTTGGGCAAAAAATAATAACAGAATGCAAAACGGTTATGATCTCCGCGGTGTCGGAGCTGCATACCCTTCAAGTCAAGGTACTTTAATTGTAAAACGTCCTCAAAGCTCTTCAATTTATTATATTTTTACTTCAAGTGATATATTTGGTGTGAATTATTCCATTGTTAACATGGCTGCAAATGGTGGATTGGGAGCTGTAATTCAAAAAAACATTAATTTAAGTAATGGACTAACCCAAAAATTAGGGGTTACTTATCATGGAAACGGTAAAGATATATGGGTAATTACTCATTATGAAAACTCTGATGTTTACGAGGCTTTTTTAGTTACGCAAACTGGTATTGGAGGAAGTAGTGTCAAAAGTTCTTCTGGACCAAAATTTACTAGTTCTCATGGTGATATTAAGTTTAATCAATCGGGGACTAAAGTTGCAGCAGTTGTTCAGGATCAGGATTTAATAACACTAGCTGATTTTAATAAAAATACAGGGAAAGTTTCTAATTCTTACGGAGTTATTGGTGAGATCAAACATCCTCATGGGTGTGAGTTTTCACCTGATGATTCTAAGATGTATGTTTCTGCTTGGGATGTTTCATCTTCTGGAGGTGTATTTCAATTTAATACATTAAGTTCAAATGCCTCAATTCTGATATCTCCTGTGAAAGTTTCAGGTAGTTATACTCCTAATGGCTCAATTCAATTAGCTCCAGATGGGAAAATATATATATCAAATGATGGCGGTTTGTTTCAGAATTCATATTTAGGGGTAATTAATTTCCCGAATAACTCAGCTGGGAGTATTGGCTTTAACGATCGTGGAATAAACTTAGGTAGTGGTAGTAGTTCATGGGAACTGCCTAATGTTATTTTAACAAATAACGATCTTCCAACTTCTAAATCTATTCTATCTTCGAAATTTTGTTTTGGTAATGCAACTCTTTTTTCATTGTCGAATAATTCTGGTTTAGTAGAGGTGCTTTGGGATTTTGATGATCCAAATTCAGGAATATCGAATTTTAGTTCAACACTATCTCCTAATCATATATTTTCTGAGCCAGGAGTTTACACGATTAATGTTAAGGTGACAAATGTTTGTGATGTTGAAGAGTATTCTCAAGTCATTACGATCCAAGATATTCCTGATTTGAACTTAGATTCAGTGACTGTTTGTCCTGATATAAGTGTTCAAGTAGGTGAGGATGCGGAACTTGGAGTAGTTTATAATTGGTCTCCAAGTTTAGGTTTAAGTGATACTGAGGTTAGTAATCCCTTTTTTAATTCTTCTGATACTAAGAGCTCAAATATCGAATATGTATTATCGGCTAAGTCTTCTAATGGTTGTTTGGCTTCTGATACCTTATCAATTGAGTTGAACCCTAAGTTTATAGGAACTCCTGATGTTTATTTATGCCCTGGATTTGGTGTGACATTGTTTTTAGATTCTGCAATTAAAACTGCAACTTGGGAAAGTAATATTTTTGTAAACGATTTATCCAGTTTATCACCTTACGTTACCCCTGATATACCAACCAATTTTATGGTTGATCTAATAGACTCTAATAATTGTTATTATTCAGATACTGTATTTGTCAATTCTTTAGTAGGGGTTCCTGTTTCTGCAGGAATAGATAAAAGTGTATGTTATGGCGATTCAATTACTATAGGTGAAGAGACATCTCCAGATAGTTCATCGTTTAGTTGGTCGCCAATTGAAGGAATCACTAATTCAAGTTCTGTTGTTACTCAAGCTTCACCTGTTTCTTCACAATGGTATTATGTAACTGTTACAAATGATACATGTTCAGCTTTAGATTCGGTTTATGTTTTAGTTAATGAGTTGCCCACTCTAAATTTAGTTCCAGTTGATACGTCTATTTGTATGTTAGATACAGTTTTCTTTTCCGTGACGGGATCTGAAGATTATAATTGGTTTGTTGATGATAGTTCTGTCTTAGCTTCAAATAAATATGAAGTTGCTCTTCAAAAGGATTTAGTTGTGGTTGTCGAGGGGAAAGATGTAAACGGTTGTGTAGGTTTTGACACTAGTTTAATTAAAGTATTACCACTACCATTTTTAAATTTAACACCTGACGCTTCGATTTGTATTGGTGATAGTATTAAACTAACGGTTAGTGGAGGAGTAGATTATTTATGGTCTGAAAGTTCTTTTGGAGTAGATTCTGTTGTTGAATTTATACCTAAAAAAACGAATGTTTATTCTGTGAAAGTAGTTGGTTCAAATTCATGTTATGATGTTGATTCAGTACTAGTTGTTGTACATGATTTACCAACAATAGATTTAATGAGCGATACCCTTATATGTGAAGGCTCTAGAGCTTATTTATGGGCGCGCGGTGGAGAAACATATGAGTGGTCTCCAAATCTTCACTTAGGTAGTAACTTAGGCAGTGAAGTTATTTCTTCACCAATAGATCCTATTTCGTATAAAGTTGTTGTTATCGATTCTAACAAATGTATAGACTCGATGTTTACAAGTATAGATATAAATGTGAATCCAATTGCTAATTTTAATTACAGCATTTTACCTATTTGTAAAGGTTTAGGAGTTGAGTTTTCTGATAGCAGTGAATTNGCTGATAGTTATAGCTGGTTTTTTGGGGATGGTTCTTATTCAAATGAAAAAGATCCATATCATGTCTTTAAATATAACAGTAACACAAGAACTTCATTGGTTATAGGTAATAATGATGTTTGCTATGATACATTAAAAATGGACTTTAATTGGCCAGAAATTTCAAATGTTATAGATGTTTTTCTGCCTAATATTATTACTCCAAATAGTGATGGTATTAACGATTGTTTAACAATAACGGTACCAAGTGAGTTTGAATCGTGTACTTCATTCATTATATATAACAGGTGGGGTATGAAAGTTTTTGATTCATCATTAGAGTTTCATCAAAACTTTTGTGGTTACAATGCTTATAATCATAAAGCTTTAAGTGAAGGTACCTACTTTTATAAGGTAAAGATTGGTGCTTATTACCTAAATGGGTTTGTAAGTATCGTTAAATAATTGGAAGGGGAGATGCTGTAATATTTATATTTTAATAAGACCTAGATGTCTTTTAAACCCATTAAGTTTTTTTCCATTGCCTCAATAGAAATTTCTTTATATTTTTTAGGGACCATAAATTCAGTATCTAAAATTTCAGTTTTTTCAACTTCAATAGCTGTGAAATGCATAACAACATTAAATCGTTCAACTCTATATTCCATTAAAACACCTGGAATCTCTTTAAATGGAGTACACCAGTTAGGGTCTTTAATCTTGATTTGATCAGTATACCATAAATCATAAAAATATTGTTTGTTGGGACTGTCAACTTTTACTTGTGCTTTGTGGCAAAGATAACCAGCTATCGATTTGGTATCTGGAAGTAATTCAAACTTATGATTTGGAATTTGTGCTATTAGCTCATCAACTTGTTTGGTTCCTCTATGAGACACATTTTTTTTTCTCATGAATTTTAACATTTCATGAAGATGTTTGTCTTGTGTGTTTGTGATATAACCTATTTTAATCATTCCTAATCCAAAAGTCAATTCCGTATTAATGTTATTGTTTTTGAATTGCATCTCCATTTCGGATGGCATTAGTTTTTCCATCCATTTGTCTTCTATAGGTCGAGGGTAAGAAATGTCATAAGTTATGATGCCTTCAGTGACGGCATTACCATCGTCTTCACAGGTTCCTGCGAGTAATAATGGTAAGCCAATAATTGTTATTAATTTAAAAAATTGTTTCACTTATTAGCTTTAGGCAAATGTTAATGTAATACTAAAATCAATTATTTTATAACGGTGCAACGTTAAAAAAAGTTTCCGATGATACAAAGTAATTAAAATATTGTTATTTTTTGGAATGTGGTATTATAAAAAATCTATAATTCATGGTTGACAAGTTTATTACGCGATATTAAAAATCAATAACGCTCATCAGTATGGGTGCGTTAAATTAAGTACTTTTACTTTTATGCAGGATGTTTCAGAACTAAGACCTATTTCAGATTGGTTACCAACCACACTTAAAGAAGTAAAAAAAAGAGGATGGGAGGAATTGGATGTTATTCTTTTTTCTGGAGACGCATATGTTGATCATCCCTCTTTTGGTTGTGCTGTAATTGGTCGTATAATTGAATCTGAAGGTTTAAAAGTTGCAATTGTTCCGCAACCAAATTGGAAAGATGATCGTGACTTTTTAAAACTTGGTAAGCCTAAATTATTTTTTGGTGTTACGGGCGGATGTATGGATCCTATGGTTAACCATTATACGGCTTCGAAAAGAAAAAGGTCTACAGATGCTTACACTCCTGGTGGAGTATCAGGTTTTCGTCCAGATTATGCAACGAGCGTTTATACTCAAAAATTAAAAACATTATTTCCCGATATTCCTGTTTTAATTGGAGGAATAGAAGCGTCTTTAAGAAGAGTGACGCATTATGATTACTGGAAAAATGAGCTTTCCCCTTCAATTTTAAAATCCTCTGGAGCTGATATGTTAGTTTATGGTATGGGAGAGCAGCCTTTAAGAGAGGTTCTTGGTTTGTTATCAAAAGGAGTACCTTTTGATAGAATTGATACTGTAAAACAGACAGCTGTACTAAAATCAGAGAAATTACCAAAAGTAAAAGCTTGGGAAGATATTGAAATTGCATCTCATGGAGAATGTTTGAAGGATAAATTATCTTATGCCAAGAATTTTAAAGTAATAGAGCAAGAGTCTAATAAAACGTTTGCTCGAAGAATTATTCAGCAAGTTGATGGCGATATGTTGGTTATTAATCCACCATATCCTACCATGACTGAAAAAGAAATGGATACTTCATTTGATTTACCCTATACAAGAATGCCTCATCCCAAATACAAAAAGAGGGGTGTGATTCCTGCTTATGAGATGATTCGTCACTCTGTAAATATGCATAGAGGTTGTTTTGGGGGTTGTAGTTTTTGTACAATCTCTGCGCATCAAGGAAAATTTATAGCCAGTCGTTCTCAAGATTCTATAATGAAAGAGGTTGATCAGGTTACAAAAATGCCTGATTTTAAAGGGTATATAAGTGATTTAGGAGGTCCTTCTGCTAACATGTATAATTTAAAAGGGAAAGATCAGGCAATTTGTGACAAATGTGTAAGTCCATCTTGCATTCACCCAGTTATTTGTTCCAATTTGGATACGAGTCATAAGTCAATGGTTGAAATACTGAAAAAAGTTGATAACCATCCTGAAGTGAAAAAAGCTTTTATTGGTAGTGGTATTCGATATGATTTGTTAACAAATTCTTACAATAAGAATGGAGACAACTCTATGGATGAATATCTTGAACAGGTTGTGACGCGGCATATTTCTGGAAGACTAAAAGTTGCTCCGGAACATACTGCCGATAAAACGTTAAAATTAATGCGAAAGCCTTCTTTTAAACACTTTAAGTTGTTTAAAAAGAAGTATGATATGATTAATAAAAAACACAACTTAAACCAACCTTTAATCCCTTATTTTATTAGTTCCCACCCAGGAACAGATGCTGCAGATATGGCAGAGCTTGCCGCCGAAACTAAAGACTTAGGTTTTAAGTTGGAACAAGTTCAAGATTTTACGCCAACTCCAATGACTGTAGCTACAGTTATTTACTATTCAGGTTATCATCCATACACGTTAGAGAAATTAGAAACTGCAATTGAAACTGATGAGAAGAAGGATCAAAATGTGTTCTTTTTTTGGCATAAACATGAAAACCACGGGCAGATAAGAAAGCAACTTAAAAAAATAAATAGACCAGATTTAGAAACACGACTTCTAGGGGCTACTGCTGCAAAGGGAAACGCAACCAAAGTAGATGGTGGTAAAAGTCAGAAACCTATGCCAGAGTGGTTAAGCGACCGAAGAAAGAAAGGTAAAACTAAAAAAGGTAGCAGATAATTTTAATTAGATTACGATTAATAAACAGTAAGCTGTTTTAAGTTGAAGTTGGGCTAAATTTAAGTATGGATATTCTTTCTCATACTTTTTCAGGCCTAGCTGTTGGCGCTGCTTTAATGCAGTTTTCTAAAAAAGGATTAAAATCAAAATTAACTATTTTATTGCTTTCGGGATTTGCAGGTTTCTTGCCTGATGTTGATGCTATTTCTTACTGGAGTGGATTTGATTCCACTTTTGGAAATTGGTTTAACCTTGACTTTTCTGGTGTGAAAATTTATCATGATAAACGCTGGTTTTCTCATCATGGGTTGTTTCATTCTTTATTAATGGCGTTTATTTTATGTGGCGTTATTTTTCTTGTGTCCTACCTATTTCATCTTAAGAAAATGAAGCAAATTGTTTGGAGAGAGGAGATGCTTGTTTATATATCAGTTTTTGTAGCTTTTAATGCTCATTTATTAGAGGATATGATAACTCCAGAATTTGTTTGGGATGGCGTTGCTTACCTTTTTCCATCGGACGATTATTGGGGAGGAACAGGGGAGATATGGTGGTGGAATAACTATGATTTATTTCTGATTATCTTTCTGACTTTTGTCCTAAATGTATTGGCGTCTGTCACTTTTAAGATGTTTAGTTTAAAGTGGAAATGGACTGGAGTAGGTGTGTTCTGCATAGGAGCGTTTTTGTTTATATATCAATTAAAAACACGACCAGTTAACTTTCAATATAAAGGTTATTCGGAACATCATGAAGTTTGGCAAACTAACGAAAGGTTGTCGAAAGCAATTCAACTGGAAATACTAGGAAATGATTTGTATGAATTTATGGAGAAAATAGACAACGAGATTCCCTTTTGGTTCTAGTTTATTTCAGACAATGCTCGTTCTACTACTTTACCGTCAATTTTATTAGAGAGATATTCTATATATAAGTCTTGGTCTTCTTCTAAAATTCCTGAATCGTTATTCTCAACATTAAGTAATGTTGAGATGAGTTCAGATTTATTATAAACAGGTATTCCAATTTTATTTTTGATAAAACCTTGTAAATCTTGATTCAAATAATCTAAAACAATAAGAGGTTTTTTAAAATATACGGTTTCGATTCCAACTGTTGAAAAGCAAGTAATTAATGCGGTTGATTTTGCAATTAATTCGTATAAATCTGTTGATCGGTCAATAATTACACTTATACCTAAAGTGGCACCTACCTCTAAAAAGTAATCATCATCTTTTTCGATGGGGTGAGGTTTAATAATTAGTATAGTTTTTTTGAGCTTAGATGAGGCTTCAATTACATCAGTCAAAACCTTTTTACGAATGTTTTCATCCCGTTGAGGCTGTGTTGCAAAAACAATAATGTTTTCATTTTTAATTTTTTCAGAAAGGTATGGTATGACATCACTTCTGAGTTGACCAATGATTTTGGTTGTAGCAATTGGGTAATTAGTTTTCGTTAATAAATCTTTCCAGTATTGCCCCCATAATAAAAGCTTAGAAGGGAATATGTTTTCTTGTTGTTCGGCTTTAGTGTAAATATAGCCTGGGTGTAAATTGTGAATAGCACCATGCTGAATAGCAATAGTTTCTTTTTTATTGGTACAGAATGCATCAAAAACCGCTTTTTGATTAGGGCTATATTCACTGTAACTTATTAATGATTTAATGCTTTTCGTTTTAGAGAATACTAAAAAACCAAAGTATCGAATCAAAATTAGTTTAATACTTGGCATATAGCTTTTTAGTAGTGTGATTATAATAGGATTAGCAGGTGTTTGTTGTAATTGAATTAATGTTTTTTGTATGGATTCTTTCCCTTTATTTATAGATGCTTTATGCTTAATCCATCCTTTAATATAAATCCATTCGGTAAATAAATGATCTTTTGGAATGTTAAAAATAAGTTTGAAGTTTTTCCTGCTAAAAGATTGTCCTTTTTTTGGAGGTGTTATGTCGTTAAGAATAGTTTTATTGGAATGAGACCTCGAAAGGTATCCGGTAACATAATTACTTTGTATAGTTTTTCCATTTGGAAATAAAATAGGCTGATCATTTTGAGGAAATTCTAAAAAACAGGAAGGGTTTATTTTTTTAAATTCAATTTGAAAAAAACTAAATATTAACCTTAATCCAAAAAATAATAAATACGAGAAAGCTATTTTTTGTGTTTTTTTTGTGTTTTTTAAACCTCTAACTTCTACTTTTTTATGCGAATTATAATACTTCTTTAATACTAGGCTTGATGTAAGCAATAGTACTGGTTCATTATTTGATACTTTATTTATTTTCTCAATCTTATAATTTATATTTCTTAAATCAAAATAAAGTCGGAATTTCCAGTAAAACCAAAAATTAACTTTGTCAACCTTTAAGGCCTCATGGACTTTTTTATTTTTAATAGAGCTGTTTGAAAAATCGTTTAATTCTTCAAAAGTGGAATAATTGATACTAGAAAGTACGTCTGGACCCAGCTCTAAAACTTGGTTGTCTTTTAAATATTTGTGCGCATTTAAATATAAAAAACTAGAGTCAGTAATGTCCTTTGTTGAGTTATTATCAACGATAGTTTTCATCCTAACTTATTTAGGGTAGATAAATGTTTCGAAGAAATTAGGAATGTTTTCAAGAATTAAATTTTCTACAAACTCTCTAAATACACCTTCACCACCTTTTTTTAAGAGCGCGTGAGAGTTGTTCTTTTTAACATAGTGAGGTGCGTCCGAAGGACTAGCGCTAAACTTTACTTTACCCAAGAGTTCTATGTCATTAATATCATCACCAATAAAAGCAACTTCATTTAATGAAATATTAAGCTTTTCACATAATTCAGTAGCTACTTTTACCTTATCGCTTATTCCGAGAAATAAATGTTTAATATTTAGTTTTTCAGCTCTTCGTTTTACAATTTGGGTGTTTTCACCGGTAATGATTGCAACAGGGATATTTAAATTTCTTGCGAATAAAACACCCGCACTATCAGAAGTGTTGAACTTCTTAAATTCATTTCCTGTTTGGTCGTAGTACATACCTCCGTCAGTCCAAACACCATCTATATCTGTTATAATTAATTTTGGAAGCATATTAAACTACGAATTTGGGATATAAAATTTCATTTTCATCTATATCTGAAGAGATGGTTTTACCAATTATTTTATCTTTTTCATGCCACTTTAGGCCGTCACCCGGGCTAAGCATATGTAGATCTTTTTCTTTGATAATATGCCCTTTTGGTAGTGTTTTATTCGTAGCTATAGAACGTTCCAGTTTTGTTTGTGCTGAAACAACAGCTTCACTTCTAAAAATACCTTCTTCTCCGAATGATAATTCTAAATTTCGAATATCTCTTAACATTCTTCGAATCCCATCTGAAGCAAGTGATCCTTCTTGATCAGTCCCTTTCATATTACGGTCAATCGTAATATGTTTTTCAATAACCTCAGCTCCCATTGCAACTGCCGCAACTGGAGTTACTATTCCAATTGAATGATCAGAGTATCCAATTGTATAATTAGGGTAATTGTTTTTTAAGTGTGTAATGCTTTTGAGGTTTAACTCTTTGTAATCTGAAGGGTATTGCGATAAACAATGTAAAATCGTAATGTTTGAATGGTGTTTGTTAATAGCACTTAAACCGTTATCCAAATCACGTTTGTCGGCCATTCCTGTTGATATAATTATAGGGATTTTTGTTTCGGCCAATGCTTCCAATAATGGAAGGTTAGTAAGATCACGAGAGGCTACTTTTAAGTAGTCTGGTTGGAAAAGGTCTAAAAGGCTCAAACAACCTTTTGAACAAAGTGTTTCAACAAAATCAATTCCTTTAGATTTTACATACTTATATACTTCAAAATGCTCTTCGTTACTTAATTCCAGAATTTGACGATGTTCACCATAAGTGGGACCAAAAGCATTTGGTGAATCATATGGGCGATTCATAGCAGAGGCAGTAAGCTCCTCGTTTAAATCACGTTTAGTTAATTTTATTGCATCAATCCCTTTTAGTTCTCTGTCGAATAATTTGTCCTTAACTTTCAACGCAGCCACGTCAACGATCGCTTTAGCAATGTCAACTGAACCATTGTGGTTTTGACCTATCTCACCTATAATATATGTCATTGAATGTTAATTTTTTTTCTAATAAAGTAGCTTTTGTTTTTAAAGCCATCTAAATAATCTCTTAGCAAAATAGAATTACCACCAGGTAATTTTATTTTCTTAGTATCATCAACTCTATCAAGTTTCTTTGAATTAATTATTATATCCCTTAAGCTGATTTCTTTGAAAGATTTTTCATCAATTAAAGATAATAAATCTTTACACCTTAGATAGTCTTCTTTGTAATCAACAGAAAGATTTACCAATTCAACATCTTCTTCAAAAGTTAAATCTATGCAGCCCATTTTAATATCTTTATCATTTAAAACGTACCATGAAAGATATTCAGAATGCATCGGGTTTTCAAGTTTCAGGTACAGTTTCCAGAGGTAATTAGTCGAAAATAATTCGGCACTTACACCAAAAGGAGCAGAGTTAACCTTAACGTAATCTAAGTTGTTATCATTTAACATAGTTATCATTTCATCTAATAAAGATGGATCAGTAAAAGGATTATCTCCGGTAACTCTGAAGATTGAAGAAGCTTTTTCCTGGTAAGCTAAATTTAACATGCGATCAATAACAGATGTTGGGTGACCTTCATAAAAAGGTAACCCTTTTTCTTTGAAAAGGTCAACTAGTTTTTTATCCTCGCTTAAGCTACTCGTTGCTAGGGTTGTCTTTTTTACTTTTTTAGCAGTACTTATTCTATTGTACAAATCAATGATTAATTCATTTTCATGAAATGTTAAAAGAACTTTCTCTTCTAAACGTTGAGATTTTAATCTAGCAATTAAAGCAATAACAACATTGTTTTTATCAAATGACTTTATTTCATTTTCAATAAAATACTCTCCTGCGTCAGAACGTTTTAATGTTTTTTCATCAGAAGTTATTTTTTTGTACATAATATCTCTAAACGCTTTTTCATTTAATGAAGGGTGTTTAACTCCATTTCCTAAAGCTTTTTTATAATGTGAAATACTGTTAACCATAAGAGCAAACTCTTCTGGGTATAATGAAACTTGCCAGTCGTAATTTCTGTCATTTCTACTAAGTGTAATGTGCTTTTCAATGTACTTGCAGCCTTTAGCAAGTAACATTAAGGGAACAGCAGATGTATCTAAAGAATGATCTGCATAGCCTACAGGAAGGTTAAATTCTTTTTTAAATGTATCTAATACGTTTAAGTTTAATTCTTCAACCTCTGAAGGGTAATTACTGTAACCAGAAAATAAAGCGTCGATTTTGTCAAATCCAATTAATTGAATCCCAAAATTAACTTCAAATAAAGTTGCGCATTGAGTTTCTAAAATCACTTTCAAATCATTTATCTTACCAATCTCCTTTAACAATGGAGCATTCGTGATATCTGTGGCATGAATTTTTAATAACCTGAAACCATACTCTACTGCTACTTTAAGTGATACTTCGTCTAGAATACAAGGAATGACATCTATTTCAATTTCTTTACAATAGTCAAAAACTTGAATCCATTCAGCAGAGGAAAACTCGGTTTCTTTATAAAGTTTGTGTTTTTTGTAGTTTGAAACACAAAACGAATCAACGTGCATCATTTGAACAGTGAAAAAATCCGCATTAGATTGTTTTGCGGCTAAAGCAAGTTTTTTAAGGTAACTTAAATCTCCATTATGATTGAAGGCACTTTCTGCAATTATTTTCATTCTTTGTTTTTTATTAAAATTGATAAGACAACATTAGCCCTAATAACCTAAAACTTTTCTAACTCTACGTAATGTCTCACTTGCAATTGCACGAGCTTTTTCAGCGCCGATGGCAAGCTTTTTATCCAATAAATCTTTATCAGCCATTAATCCAATATATGCGGCTCTCTCTTTGCCGTATTTTCCGCAAATTAATTCAAATAATTCTTGTTTCGCATGGCCATAACCATAATTTCCTGCTCTATATTTTTGATCTAATTCAGCAATTTGAGTTTCATTAGCTAAAAGGCTGTAAAGTTTAAAAATGTTACAAGTTTCTGGGTTTTTAGGTTCTTCTAANCCTAACTCATCAGTCTTAATTTTCATTAAACTTTTTCTTAGCTGTTTATCAGGAAGAAAAATGTTGATTGTATTTCCATAAGATTTGCTCATCTTTTGCCCATCAACTCCAGGTACGTACATTGATTTTTCACTTAAGCTTATTTCTGGCATCGTTAATATTTCACCAAATTGATGATTTACACGGTTAGCAATATCTCTTGTGAATTCAAGGTGTTGTTTCTGGTCTTTACCTACAGGTACAATTTCTGCATCATATAATAAAATATCAGCAGCCATTAAAACAGGGTAACTAAATAAACCCGCGTTGACTTCGCTAGCCCGCTCAGATTTATCTTTAAATGAATGCGCCAATTGAAGCCTGTTAAAAGGCATAAAGCAGTTTAAATACCAAGAGAGTTCAGTGACTTCAGGAACGTCACTTTGTCTGTAAAAAACATTTTTTTCAATATCAATTCCAAAAGCTAACCAAGTTGCAGCAACCGAATAGGTGTGTTCTCTAATATAAGCACCATCTTTAATTCCAGTTAATGAATGCATGTCGGCAATAAAAGCGAAAACTTCATTTTCACTTTTTTTACTCATCTCTATAGTTGGAATAATTGCACCCAATAAATTCCCTAAATGAGGAACACCCGTACTTTGGATACCTGTTAAAACTCTTGACATAAAACTCAATTATTCTCCAAAAATAATCTATTCCTGTAATTAAAAGAGTCTCTCTAAGTTTATTTTTAATCCTTGCAATTCTATTTGTAATTTTGATGGATGAAGTGGATTTTATTTTTACCAAGGCTAGCTTGGAAAATTTGGTTTTTGGTTTACATGATTTTTAGTACTCTAGTACTCTTTCCGTTTGTGTATTTATTGATTGTTGTTTTTAAAAATTACCCATTAACTTTTCATACAGTATACAAACTGTGGGCTTGGAGTATTTGTATTGCAATAGGAGTTATACCACGCATAACGGGAAAAGAAAAATTACCTCAAGATGAAAGTTATGTTTTGGTTGCCAATCATTCATCTCAATTAGATATTGTAGTTCCTTACACTAGGATAAATAAATATTTTGCTTTTNTAGCAAAGGAAGAGTTAGCTAAAGCTCCATTGTTTAAAACGAATTTCCGAGGAATGAACGTGACTGTNAATAGGAAGGATATGATCAGCGGATTAGGGGCGTTAAAAGAATGTGCTGAGAAATTAAGACAAGGAGCAAATCTTTTAATTTTCCCAGAAGGAACAAGGAGTAAAATAGCTCCGGTTATGAGACCATTTAAAGCTGGTTTATTTAAGTTGGCTGTGGAAAATGAGGTTCCTTTGGTACCGATGGTTTTTTTAGATAATTATAAACGATTAGAGGGAGGTGATACTTGGTTTGGGAAATGCGGGCCTGGGCAGTCTAGAATGATAATTCTAGATCCAATTGATACAAAAGGTTTGAAAAAAAAGGATATTCCGATGTTAATGGAAAAAACTTATAAGGTGATGGAGGACTGTTTGAAAGCACATATTAAGGGTATTTCATAAAAAGTTAGAAAAATTATTGATTATTTCTTCGATTAGTAAATGAGAATGAATAGTTTTGTGATTATCAAATTATAAGAAAATGGCTGTTTTAGTAAATAAAGAATCAAAAGTTATCGTTCAGGGGTTCACTGGAAGCGAAGGTACTTTCCACGCTGGACAGATGATTGAATATGGAACAAATGTAGTAGGTGGAGTCACTCCAGGTAAAGGAGGTCAAACTCATTTAGACCGACCTGTTTTTAATTCTGTAGCAGAAGCTGTAGAAAAAGCGGGTGCTGATGTATCTATCATTTTTGTTCCGCCAGCATTTGCTGCGGATGCTATAATGGAAGCTGCAGAAGCTGGAATTAAAGTCATTGTTGCAATTACTGAAGGAATTCCTATTGCAGATATGACTAAGGTTAAGAGCTACATTACAAATAAAGATTGNACTNTAATCGGTCCAAANTGTCCTGGAGTTATTACTGCTGGTCAAGCNAAGGTTGGAATTATGCCTGGATTTATCTTCAAAGAAGGTAAAATTGGTATCGTTTCTAAATCTGGTACTTTAACATATGAAGCTGCTGATCAAATTTCAAAAGCTGGTTTAGGTATTACCACAGCTATTGGTATTGGTGGTGATCCAATTATTGGGACAACTACAAGAGATGCTGTACAATTGTTAATGGCTGATCCTGAGACTGAAGGTATTGTTGTTATTGGTGAAATAGGTGGAAACCTTGAAGCTGAAGCTGCACAATGGATTAAAGAAAATGGAACTAAGCCTGTAGTTGGGTTTATCGCTGGAGAAACTGCTCCAAAAGGTAGAACAATGGGTCATGCTGGTGCTATCGTGGGTGGTGAAGATGACACTGCTGAGGCTAAGAAAAGAATAATGAGAGACTGTGGAATTACTGTTGTAGATTCTCCAGCTCATATTGGAAAAGCGATGGCTGAATTATTTGTCGTTAAAGCTTAACAAAAATTTGAAATTAAATTAAAAGCTGTTTACTTTCTGTAAACAGCTTTTTTTATGTTACGATATGGCAAAATATAGGTTTTTATCAGATGAAGAGTTAAAAGAATTAGAAGAAGAATTTAAACATTTTTTAATAACGAATGGTTTGCATAGCGATGAGTGGGAAGAAATGAATAAAAATGAGCCCAATAAAGCTATTGACATTGTTGGACTTTTTAGTGATTTAGTTTTAGAGANGGTGTATGATAAAACTGAATATTTACTTCATATTGGCTCAAAAGAGTTAAAAGCTTTTAAATTTTTTAAAGAAAAAGCGGTCTTATTAGGTATTGAATATAAAGGTAAAGGCACTATTCCCTCAGAAAACACGTTAGAATTTATAGCTGAAAATGCTTCTGACATTCTTATCTTCTCAACAGGAAAGTCATTTACAGAGGAAATTAGAAGCAAAGAAGTACATTTTTTGGTGCAAAGTGGAGCTTTTGCATCAGATAGTCGGATATTTGATTTTTTAAAAGAAATTAAAGAGAAAAAGTAATAAAGATGAATTCTATTATTTGTAATTTATAATTTCTTTTAGAAGAATAGTAACAAAACACTATTCTTTAATGTTTTAACTGTAATTGAATAAAATATTAATCATATTATTATTAGTTGTAAGTTCTGTTAACGCTCAGTTAGTTACTAACAATTCCCTGTCACCTGAAGATTTAATAAAAAATGTTCTTGTTGGTAGAGGGGTAGATATTAGTAATGTCACATTTACAGGGAATGCCAATGCGATTGGACAGTTTGTTGGAGTAAATAGTAATATAGGGGTTGATAATGGTGTTATTTTATCAACAGGTACTGTTTTGGATCATGTGCTATTAACAGGTCAGAAAAATGGACCAATAGGGCCTAATAATAATTCCGCTTCAGGTACTGTTTGGAATGAAAATGGCGATAACGATTTAGAATCTTTAGTGAATAAAATAACTTTTGATGCTGCAGTTTTGGAATTTGATTTTATTCCTCAAGGAGATACCGTTGAATTTGAATATGTATTTGCCTCTGAAGAGTATCTTGAAGAAGTTGATAATGTCCAGTTTAACGATGTGTTTGCTTTTTTTATTAGTGGTCCAGGAATAGCTGGGGTTACTAATTTGGCAATTGTTCCAGGTACAAATACTGTTATTTCTGTTGGTACAATAAACGATGATTACAATAGTAATTTATACATTAATAATGGTACTGGGAAGCTAGCGGATAATGAACCTGAATATACGGATGCTAGAGTTGTCAATTTTAATGGCTTTACAGTTCCTCTAAAAGCAGTCAGTAAGGTGGAACCATGTAAGTCATATCACTTAAAAATAGCAATTGCGGATTGCACTGATAAATCTTTCGATTCAGGTGTTTTTTTAAAAGGAGGAAGTTTAACAAGTAACCCTCAGTTTGAACCCAAACAAAAAACATCTGTAGATATTGGACGTGAAAATTTAATTCCCGAGGGTTGTTCAAACGGAGTATTAGAAATTTCTAGGACTGAAAACCTATGGGATAACTTAACGATAGAATATCGTATTTTAGGAGATGCTGAAAATGGAGTTGATTATAATAATTTATCTGGATCAGTTTCTTTTTCCGCAAACGCTACTACTACCAATGTAACTATAGTTCCAATAAATGATGCGATTTCAGAGGCTAATGAAAGTGTTATACTTCGTTTTCCTAATCCAAATGTATGTTTAACGGATAGCTTAGATTATACCTATAACATCACTGAGCTTCTACCAATGAATTCGCTTCCAGATAGTGCTGATATTGTTTGTCCAGGAGAAGAGTTAATAATTAATTCAAATTTTTCAGGAGGGTTTAGCCCTTATCTATATTCATGGGATAATGGTGCTAATTTAATAGCGACTAAAGTAAGCCCGTTCGTAACTGAGGTTTTTGAGTTTACTGTTACAGATGCTTGTGGAACGAATACTTCCAATGACTTTAAAGTAGCTGTACCGAATTATTTAGCATTATCTATTGATTTGGGGGAGGATACTACTGTAGGATGTTCAGGAGTTAATGTTAATTTAACACCTTCAATATCGGGAGGGTCTGGAGGTTATGTTTTCGATTGGACTAATGGAGAAAGCTTATTTTCTATTTCGCCACAAATAACAGAAACCAAGGAATTTATTTTAAAAGTTACAGATGATTGTCTAATAGAAGCTTCTGATTCTGTTAAGATAATATTAGACTATCCAGAATTTACTGTGAAAATATTAAACGATACTGTTGTTTGTCCTGGTGACTCTGTTGAATTTAGTATCGATGTTACAGGTGGAATTTCTCCTTATGTTTATGTTTGGGAAAATGGATCTCAAAATAGTGTTGCGATTTTTGCTTCCGATGAATCAAGATTTATAAAAATTTCAGTTTCTGATTCATGTGGAATAATTCCAGCAAAAGATAGTGTTGAGCTTGCAATTCAAAAGCCAACAGCTGACTTTTTTATAACAACGTCAAGGAAAGAGACAGATGAAATCATTTATTTTAGAAACAATTCTGAAGGTGGGGTTGAATCATTTAGTTGGGATTTAGGAAATGGAGTTAGTTCTGAAGATGAGCATACGAATACCATTTATACAACTGACTCTACGTACGTTGTTAATTTAGAAGTTACGGACAGTTCTGGGTGTAAAGATTTGATTACTAAGTTGTTAAAAATAACACCTCCTCTTTACTTTTATGTTCCAAATTGTTTCACCCCTAATGATGATGGGTTGAATGATTTTTTCTTAGCAAAAGGCATTGGTATTAAAACGTTTAATTTAATAATATTTGATAAGTGGGGAGTTGAGGTTTTTGCGACTAATGATATTAATTCTGCTTGGTATGGTACATCTCATACTGGTAAAGAAATGCCAGTTGGAGTATATGTTTATAAAATAACGTTAGAAGGTGAATCTGGAGATGATGTTGAAAGATTGGGTACAATAACCTTATTAAGGTAAAATAAATTGATATAAAATAAGGCGCCATTTGACGCCTTATTTTATATCAATTTATTTATGAAAATTATCCAAATATTTCTTTTTCACTAAAGTGAAAGCTAGCTTCTAGCTGTGCATTTTCATCTGAATCAGATCCATGAGCCGCATTTTTAGTCAAGTTTGTAGCGTAAGCTTTTCTAATTGTTCCTTCTCCTGCGGCTTCAGGATTAGTGGAGCCTAGCAAATCTCTAAAGTCTTCAACCGCATTTTCTTTTTTCAATACAGCAGCCATTATTGGTCCACTAGTCATAAATTTAACTAATTCATCATAAAATGGTCTTCCCTTATGAACTACATAAAATTCCTCAGCCTCGGCAAGAGATAATTGTTTCATTTTTAACGCAATGATTTTGAATCCTTCATTCTGAATCATTTTTAAAATACCACCAGCAACATTATTTCTCATTGCTTCTGGTTTAATCATTGTTAATGTGATATTTCCTGCCATTTTGTTTTGGGTTTAAAAGTTCAAATTTCGTTAAATAATTACAATTGGACGAATTTGGGTAGTAATTTATATCTAATACTTTTTTGTGCTTAAAAAGTATCTGTTTGAAACTGTTGAAAACTGTAGGGTTTGAAAGGGTGGAAAGTTAGCTTTTTATTTATCTTTGATTATGCAAAAGAAGATATTAATCCTTGATTTCGGTTCTCAATATACTCAGCTAATTGCTAGAAGAGTTAGAGAGCTAGATACTTATTGTGAAATCCACCCATATAACAATCCACCACTTATTGATGAGTCTGTTATGGGAGTTATCTTATCAGGAAGTCCATATTCAACTTTAGATGATAAAGCACCTGAGTTTGATTTAAGTGAAATTAAAGGGAAGTTACCGTTATTGGGAGTTTGTTACGGCGCTCAATATCTAGCAAAAACAAATGGAGGGAATATTGAACCTTCTAAAATTAGAGAGTACGGGAGAGCTAATATTTCTAAAATAGATGATAAGTACCATTTAATGGACGGTTTTCCATTAGGCTCTCAGGTTTGGATGAGTCATGGTGATACAATTACAAAACTTCCAGAGGGATTTGAAGTGATAGCAAGTACTAAGGATGTAAAATGTGCAGCTTACCATGTTGCTGGAGAAGATACTTTTGGAATTCAGTTTCACCCTGAAGTATATCACTCAACTGACGGAGCGATTTTGTTAAAGAATTTCATCGTAAATGTTTGTGGTGCTGAACAAAATTGGACTCCCGATTCATTTGTTGATAGTACAGTTCAGGGATTAAAAGATAAAATAGGAACAGATAAGGTTGTTTTAGGATTGTCTGGAGGTGTTGACAGTAGTGTTGCTGCTGTTCTTTTAGATAAGGCGATTGGAGAGAATTTACATTGTATTTTCGTTGATAATGGCTTACTAAGAAAAGGAGAGTTTGAACAAGTACTTGAACAATACAAAGTATTAGGATTAAACGTTAAAGGAGTAGATGCAAAGAATCAATTTTTAGATCAATTGGATGGCGTAAGTGATCCAGAAAAAAAGAGAAAAATTATTGGAAAAGTGTTCATAGATGTGTTTGATTCAGAATCTCACAAAATTGAAAATGTAAAATGGTTAGCTCAAGGTACTATTTATCCAGATGTTATTGAATCAGTAAGCGTTAGTGGCGGGCCATCAGCAACGATAAAATCACATCATAATGTTGGAGGATTACCTGACTTTATGAAATTACAAATTGTAGAGCCCTTAAGATTGTTGTTTAAAGATGAAGTTCGTCGTGTTGGTAAAAGCATGGGAATGCCAGCTAACATTTTGGGACGTCACCCTTTCCCTGGTCCAGGGTTAGCAATTCGAATTTTAGGTGCAATTACAAGAGAAAAAGTAAGAATACTTCAAGAGGTTGATGCTGTATTTATTGATGGATTAAAAGAGCATGGCTTATACGATAAGGTTTGGCAAGCTGGTGCTATTTTCTTACCTGTTCAGTCTGTTGGTGTTATGGGGGATGAAAGAACTTACGAAAACGCAGTAGCATTGAGAGCGGTTGAAAGTACTGATGGAATGACTGCTGACTGGGTGCATTTACCTTATGAGTTCTTAGGAACGATTTCTAATGAAATCATTAATAAAGTAAAGGGAATAAATAGAGTAGTATATGATATTAGCTCTAAACCACCTGCAACAATTGAATGGGAATAGTATTTGTATAATCTAGTTTTATGAAAAATTTAATTTTACTTTTTTTAGTTTTAACTACTTTTTTTAGTCTTGGACAAGACTCGGCTTGTAAACATAAAGTTGTAAGTGGAGAGACGCTGTATGCGATTTCTCTTAAATATGCTACGAAACCAGCTGAATTAAAAAAGTTGAATAAGGGCTTAACTTCCAGTTTAAGTTTAGATCAAGAAATTATTGTTCCTTGTAATGGTAATCAACCCGTTTCTGTAGTGTCTACTCCAGAAATTACTTCGGTAGAAGTCGTTCCTGTTGCAGATGAATTTAAAGGGAATTTCATTTTTCATACAATTGTTAAAGGAGAGACCATTTATAGTTTAACAAATAAATTTGGGGTATCTGAAGCACAGTTTTATAACGCTAACCCAGATGTCAAACGGGATGGGTTAAAAGTTAATGGAGTTGTTTTATTGTATCAAAAAGATAAAACATCAGAAGACGAACAGTTAATTGACAGGCATTTTTTAAAGCTAAGCAATACTGGTGAGCTTAATGTTTTTAATCCTGATCTTAATAAATTAGAAGATTCTTCATTCGTAAATATAGCTGTAATGCTACCTTTCCAATTTGAGCGAAATGTTGAGTTTTTAAAGAAGTTTAAAGATGAGCAAGAGCCTGAACTTTATAACAAAACGAAGATCTTTTTAGAATTATACCAAGGTATTAAAATGGCTGTCGATTCCGCTGTTGAATCAGGATTGAATGTACAGCTTTTTGTTTTTGATACGAAAGCAGATACATCCGAAATTAGATCAATAATTAATCAGCCGGTTATTCAACATATGGATTTAATTATCGGTCCTGGATTTACAAACACTTTCGTTTTTGCTGCTAATCTTTTAAGAAATCAAGGTATTCCAATGATTTCTCCATTTAGTAAGAAAGAAGCTGTTTTAAAAGGTAATCCTTCTGCAATTCGAATTATACCTTCTGAGAAAAGTCATTTTAAAGCGATTGGAAAGTATGTTTCTGAAAATTTATTGGATCAGAATATAATCATCGCAATGCAGGATGAAAATGATCAGGCTAATGCAAATGTAATTCAGCGTGAAATAATTGCAAATAGCTTACTGATAGACTCCTCAGATACTGTAATTCCTAAAATAACGCAAGGGATTTATTTTCCAATTGAAAACCTGAAAGATTCAGTTCAGAATATAATTATTTTAGCGAACAACAAAGAAGCTTTTGCGTCAAAAATAGTTGCAAAGCTAGTACCACAAAGTTCTAAGAAAGTAATAAAGCTTTTCGGTTTAGACGACCTTAAGGAGTATAAAAATATTGAAGTTGATTATTGGGATAGTTTAAATATTCATATCTCATCTTCAAATGAAGTTAAGTATGGTTATCCATTAGCGGACAATTTTATACGTCAATACTTTAAAATGTATTATTCTGAGCCATCTAGTTATGCATTTACAGGATATGATTTTACACTTATTATTTTGAATCAATTATTGTATAACCAAAAGTATGCTCACAATAAATTAGTTGGAAGTTATTTTGTTGGAGGGTTAAGAGATTACGAATTTAAATACAATGGAGATAATAATGGAATTTCAAATAATTCTGTTTTTGTTTACAAATACTCCAATTTCAAATTAATTAAACTAAATGATTAGTCCATTTGCTGAAGAGGTTAAGTCCTTTTTTATGTCCCTACAGAATGATATTTGTACTGCTGTAGAGCGCACTGACGGAAAGGCTAAGTTTCAAGAAGATGCTTGGAGTCGTGAAGGTGGTGGTGGTGGTAGAACTCGCGTTTTACAAGATGGCGAAATTATAGATAAAGGCGGAGTGAATTGGTCTGGAGTTCATGGTGAATTACCTGATAATATTCAAAAAGCACTTGGTTTGGAATCTAAATTTTTCTTTGCTACAGGTGTTTCAATTGTAATGCATACAGTAAATCCTAACGTTCCTATAATTCATATGAATGTTCGTTATTTCGAAACTCGAAAAAGTAAAGACTCTTCGGAAATTGAAGATGCTTGGTTTGGAGGTGGAATTGATTTAACACCTCATTATGTTATTGATGAGGACACAAAATGGTTCCATGAACAATTGAAAACTGCATGTGACCAACATAATTTGGATTATTATCCAACGCACAAAAAATGGGCAGATGATTACTTTTTTATTAAGCACAGAAAAGAAACAAGAGGAGTTGGTGGGATATTCTTTGATAGATTAAAAGCAAATTCAGTCATTTCATTGGAAGATTTATTTGCTTATGTAAAAACTGTTGGAGAAACTTTTGCCCCTACATATACTAAGCTAATGTCTAAGAATTCTGAGTTAACTTATGGTGAAAGTGAGTTAGAATGGCAGAAAATAAGAAGAGGAAGGTATGTAGAGTTTAATCTTGTATACGATAAGGGGACAAAGTTTGGACTAGATACTGATGGTCGGATTGAAAGTATTTTAATGAGTTTACCTAGAATGGCAGGTTGGCCTTACGATTATAAACCAGAACCAAATTCAAGGGAGGCTTATACACTAGAGAAATTGAAAAAAGGAATTGATTGGGTTTAACAGTTGATAAAGTAATTATAATAAAAATAGGTTCTCAAAATATTTGAGGATCTATTTTTATTTTGTAACTAATTTAGTGTTCCTAATAAGGATTAATGTTTTGAAGTTAGGCTAATAGTTCCACTTTTTTAGGTTGCTTTAATGGTTTGTATATCAATACTTTTATATTTATCGATAAGTTCTTTATTCTCTTTAATATTCCCAAAGATCTTGTTCTAATTGGAATATTTCATGTTCAATTTTTTTAGATTCCAATAGCAAATCAAGATTTTGTTTATAAGTGGATATTTTTCGGTCATAAACATTGCTTTCCTTGAAAATATAAGAAGAGAACATCCTTTTCATAAATACCTGGTCGAATGAGATTTTACCAGCTAAATTTTTAGGATTGAAAACCATTGTTGTTGTCATAGGGATTCTTAATTCTGGAAAGTACAGCCAAAGCAGCGGCTTTTCTCCTTTGTATTCTCCCATTTCATCAAATACTTCCTGAATTGGAGAAATACCAATTATACGCACATTCATCGTTGATTTTTGGTTGTCAAAAAACCATTCTTCTTTGATTCTTAATCTTTTAATCGATGAAAAATCAAATGGATTATCCACTATATCAGTTTTAAAATTTCCATTTTCATCTTCGTAAGAAACTTCTTCTTTAGCAAAGGACTTCTCAACAACTTCCTTACTTGTTAATAGCAACGTGAATTCATCATCCATAACATCAAAAGCCTGAATTTTTAATTCTTCACTTTCACAGGATACGTAATGCATTACCATCTGCATAAAACTAGTTCGTCTTGTAATTGGATTAACTGGAAAGTAAAGCGGGTGATTTATTTTTTCTTTTAAATTAATAACTCTCCAAATCCGCTTATTCCACATAACGTCGGCTTCACGTAGAGGGGCGTAAGGGATGGTTTTTCTGTTGTTTGGGAATTCTTTATAAACACCGTTTAAGACTTCAGGAGGGCTCGGATGACAATATTGAGCCTTTCCTTGAAAGGATATTATTAATAAAAATAAGAGTACGTATTTAACCATCTTCTATTGAATAACTGATTACCCTAAATAAGTAACATATTATTCATGAAAATATTTGATTTTAGATTTTCGAAAAAAAAAGGGCTGATATATCAGCCCTTTTAAGTAGTTATTTCAATATTGATATTACAAATAATTTATTTATTATTTAGCAGCTTCAAATGCTGCAATTTTTTCCTTTTGAGATATTAAATAGTCGATGTTGTCATATCCGTTGATCAAACATTCTTTTCTGTACCCATTAATTTGAAAAGACTCTTTCTCTCCTGATGCTAGTAATTCGACGAATTGATTTTTTAAATCAATTTTAAATGCTGCTTGAGTATCTCTCTCAATTGCAGAAAATGATTTCGCTAAAAATTCAGCAGAAACAGTCACTACTAAAACACCATTGTTTAACGCATTATTTTGAAAGATGTCGGCAAATTCAGAACAGATAACAACTTTAAAACCGTAATCGGCAATTGCCCAAGCAGCATGTTCTCTTGAAGAACCACAACCAAAGTTTTTACCTGCAACCAATACAGTTCCACCATAGGTAGGGTCTTCCAATGGGAAAGTCGTAATTGGATCATTGTTTTTATCAAAACGCCAATCTCTAAATAAGTTATCTCCAAAACCATCTCTAGTTGTCGCCTTTAAAAAACGGGCAGGAATGATTTGGTCGGTATCTATGTTTTCTGTAGTTAATGGAACTGCAGATGATATTATGGTGTTAAATTTTTCCATTTTAAATAGTCTTTATGATTAAATTAAATCAGCTGGGTTTGCAATCTTCCCTGCTATAGCTGTTGCTGCAGCAGTAGAAGGAGAAGCTAACATTGTTCTCGCTCCAGGACCTTGACGTCCTTCGAAGTTTCTGTTTGATGTACTAACACAGTAAGCTCCAGTAGGAACCTTGTCATCATTCATTGCTAAACATGCAGAACATCCTGGTTGACGAATTTTAAAACCAGCAGCTTCAATAATGTCAGCTAAACCTTCATCAAAAATCTGTTTTTCAACTTGCTTTGATCCCGGAACCAACCATGCCGTAACATTATCCGCTTTTTGTCTTCCTTTAACAATTTCAGCAACTTCTCTAAAATCTTCAATTCTAGCATTGGTACATGATCCAACAAATACATAATCGATCTGCTTTCCTAACATAGCTTGACCAGGCTTGAAATCCATGTATTCCATAGCTTTGTCAAAAGATTCAATTTCTTTAACCGTAGTTGCTCCAATATCAGCTGCAGAAGGAATTTTTTGAGTAATTCCAATTCCCATACCCGGATTAGTTCCGTAAGTAATCATTGGCTCAATATCAGAAGCATCAAAGTTGAATTCTTTATCAAAAGTGGCATCTTCATCAGTGTATAATTCTTTCCATTCAGAAACAGCTTCATCCCAATCAGCACCTTTTGGAGCAAATTCTCTACCTTTTACATATTTAAATGTAGTTTCATCAGGAGCAATTAAGCCTCCACGAGCACCCATTTCAATTGACATGTTACAAACGGTCATTCTTCCTTCCATCGTTAAGCTACTGAAAGCAGAGCCTGCAAATTCAATAAAGTATCCAGTTCCACCTGCAGCAGTTGTTTTAGAAATAACATATAACACGATGTCTTTTGCCGTAACACCTTTTTGTAAATCGCCTTCAACGGTAATTCTCATTCTTTTAGGTCGATGCTGCATTAAACATTGCGTAGCTAAAACCATTTCAACTTCAGAAGTACCAACTCCAAAAGCGATAGCGCCAAAAGCACCGTGAGTAGAAGTATGCGAATCACCACAAACCATTGTCATTCCAGGTTTAGTAACCCCTAATTCAGGTCCCACAACATGCACAATTCCTTGGAAGGGATGTTCTAAACCATACAAATCAATTCCAAATTCTTCACAGTTTTGCACCAAAGTAGAAACTTGGTGACGCGATAAATCGTTTTTAATTGGCAGGTGTTGATTTTCGGTAGGAACGTTATGATCCGCTGTAGCACAAACTTGCTTTGGACGCGCAACCTTTATTCCTCTTTGTCTTAAGCCCTCAAAAGCTTGAGGGGAAGTAACCTCATGTATATATTGAACATCGATATAAAAAACATCCGGCCCATCTGGAATAGATGAAACAACATGCTTATCGTAAATTTTATCAAATAATGTCTTTCCCATAATGAATATGTCTTTGTAATAATTCTTTTAAATCTAACTTAAGCCTTAAGTAGTTTTAGAAGAAGTTCGTCGTCAACTTCTTTCAATGTATCTGCAACTATTAAGAATTCATGATAAATATCATTTAACTCATTTTTAGTAGGCTCGTATCCAAGAAGTTTTGCTCTGTACGCAACAGCTGCTCTACCGCTTCTAGCTGTAAGAATAATGGCCGAATGATCAACTCCAACATCAGCTGGATTGATGATTTCGTAATTTTCTCTGTGCTTAATTACACCATCTTGGTGAATTCCTGAAGAGTGAGCGAATGCGTTATCACCAACGATAGCTTTGTTAGGTTGAACCGGCATTTGCATCATTTCAGATACCAATTTAGAAGTCTCGTTTAAAAGCTTGGTATTAATATCCGTATGTAACCCTAAATGGCTTTGCTGTTTCATAATCATTACAACTTCTTCCAAAGCTGTATTTCCTGCTCTTTCTCCAATACCGTTAATTGTACATTCTATTTGACGAGCTCCATTTGTTGCTCCATAAATAGAATTAGCAGTTGCTAATCCTAAATCGTTGTGACAATGAGTAGAGATAGTGGCTCTATGAATTCCGTTAACGTTTTCCAATAAGTATTTAATCTTTTCCCCGTATTGATCAGGCATGCAATATCCAGTTGTATCGGGAATATTTAAAACAGTTGCCCCAGCATTAATTGCTGCCTGACAAACTTTTGCTAGGTATTCATTATCAGTTCTTCCAGCATCTTCTGCGTAAAATTCAACATCTTCAACATACTTTTTGGCATGAGAAACACACATCGTTGTTTTCTCAATAACCTGTTCAGCGGTCATTCTTAATTTATACTCTCTATGCATTGCTGAAGTAGCAAGACCCGTATGTATTCTTCCTCTTTTCGCAAACTTCAAGGCTTCTCCAGCACTATCTATATCTTTTTCTACTGCTCTAGTTAGAGCACAAATTGTAGGTTCTGTAACAGCTTTAGAGATTTCAACTACAGAGTTGAAATCACCAGGTGAGGAAATAGGAAAACCAGCTTCAATGACGTCAACGCCTAATTTTTCGAGCTTTTTAGCAATGATGACTTTTTCTTCAGTCACTAATTTACAACCCGGAACTTGTTCTCCGTCTCTTAATGTTGTATCGAATATTTGAACCTTATCACTCATATAAAAAGGGTTTTACCTGTTCTTGTTTAAAATACGAAACACAAAGATATATTTCAAAACCCTTGAATGAAAGACAACCTTGATAAACCCATACAACGCCTAACCTTGTTTTTCAGGCCGGATTAACCTTGTTTATCTAATTCAATATTCTGTCCTTTAGTTATTTAACGTTTTTATTGTTTAGTAATTAAATGTAATTCACAAGATGTTTTTAACATTCTTTTTGTTAAACATATCAACACTTTATACTGGTTTTGCTTAGTGAATTGATCGAATATCTTCTTTTTCAATTTTATTGAAGTACTTAATCCTTTTAATATACTCTTTTTATGGAGTTACGGGTTTAAAAAGTTAATACAGTGTTTAAAATCAAAAAAAAATTTGATGTAATACTTTTTGGCCTTTAAACTATTGTATATATTGCGTTTTATAAATTATAATTTTATTATTGATATTATGTCTAACAAGAATTCAGACCAACTTTTTCAACTAATTCAGAGTTTAAACAAAGGAGAGAAAAGACATTTTAAACTATACGCATCCCGTCATAAAGGAGGAGAAAACGCTAAGTTTTTAAAGCTTTTCGATTTAATCAATAATCAAACAAACTTTAACGAAGCAAAAATTCTAGCGAAGGATAAAGCTTTAAAACCATCTCAGTTACCAAATCTTAAACAAAATTTGTACAAGCAAATTATGGCAAGTTTAAGGATGCTTCATTCCGGTAATGACATCACCTTGAGTATTCGTGAAATAATCGACAATGCAACGATTCTTTATAATAGATGTTTATACCAACAATCTTTAAAAACTATAGAAAAGGGAAAAGAGCTTGCCAAAAAATACGAAAAAAATGTATTGCTACTTGACATCCATAATTTGGAAAAAAAGTTAATATCCAAAATTGTTAAAAAGGATATTCAAGAGCGTATTGATGGTTTGGTACCGGAAGGAGAACAGTTATTAAAGAAGTTAACCAATATTAATACGTTTAGTAATCTTAGCTCTAAGTTATATGGTCTTTACATTAAACTTGGTTTCACCCGAAATTCTGCAGATTTTGAAATAGTAAACTCTTTCTTGTATTCGTCTCTTCCAGCATTTAAAGAAGAAAATTTAAGTTTAGAGGAGAAAATGTATTTATATAATGCTTTCGTAGCGTACTACTTCTTTATTCAAGATTATAGGAGAGCTTCTGATTATGCTAAGAAATTGGTTGGATTATTCGAAGGGAATGAATTGATTATTCAAAGTAAATTAGAAATGTATGTAAAGGCAATTAATTCATTGTTAGACAGTCAGAGTAAACTTTCCCAATATGAAGAGTTCATTCAAACAAGTTTGAAATTTGAAGCAATTGTAAGTCAGGAGTCTTTAAGAGTTTCTGANAATGTTAATTATTTGATGTTTAAATATTCATCCAAGCATAACCTGGATAAGTATTTTATGTTGGGAGAATTTAACAAAGGTGTTATTGAAGTAGAGGAAATCACTTCTAAATTGGATATTTATGCCGACAAATTAAACGATCATTCTAAGCAGATATTTTACTATAAATTTGCTTGTATGTATTTTGGTAACAACCAATATAAGGACGCTGTTACTTGGTTGAATAAAATAATTAATGCGAAAGATGAAGATATTCGAAGTGATATTTCTGGATTTGCAAGAATTTTAATACTTATATCCCATTACGAGTTAAACAATGATGATTTGGTTGAATATTATGTTCGTTCAACCTATCGATTCTTAGCCAAAAAAGATGATCTGCATTTTTATCAGACAAGGATTCTTCGGTTTCTTAAGAGATTAAATAGTATCACAACTGCCAAAGATTTGCAATCTGCTTTTGCGGATTTACTTGACCACTTAATACCTTTAACAACAAATCCATATGAAAAGCGTGCTTTCGTTTATTTTGACATCATTTCTTGGCTTGAAAGTAAAATTCAAAACCGACCAGTAAAAGAAGTGATTAGAGAGAAAGCGCTTAAAAGAATTGCTTCGGCCAATGAGAAAGATTTAAACTAAACATAAATCTCAGTAGATGGGCTATATGTGTTTCCGATTAAAACTTAGCTGTAAGTCTAAAGTTTATCAATCGTTGTGTTAAGTAATTAGGCACTGCATAAACTCTATTGTTTATGTCAGAAACCCATAAATGACTGATAGTATTAGATATATCCAGTAGATTAAAAACCTCTACTCTCAGTCCAAAATCTTTAAAGTTTCTTAAGATATGATTACCCGGCATTTCCATTTTCCCTGTTTTTTTATACAATTTCCCATCCTCAACAAATTGATAAGTGAATCCAATGTCTGCTCGTTTATAAGAAGACATTCTTGAAGCATTTCGATCTTGAACGGAACCAGGTGCTCCAAAAGGCATTCCCGTTGAGAGTACTAGATTTAAATGAACTTTTAACTGCTGAAACCTTGGCATTTCATCTTGAAAGAATATTTTAAACGAAAAACGTTGATCTGTTGACCTAGGCATATATCCACGAGTAAAAGAAACCGAATCCTCTACTGCTTGATCAAGCGTAAATCCGCTTACAATTTCTTCTCCGTTTGAATTGTAATATTTGTAATATTGATCATCCAAGATGTCCTCTTCGGTTCTCATGTAGCTTCCGCTTAACCAAGACTCTAAGCCTTTAATAAACTCCCCGTTAATTCTAGATTCTAATCCGTAACCGAAAGCTTTAGCATTGTTTTTTCCTGAATATCGAATACGAACGTTTTCAACTTCAAACGGAATAATATCATACATGTCTTTAAAGTAGGCCTCAGTTCTCCAGGTAAAAGGTCTGTTCCATTTGTAAAAGTCATAATCTACACCAGCTACATAATGAATTGATTTTTGAGCCTTTATTTCTTTTACGATGTTACCGTTTAAATCTCTTAATTCACGATAGAAAGGAGGTTGGTAGTAATGACCCCAAGCTAACCTGTAACTGAGGTTTGTAGAGTCTTTAAACTCTTTACCTAATGAGTCTGTTTTAAATTGAGAAGGAGCGTAGGTGATAGAGGCTCTAGGTGAAATAACTAATTCGTTGTTGTAGTCCCAATGGTTTGCTCTTAAACCTGTTGTGATGTACAGTTGGCTTTGACCATTTTTTTCTAAAAACCTCCAATCGTTTTGTATAAACCCACTTATCCGATTACTAGTAAGACTGTTTTTGGATTTGGTATATTCTGAGAACACTAATTCTTCACTATTAATAAAGGGAACGCTATATCCAGCCGAATCCTGATTTTTCCATTCTAATAATTCATCATTTATTTCTTCATATTGGTACTTTGCTCCCCAAAGAAATAAACCATGTTTCCAAACTTTTTTTCCAGTATGCTCTACATTGAAAATAACGGCATCCAAAAAATTCCTCGAATGATCTAAAAATGATCCTTTTCCTAAAAGAGCAGCTTCTTTTCCAAAATCATCTTCTCCGAAATTGGTTTCTAATTCGTTTAGTCGATAACTACCCTGAATGTCATAAGTTTCTTCTTCAAAAGTATTAAAAGCTGAAACGGTTAATTTAAGTAATGTAGAGTCGTTTCCAAAAGGTTTGTAGTCTGTAGTGAATGCTCCAAAGTTTGTTTGGAACTGGTCTATTTCTTGACCTTCAAAATTTACAGTTAACTGGAACGCTTCATTAATTCCTCCAAAACGAGTTTTTCTTGTTTGAGGAATCATTCGGAATTTATTTAAACTTGAATTCCCTAAAAACCCAAAGGATAGTTTGTCATTTACTTCGTAATTAAGGTACGTTTGATAATCAAAGAATACAGGCTTGTAATCTCCTTGAGTTTCCAATGCACTCAAAACATATGAATTCGATTTATACCTGCCACTCATGACATAGGAGAATTTTTTATGTTTGTTTCCTAAAGTAAGTCTTCCCCCAAGCATACTCGCGCTAAATGCCCCCATTAAGGAATCTGGTGACAAATATGTGATGTCTAAAACTGAAGATAATTTATCTCCATATTTAGCATCAAATCCACCAGCCGAAAAAGTAATATCATCAATCATATCTCCATTAACAAAGCTTAAACCTTCCTGCCTACCAGCCCGAACTAGAAAAGGACGATAGACTTGAATGCCATTTACATAAATTAAATTTTCATCAAAACTCCCACCCCTAACAGAGTAGGATGAAGAGAGTTCATTATTACTAGTTACAGAGGGTAGTGTAGTTACAATACTAATCCCGTCATCACTAATCGAGACTACTTTTTGAGCAGTTTTACTTTTGATCTTAATTTTAGTAGCGTCCTTTGGTTTTTCCTGATGAATGATTACAGGTCCTGTTAAAATTGAATTAGATGTTAATTTTATATTTAGATTTTTTTTCTCACCGCTATCCAGTTTAACATCTTCACCATAGGGTACAAAATTGATGTGATTAAAAGAAACTTGATATAGTTTATTAGCCTGCAGCTTTATTGAGAAATAACCAAGACTATCCGTTAATAAAATTTGATTGGTCGGGTAAATAATTATTTGAACATTAAATATGGGCTTGTCGTTTGTACTTTTAATCTGTCCAGATAAAAAACCTGTAG
>JGI24539J26755_10000112_pt1 | contig 35701 bp, 23 predicted proteins | sample NorSeaMetagenome_2_FD_26755 | JGI IMG/M metagenome (IMG submission 26755) | reverse complement strand
GGAGCACTTGAATGTGGCGTTCCTAAATATATTGATGCATCACCGTTTTCATCTTGAGCAGTTCTTATAACTAAATTACCACCATATATATCTAATTTTTGCGTTGGTGTTGTAGTTCCAATACCAACATTACCACCATCTTTTATAAATAAAACAGATTGTCCTTCATCTTGTATATTAATAATATCATTAGATCCTTCTTGATTTACTATTAATGCCGGTCCAGTTCCAGAATTTTGAACTTTAAATTGGTCTGTAACTTGTACATGTGTTATAATATTACTAAAACCACCATCAATTAAAATATCGCCATTAACTCGTAAATTATTTCTAATCAAAACACTACCATCAATGTCTAATTTTTCTGTTGGTAGTATTCCTACACCAACATTAGTATTATGTGAATATATATTTTTACTTAATATATTACTATCAACTCTAGCATCAGTATAATATAAATTAGTACCTTCTGTTAAATGAGTTGTTTTAAATAATAAATCATTATTTTTATATAAATCACCTGTAAATTTGATATCACCATTAACATGCAAATTTTTATCTGTTGTTGTTGTACCATATACATTTAAATTACTAACATTTAAAGTATTTTGAATAATAACATTGCTTGAAATAGTAATAGAATCGCTATTAAATGACATAATTTCAGCAATATCATTAGTTTCGTCATAAAATTTAATTTTAGCATTATTTTCTTGTACTTGAAATATTAATGAATTACTAGTTTGTAAATTCGAATTATTAATTTGAAAAATACTTTTTTCGCCTGTTGATGTAAAATTTGCAACTAATTCTTGTTGTGTTTTTACTGTAAACTTTTTGAATGTCATTTAGTATCTCTATAAATATAAGTTATTATTTTATAATAAAAAAAAACCTAAGTTCGTTTTAAAAAAGATAATACTGAATATAATTCCCAAGGATAATATGTATTTATTTCATTAATATAACCATTATAATCTCTAAAATTAATATGATAATTTTCTTGCTCAAGTAATTTTTTTGAAAATATTAAAATATCATAATTTCGTGTATTATTATCTATATATAAATTTTCATATTTTACATTATCTTTTGTTATTAATGAAAAAAAACTCGGAAACTCTTGATTTATATTATTAGAAGGTTTCAGACATTTCCATGAATTATTAAAATCATGAGTTGCATGAACTAAATATAATATATTAATATTCATTTTAATTTAATAAAAATATAATTTTATATCCTATTTTCAGGTTTTACATAATCCATATCAATAATTTTAAATATATCTTCTTCAGAATTAACATCATAATCTAATAATTTATTGGTTTTTAAATCTGTATATCCATATTCAGATAACGAAAGCCCTTTTTTAAGTGCAATTCTTCTCATAACAATGTTATGATTGTAAGAACCAGTAAAATATAATAAAGTAAAATAATAATGGTTTTTATTAGTTAACAAAATATCTATTCTTCGTGGTGGTAAATTTTCAATTTTACAAATTCCCATAAATTTTTTTTTACCATTAGCTAATGTTTCAATAACATAATTAGATTCTTTTAAATTTTTAATTATATTATTTAAATCAATTGTATCATTATCTTTAATTAATATATCAATATCACCCATATCTTTATTTTTTCTTCTAAAACTTCCAACCATATCAAATTCAATATTATTATTATTTTTTTTTAATACATTTTTTATAATTTCATTATGTTTTAACCCTTCTTTATATGGTATTCTTTTCTCCAAATCATCGAAATATTTTAAACCTATTTGTTGTTTATTATTTAATAATTTTTTATTTTCTTCCAAATATAAATCATCAAATTTATTAATTTTTGTAATTAATTCTTTCATTTTTGCAGGACCAATACCATAAATATTAGTTAATTTTTTATTAAGAATATATTTATCATCTTTATTAATATCATTAATTTGTTTTATTTTTCCAGTATTAATAAATTCTTTAATTTTTTCCATAATTCTATCACCAATACCTTTAATATCTTTTAAACCTTCTAATGTAACTTCTTCTAGTTGTAACTCAATTATATTAATTGCTTTGTCATATGATTTAACTTTAAATTGATTACCATTAATTTTTTCATAATCATGAATAATTTTAAGATTATTAATTAATTGACTTTTCATAATTTTTTTATTTGATTTAATAATATCATTTTTTTTATTTTTGATACAACGATTTGTCTTTAAATTTAAAATTTTACCTTCGGGGCATATTTTAGTTTTTTTATTTTTGATACAACGATTTGTCTTTAAATTTAAAATTTTACCTTCGGGGCATATTTTAGTTTTTATATTTTTAATACAACGATTTGTCTTTAAATTTAAAATTTTACCTTCGGGGCATATTTTCATAATAAATTTAAGTTTTATACTATACTATTAATATAATATATTAATATATATAAATATATAAATATATTAATATATTTACTATATATAGATGAATAGTATAGGAGGAGCCGTTAAAAAAACTTATGAAATAATTGGTAAAAAATCTATTTGTGGAATTAAAAGAGTAATATATAAACGTGTTTCTAAACCAATTTCTAGCAAAATTTATATGAGACATAAAGGTAAATATTGTCAAGTAAAAAATTTTGTATCAGCAATGGTTGCTGCCGGAAAATGGAAAAAAGCAATAAAAACTGCAAAAAAGAAATCACCTAAAGAATGTAAATCTAATCAACATAGAAACCCTGCTACCGGCAGATGTATTAAAAATAAGATTAAAAAGAGTCCAAAGAAAAAAGGAAGACCTCGTAAAAAATCAGCAAGACAGTCCAATAGACAAGGTAGTTACTAATGTAAATAATATATTGATATTTTCTAATATTTATTATGAGTATTGATGTAAAATTGTCCCAAGAAAAATACGGATATATAAAGATAATTGTATTGTAAATATATTTCAAAAGGCAAGTATAGTCCATATGACTGTAAGACAAAGTTAAAAGATAAGATATATTACATAGAATTGAAAACAATAACTATAAAAAAATGAACAATATGATAAAACCATATTAACAAAAACAAGATTTAATTTTTTATTGATATACCAAAACACAAAAAGTATTACATGCTATATTTGGATTTATAACTGAAAATGAAGATAGTGAATATAACTATATTAAGTATGATGTGAATTTATTTAATTATTATGAAAAGCAAGTTATATTCAATAAGGAATATTTCACTATACATAATGGTGATTTAATAGATATAAGCAATATGTATAATGAATTTGGTAATTAATTTTATTATTTTTATAAAATTTTTTGAAAAAAGATGTGCGTTTAAATATTCTCTATACCGGTTATTTATTATATCCGTATAAAATAGTACTTATGGCGAAATCTAAATATTCTATATGTAAGACAAAAACGGGGAAAACAAAGAAAGAGGTAGTTATGGGTGTTAAAAAGGTATGTTATAAAAAAATTGGGTCATCGGCCATATATGTCCTTTCAAAAGGAAGACATATTAGATTATCTGTTTATAAGAAGCGAAAAATGAAAATGAAAGGTGGTAATGCTGGCCAAGATGGGGGAGCAAAAAAACGAAGAAAAAACAAAAGAAGAAAAAAAATAAGACGCGGGGGCGGGGGGGCTTGCGGACATTCAGAATGGAATAACTAATAGATGCCTAACATAATATGCCCCCAATACATATTGAAGGTGGTGTATTTAAAAAAAAAAGATGAGGCCCTTAAAAATAGATAATTGCTTATTTTTATAATTTTATTTAATACTAATATGAAGTTGATTTAAATTATATAAAAATTAATAATAAAGTATATATAAAATGATACCAATATTTATAATAGTTCATAATCAATATGAAATTTTAAAAAAATCAGTTGAATCTTATGAAAAATATATAAATTCCCCAATTGAAATTATATTTCATAATGTATGTTCAACATATTTTGAAACTATTAATTATTTAGAATCACAAAAAAATAAAGGATATAAAGTGTATAATTCAAAAATAAATAATCATCATTCAGTAATTGATTCTATTAAAGATTATATTAAACATAATCCAAAATGTGAATATATTATAATGACTGATCCTGATATTGAATTATTTAATGTTAATTCAGATATAATTGAATTTTATATTTTTTTATTTAATAAATTAAATGTAATATCAGTTGGACCAATGTTAAAAATAGATGATATTCCAGATTATTATCCTAATAAAAAACAAGCAATTAAAGGTCATACTAATCAATTTTGGTCTAAACCAGTAAAATCCATTTTATTTAAAAACACGAATTATGATTATATAGAATGTAATACTGATACAACATTTCAACTTTTTTCTGCAAAAAATATACCAAAGACATTTCCTCATAAAAATAGTATTAGAACTTTAGCTCCATATTCTGCAAAACATTTAGATTGGTATATTAATCCAAATGATTTATATTCATGTGAATTATTTTATTTAAATAATACAACTAAAATTTCACATTGGAATAATAAAAAATGGAATGAAAAGTATTATAATAATAATATAAATATTATAAATAAATTTTTTATAAATAAATATAAATATATTTATTATTATGATTCAAAATGTTTGGAAAAAATATATAATTTTGGAGATTATATAACTCCATATATATATCAAAATTTATTTTTAAAAGATGCCATTTTAGATATAAATGGTGGTTCAAAAAAAGAAGATGTTATAATTGGTACTGGTAGTATTTTAAGAAGTAGTAGTAACAATAGTATAATATGGGGAACAGGATTTAGGTTTGGTAATGAAACTATAAATAAACCAAAAAAAATACTTTCAGTAAGAGGTCCATTAACAAGAAATAGGTTGTTAGAATTAGGTATTGAATGTCCTGAAAATTATGGTGATATTGGTTTAATATTGCCATATTTTTATTATCCTGAAATTAAAAAAGAATATAAATTAGGAATAATTCCACATTATATAGATAAAGAAACCTTTAATAAGATTTATATTAATAATGATAAAAATGTAAAAATAATAGATATAACAGAATCTATTGAAACTGTTATAAAAAATATTTTAGAATGTGAGATGACGATTTCAAGTAGTTTGCATGGAATAATAGTTAGTCATGCTTATAATGTAAAATGTATGTGGATCAAGATAACAGATAATATAGTTGGTGGTACTTTTAAATTTAGAGATTATTATGGATCACTAAAAATAAATGATTATAATAAATTACTTCCATATATCTATGATAAACAAATTTCTACACAAGAAACAATTAATCTGATTAATAATTATCAAAATCCATCATTTCCTATAAATACTAAATCAATTATTGAAATATGTCCTTTTATTAATATTAAAAATAAAATTTATTAATAAATGAGTTATAAAGATCCAAAAAGGAAAGTTGGCTCACAAAAAGAATTACCATTTATCAATGAAGAATTAAATATAATATCAGTTATTGGATATCAAAAATTTACAATAAATAAGTCATCTTTAGAAATTAAATCTAAACCTAAATTTGAAAAAATTAATAAAATTTTAGAAACAATAAAATACAAAAGATCATTTTGTGATATTGGTTGTTCATCTGGTATAGTAAGTATTTTAGCACATAAAAATAAATTTGAAAATATTACAGCAATTGATCATGATCCAGAATATACTAATATTTTAAAAATTATTAATAATAAATTAGAAATAAAAAACATAAATGTAATAACTGATAGTTTTGGAAATGACAAAAATAAATATGATGTTGTATTTTGTGGTGCAATAATACATTGGATTTGGTCATTAACATCTAATTTTAATTCTTTTGAAAAAATATTAAATTATTTAAATAATATTACTAATAAAATATTATTAATAGAATGGATTAGTGAAAATGATAATGCAATAAATATAATAATGAATTATTTAGATTTATTAACTGACGATTTAGTAGAAAAGATTTTAGATAATGTAGTAGATGATATTGATAAACAGATTAGTTTATTAAATAGAAAAATAAATAAACTTAATAAAGATTTAAATTATTTAATTATTGATAAATTTGAAGAAATAATTATTATTAATTATGTTTATGTATCTTATTGTATTGGCGAGTATTTGTTTAGTAAATTTGAAAGTAATAAAGATATAGTTTTAATAAATATCTATGATGATTATTTTGGAGAAGGCGATGGTAATACATATGAAAGTGTTTGATTAAAAAAACCAACCTATTTTGATATATTGGTTGAAGCAAATAAATCAGTTGTAATTACATGCGATTATCATCATACATTTTTAGAAGGGTTAAATCATATCCCAAATAATAAATTATTTAAATACTCGGGAATAAGACCTAACCCAAATATTGATTATTATGAATTTATGTTAGGAAGTTAAAAGAATATCTGTAATAACTTCATAGTATTTAGTATCAAACATAGTTTCATATTATTTTAATTGACTTTTAAAAAATAAAAAACTTCTTTTAATTTCAAGTAAACCCATTATAATATCTGTAGTTTTATTTTGTTAATCCCATTGCAAAAATCAATGATAGGATTTAGAGGGATAAGATTGTCGCATCTCACGAGAGAAAGAGCACTAGATAATGATAACAATGTCTTATCCAAAATCTTTAATCAGAAATTTTATAATTACAATTTATTTTTTTCTAATAAGTTTAATTTGTTTTTGTTTTCTATTGAAGTATTATCATCATAATACCATGATTTTTTATTGAAATCCCATCTTGCACCATATGTTTTAGCTAAATTTTTTTTAGAAAAGGGAATATTAATATAATTTTTTTTAATATCAATTACTGATTCGTTTACTTTATTTTTTTCTAATAAAATTATTCGTTCTTTATTTTCTTCTGAAATTTTATCATCATAATACCATGATTTTTTATTCAAATCCCATTTTGCACCTAATTTTTTTGCTTCATCTTTATTGTTATATGAAATAGTTATAAAAGTTTTTTCATAAGGACATTTTTCTAATCCTAATGATAAATTTGCTAATTTATCTGCTTCTTTATTGCCAATAGAATGTTTATCGTCTTTATTGGTGTGAGCATATATGTGATTTAATTTGATATTATATACATTTTTATATAATTTATATGCTTTTTTTAGTAATTCTAAATTAGGTGGTATTTTATCATCTGATGTTTTCCAATTATTTCTATATAATTTTTCACCATAACTACTAGCACATTTTATAACATATTCTGAATCGGTATATATATTTATTTGTTCATTATTTTCAATATTATCTTTTAAAATTTCTAAACATCTTATAAAAGCAGTTAGTTCAGCAATATTATTTGTATGTTTATCTCCTTCTATTTTTTTCGACTCATTTCTTGAATCGTCTTCGCTAAAATAAACACCATAACCACTTATAGCATTTTTTTTTCCATTGTTTCTACAAGAACCATCAATATAAACATTAATCATTTTTAATAATTTATATATTATTAAAATCATTTTTTTATATATTAAACAATATAATTACCTCTGCTTAATCATTTTACCGTGTCTTAAATCTATAAAAACTATATAATATCAAATTTTTGGTTATTATTTTTAGAAAATTATGGAACTGTTATTAAACTATCGTAAATTATAATTTTGTTTCTATTATGATATTTATATAAATTTAAATATAAAAAATAAAATATATAAATATTAATTTCTACCTATTTATCAATCACTCCAACCATCTTTTTCTAAGATTACTAATATACCCGCAATCCTGTTTTGCTCCTCTCTCGTAACATTTTTCAAATTATACTTATTTTTCATTTCATTTAATTTTTTCTTAATTTAAGAGCATCCTGTACGAACAATAGAGTGTTGCTCTCCTCTCGATTTTGTAATATTCTCATATTCCGCCCTAATAATAGGTGTGGTACTTTTCATATAAATATTGTAGTCACTTCGTGAACCCTTCTTGGGACCACGCTTCTTAATGATAATGTTTGACGACATACCGTGTTTTTGTTTAGTAGTTTGTTTTGTAAATTTGCCTCAAGTTCTCTTCGTTGTATAGTTTTAAATAAGTAATTAATTTTTTACAAAAAAAATTGTTTTTATATACAAATTAAATATCATATATATAATAGTATATTATTATGATAAAATATATTAAATATTTGATTATACTTTTAACTATAAATTTATCACATCAAATTAATCTAACAAATAAAACAAATGTTACAACCTTTATGAATCTAACAAATAAAACAAATGTTACAACTTTTATGAATCTAACAAATAAAACAAATGTTGCAACTTTTATGAATCTAACAAATAAAACAAATGTTACAACTTTTACGAATCTAACAAATAAAACAAATGTTACAACTTTTATGAATCCAACAAATAAAACAAATGTTACAACTTTTATGAATCTAACAAATAAAACAAATACAAAATAATATAAAAAGAGTACATAATTTTTTTATAAACTTTTTATATTACTATTATGTGTATTGATGTAAAATTATCACAAGAACAATTTGTAGATATAAATGAAACATTTTTAAAATTTATTGAAGAAAAAACGGTATTGTAAATATATCGTATATAGATAAATACTCCAATCGTAAGATTATAAAATAGTACAAAAAAATGGTGAAAGTAAAAAAAAATGATTTAGATTTACGATAACTAAAATCACGCATAGCGTCCTGATTAGTTGCCAGTTAGCAACTAACAAGCGAAAGAGAACAAATTATAATTTGTTGTGAAAAGCGAATCAAAGTCAAAAAGTCCGATAAGTTTAGCAATAATGTCTTATAATGACAATAACATTGTTGTTGATGTGTCTCATACAAAGTTTTGTGTGGGTCCTTGTAATTCTGAAGAAAAAGAAACAACGAAACATAAATTTCTTAAACCATATAGTGGTGGTAACTATAAAGAGTTTTGTTATCCAATTGATGAAGACTCTTATTTGATATTGAAAAATGTTCGTATTTGTAGCAGTTGTAATCAAAGATATATGGAGTTTTATGAGGAAGATGATATTGAAAGTTTAAAGGAGGATGCCAAAACGATCAGCCAGAAACTAGGAATCTAAAAAATAAAATACAAAAAAATAAAAAAGTAAATAGAAAGTTACTTTTTTATTTTAAAAAATATCAATATCTATTTGTAGTTTTTCTGTTAAACTAGATAATAAAGTAAAATATCTTTCTTCGATATATATTTGAAAATATCTTGGTTTTAATTCTTTCAAATTATAATAATAATTTGAAATATCAATTATCAATTGCTTTATATTATCAAGTAATTGAGTATAATGATTGCCGTGAATAATTTCTAATAAATTATAAAAATATTGTAAATAAATAGACAGAATTGTTATTTTTATAAACTTATTATAAAAATTTGAATTTAATAATAATCGAGCATTCATTACTAAATTATTGTAATTAATTATATTAAGATATGGAATATAATTATAATAAATTAATTCTAAATTATCTATTAATTTAATTAAGTCGTTATATTTTTTGTATTTAATAAATACTAATATCTTATATAAATCAAATTCATTTCTAAATATTTTTGCATCACTATTATATAAATAACTTACTAAATTATGGGAAAACAATTCATTTGATATATCATTGCTAAAATAATAAAAAGAATTATAATCACAAAACAAATAAGTGCCTTTTATTAAATTAAAAAGACTTGCAATATTAAAATAATTGTCTTTTATTGATTTATCATTATAAAATGTATAACCTGTATACATTTTTTTTATTATATTATTATAAAAATTTATAACATGTGTTTTGTAGTGAAATTTATCAAAAAAGAAATGATAATATATTATCAATGTATTATTAATTTTAGAATTATCAATATTATCAGATAATGGTATTCTATAAGTGTTAAAATAATATTTTAAATTTAATACATTATAATAACTATTATCTATACAAGTTAGAAAAGAATCTTTATTAGTAGTATTAAAAATATTGCTAATAATTGAATTTGAATTTAATAAAAAATATTTTAATTCATTGTAAAATGTTTTACATGTTAATGATAAATTAACAATTTTTGTGAAATCAGATATATAACCAATTATATAATTCATTAGTAAAATATCAAAACTTTGAATAGTAATATTATATAGATTTCTATATTTAATTCTATTATTGTATTTATTTTCAATATTAATTATTAATTTTTTAATTAAATCAATTGTATTTTTTTGTTTATTTATATCTAATTTATTATATATATTTAAAAAACATTCTATTTTTAAATCATCTGCCATTATATTAATATTAATATCAAAATATTTAAATCATTTTAATCTTTTTTGAGTATTTAATTCAATAGGATTCCATGATATATATATCATATATTGATTAGGTGGAGTAAAAAGTCTAACATATAATCCATTTTTTTTCAAAGCTGCTATAACATAATCTTTACAATCTTCTATTTTATAAAGTGGTTTGCCTATTATTACATGCGGAATTAGATAAAATAAATTTAAACCTCCTTCATTTGCTATTCTTTTAATTTTATTATGACATTTACTTATAATTTCGTCAAAAATAGAATTTTTTCTTTTATCTTTTTTATTTTTCAATTCATACAATGTATTTAAAGATATTTGTGGCGGCATTTATATTAATCTATAATATAGTACTATTTTTATACAAATACATACATAGCATATGCATATGAAAATACTAAGCATATAATGATATTTATAATAAATATATAGCATAATTTCACCATATGACTGTGTTAAGGTNCATCAAGTGTTTAAAAAAAAAATTTATAACATCTAAAATAAAAATAGTTATCTTTAAATTATAAATGTTATAATCAAATATTTAAGTTATAAATATCTACATTATAATATTTTAATGCTTCAAATGCAGTATTATTTTCAGCTTCTTTTTTAGAATTACCGCTTGATTTTGCAATAACAGTATTGCTTTTATTTTTAATACAATATGTAAATATTTTTGAACTATCTTTAGTTACGATATCAATTTCAAGAAATTTAGGTACATCCTGAAATTGATGTTGCATATAAGAAATTAATATATCTTTGTAATTATTTTTAGTAGTAATTAAATCGCTAAAATCTAGATAATTTTCTAAAATATAAATAAGAAATATATAAACAATATCATAATTATTATCATTATCAATAAATAATGCACCAAGTAATGCTTCAAAAATATCTTCCATTATTTTATAATTATTTCTTCCATTAGATTCTTCAACTTGTTTTGAAATAATAGCATATTTATTTAATTCAAGTTTATTTGCTAAAAACCCAAGCATTTTACCATTTACAATCTTTGTTCTTAATTTTGATAAAAATCCTTCATTTTGGTCNGGATATCTTTCAAATAAATAAGAAGAAACTATCATTTCAAGAATAGAATCACCTAAATATTCAAGTCTTTCGTACGACATATCCTGTAATGGTAAACAATCATGAGGGCATTTTGAGTTACTATTTTTAAAATCTAAATTTTTCATAGTACAATAAGATTGGTGAACAAATGCAGTTCTAAATAAATTAATATTGTTGATTTTAATATTATTTAATCCATTATTTTTAAAAATATTTAGTAAATCATCTGATGTGAGTAAATAATTTTTATTATTATATGGCATATCATTAATATCAATTTCTTTAGTTTTATTGTGTATCGAATTAATACGTAACATAATAAATTATAATATAATATAGTTATTAAATCATTTTTTTTTTATTAATTATACATAAGGACTTGGCGTTTTTAATATAAAAATGTCTATAGAAGAATATTTACCTTCAGAAATAGAAATTAATTCCTTAGGGATTGGAGTAAATAGCGACTATTTGGATTTAACCCCGCAAGAAGAATATTTAGTAATTGGAGATAAACATACTACTCATGATGAGTTAAAAAGTATTAATGGGGTTATTACCGATATATCAAAAAAAAATATGCAATATTCAATGATAGTGAATAATTCTGGTATTGGATTAAATACTACAAGAAGTAAGTTTCAAGAAGAATTTAGCGATAAAAGCATGAGTGGTCTTTATATTGAAAATGGAGATATAGTTTGTAGTGGTACGATTTGGGCAGAAAATATTAAATTAATGAATAGTGGTGGTTCTGATTATGAATTCGGCAGCGATTTTGACCCTAGCGAAATTGTTAAAGATTTAATAACAAGTATAAATGCTAATGCTGGATTATCAAGATTTACACAGGGTTGGAATTCTTCAATTGGAATCGACACACAAACACACACACACACAAATATATTTACAGGAAGTCTTGTAAATATAAACGCTGGTGCGGTAGATACAAAAAAAAATCTTCATCCATTAAATATCATTCAGGGAACACAATATGATAATATTGAGGCAATACACTTTGCAATTAAAAATAGCGCATATACAGATGAAAATATATACGAAATGGATGGGGAATTAATTAAAGAAAGAGATGCTTCTAGTATGAAAATTGGTATACTTGGAAACTTAGATACGTCATCTGCCATAATATCAACAAGTAAAAATATGCCATTAGAATTTCATGTTTCAAAATTCAATAAAGAAATAAATGATGCACACAATATGGCAGACCATGGTAATTCATATTATCCATCGATGGTTATTACAAGTAATGGTAATATATCAATGGGGCAATATAATGTTGGAAAATTAAATACAACTGACTTTCGCGAACCTAAATTACATGTATACGGCGATTCATTATTGGATAATATATACATAAAAGATAAACAAGATTCTTTTACAATAAAGCATTTAGATGATGTATATGTTAGAAAAATGGGTTTAAATTTTGATGCAAATCAAATAAAACCAGGTGCGTTCAGCAGTGGAAACTTTAAATTTGAAGAATTAGAAATTAGTAGATTAAGTGTGACATCAGAATTAGAATTTGGTAATGTTGTCTCGATGGGAACTATATCAGCCAGTAACTTAATAATTGAACAGACAACTGATATATCACAAATAAATGCACCAATTATTTTTTCTAATGAAACAACTTTTAATAACAGTTTAAATATAGGCCCAAGTGGCAGCTTATCAATAGATAACCATCGTATATCCGCGTTAGCAATAAACAATATTAAACTTTTAATAGATGATGGTATAGGAGGGTTTACACTGGACGATGGAACATCGCTAGACGATGATATAGGCGACAAAGTAGCACTATATTATGCGTTAAATAGTAATAGTGGTTTTGTAATAGATAATAGTAATTTATTGGTATATGGAAATATTAGCGTTGGAACGGAAAATGACCAATCATATGGTAATAACAAAATTTGTATTAATAACAACGACCAAAATCGTGATTATTATGAAATAGGTATATATAATAACACAGAGTCATTATCATCAATAGGACATCGCAAAATAAGATATGGACCAGATGATGAAAGTTTAATCATTAAAACAAGTTATAGTGGAGAACAAAATAGTATGCGTAATATATATTTTTATGCTGGAAAAGATGATCTCGATATCGAGGGGCTAAGTGATAATATAATTGTGCCTACATTATCGATATTACAAAATCAATGCGTGGGTATAAATACAAAAGATATACTCGATACAATATATGCCGATATTAAGTTAAATATATACGGATCTTTATTAGTTAACGATATATATATACGAAATACAGAAGGAAATACAGAAGGAATTACAAGAGCTTTATTTTTTATTAAAAATAATTCACTTAACCCATCATATCTAATGAATAGTCCTGAACAAAATTCTAAATTTTTTATAAATTACGACCAAGATTCAACAGCTAGTATTAATTTTTACGAAAGATGTAAAACATTTAATATAAATGGAGGTATTAATATAACAGGCAACGGACTTAATGATGGATATTTTGAAAATAATATTAAATTGGCTACATTTAAAATATTAAAAAATACAGAAGACATAGAAGTAAAAACAGCATATACAAATAATAATATATTAATCGGTTTAGATGACTTGACAGTTGCTAGTAAAAATAAGTATATTAATAACACCATTAGCAAACCACAATTAATGTTAAGAAATTTATCAAATAAAGATTATAACGATACAATAATAAGATTATATAAGGGTAAATCAGGTTCGGGCACCTCATTGTTTAATAAAGCTAAATATTCAGGAATTGATTTTTGTGATTGGGACCCTATTACAGGATTAAGCGAAAAGGAAAGATGGTATATTTATAGAAATTACGATGAAGCAAAACAAACAATAGATAATTATCCTGGTGTATTTGAAATAGGGTATGCAGATAATCAATATCATAGTACAAAATCGGGTTTAGAAATGATGTACAGAAGAAATAAGAACACTCAAGCGGTATCAACCTTTAATCAAGTACAATCTACTGATACACAAGAATATTATTTTATATTTAATAGACCGTTATCAAGTAACCTCCCAATCAGCGATTTAAGAAGCGAACCAACCGTCAAAATATATGGCGACCTTGAAGTTGACGGAGATATACGTTTAAGTGGTAATGTACATATCGGTGGTGAAATGGTGGGAGTTGCTGATTTGCCAGATTATATACAGACTGATGACAATGGATATGATGTATTACTTGAAAATAATGTTGTAATAAAAGCTAATAAATTAGTAAATATAACAAATAATATTATAAATGTTAATAATGAAAATAATTTTCAACACATAGAAGATAATATTGAAATTTTTAATACAAATATGTTAAATTGTTTTGATAACAATAAATCATCATTATCTTTAACAAAAGCAAACAATAACACTGTATCAATTGATTTTTCTACAGTTACTAGCACTTTTGATGAAATCATTAGTAAAATGAAAATAGAAATGGAAGAAATGGAAGAGATTTATAACGAACATATATCTCCTGGTATCCCTACACGCCCTACATCTCTATCAATTAAAAATCGAAATGAAGATAAATTAATATCATTCTATAATGATAATGCTTATAGTTATATAAATATAGGGCATAATAGTATAGATAATTATCAAAATATTAAAAATATTGCCTTGCATATTGAAGATAATTCAAGATATTTATTGCAATTAACAAATACCAGTGCTGATATATCGCCAAAAATAAATTTTGAAAAAAAAAACGCAGGCATAAATAATGATTTTTGGATATTAGATGGTCCTGATAGTAATAATAAATTTAATATTTTTTATGGAAATGATAGTATAAGTTCTTATGATAATATAAATAGTATAATGACACTAACACCAGATAAAAAAATTGGAATTAATAATCAAACACCGTTACATACTCTTGATATTTTATCAGAGAATTTATCTTCATGTCGATTAATAAATGATTATAGTAATGATATGCAAAATGATTTTGAAAATGCAACTGATTTTACTGTTATAAAAATAAATAATTCCAATTTAAAATTCGATAGTAATTTTGTTATAAATAATAATGATATACAATTCGATTTGAGTATAAATATAGATGCAGCAGATTTACCAAATCATACAATAAATTCAAATGTTATATATGATGATATGAAAAATAATTCAAATTATATTAAAAAAAAACACATATCTATAAATAGCAATATTGAAATTCCTATTACATTTTATAGTGAAATTACAAATTATGAAATTAATACTGCAAATATAGAATTTGAAGTAAATAATAATGTAATATTTAATGATATTAGTAGTAAGTTAGAATTATATAATAATGTATTATTGCCTTCTTTAGTTGCTTCAAACTGTGAACATGTTAGCGGTAACTTATCTTATGAATTTAAAGTTAATGATGAATTTATAAATAAATCATCATTAAATAGTAATTTATTAACTGAAAAAATAGAGATATTTAATAAATATAGTATTATAAATTCACACCATTTTAGTTCAAATATAACAAATTATAGTGATGATGGTATTTCAAATATACATATCGAATTTACAAATTCTTTATCAGAAAATGCAGATACGGTTTCACTCACACGCACAGAAACACTCATAAATACACATGTAATTGAATTTGATACTCTAGAATATAGCATATATTGTTCTAACATAATAAATATATATGGGGTCGCTGGGGTCGCCGCCACAACGGAAGTAAATGTTAATGTAATAGTTAAAGAATCATATACTAATAATATTAATTTGTCTATACCGTATACATTACTTAATTATACTGATATAGTATATAATACTTTATATGATTATACTTCAATCGGAAATTTATATACATATAATTTTATAACTTGCAATTATTTACTTAAGGATAGTGATATACTAGGTGGAAGTTTTAATATATCAACAAATACTAATGGTAATATAGTTGAAGAGTTCGATAAAGAAATTGCTTTTAGTTATGTTTTCAATAATTCAAATTACAACTATACAAGTAATATTATTAATAAATTTGTATCATATTATGAACAATATGATACAAATTTATATACAAATTATTTATATACTAATATTATTGAAAATGTACCTCATATAATTCTTGAAAATACATTAAATAATAACTCTCAAACATATGGTGTGAATAAAATATATAGTACATTAGATGGTGATTTTAAAATTAATTATGAAACTCATAATAGGGAGGTTAAAACATTGCTAAATTTAAATAAACATGGTAATGTATTAATTGATAATGGAAATTTGTTTGTTAGTAAGATATTTGTAGAAGATATTTATAATATAAATACAAGCAATAGTATAATACCAAATAATACTAATAACTTTAATCAAGAAACATATATTACTACATTTTCTAATTTAAGATTACATAGTTCTAGTAATATTGAATTAACTAGTAAGAATATTGATTTTAATATAGACGGTGATAATAATTCTAATCTAAGAATTATAAAAACAGGAACATTTAATAATAGTAATAATAAAATAATTGAAATATATTGTAGTGACAAAATTGATACAAAATTATATAATAATCTATCGTTATCTAAAAAAAATACTACAACTTATTTAACAATTGGCGAAACAAGTGCAAAAGTTGGTATATGTAAAAACATTGATGAATTGCAAAGTACATTAGATATAAATGGTAATATGTTAATATCTAAAAATAATATTGATATTAATATACCACATATAACATTAAATAGCTATAATAAAAATGTAATATTAAAAAAATATAATGAAAATTTATTATATAGCGATGATGGTTTATTTAAATTAACTTTTAAAAATAATAGAACAAATGCTGAAAAAGAACTATTTAGAATTGATGATAATAATATGAAAATAAATAGTGATTATTTATCAGTTAAAAATATATATGTTGAAAATATTTTTGATTTTAATGGTAATACTTTCTTACCCGGAATGCCAAATTATAATAATAATGATTTTTTTAATTTTAATTATGATTTAAATATAGAAGCTAGTAATATCAAATTTACAACTTCAAATATTGATATCTCTCTGAAAGAGAATAATAATAATTATTTTAATATTAATAAAATACGAAATAAAACATTATCTGAAGTACTTAGTAATAATTATGTGTTAAGTGATTTCAACACGAATGAACTCCAACTCGAGAAAGAGACTAATGAATATTATATAACTTTAATTTCTGATAATAGTTTATTATTATATATTTATAATACTAATAATAATTTGATATCATTATCAGTAACAGACCTGAATCTAAATGGTCGAAAAATCCAACTACCTGACCCGACCGGAACCAAAAAAATAAAATATAATAATAATAAGTTATTTATTTTACAATATAACTCTATACACGTAAGCAATCATCATGATGTAAGTCTAGTAGAGGGTGAATTAGTAACGACGCAATTACAACTTAATATAGGCGATTATACTAATTATCCTACAGATTCTCAAACTAGAAATAAAAATAATTTTGATGTCACTGTTTCTAATGGTAATTATGAATTCAATGATCATATAGGTATCCTATCTTTAGGAAAAGGAACTTATTATTTAAATAATATCCCCACTGACCACCCTTTGGGTTTTATAATTGGCGATGAGAAGTCTNAACTATTTGAAGTTGAATTGGTGGGAACACTGGGAACACAGCACACTGAAGACGATGTTACTTATTATACAGGTAATATAATGGTCTTGGTTTCCNAGAATTTTGGAACTATTAACTATAGATGCTTTAATCATACTAATATGATTGGGGAAATACGGTATTTCTCATTTCGTTTAATAGATCCACAAGATATATATATAACTTCGGATGATATTTATATAGCGGATAATAATAATATATTAAAAATAAGTCATTATAGTGATGTATTTTTAAGTACACCTCTACCTCTAGATACAGGATTTGATACAAAATTTGATACAACATTTATATCAAATAATACTTCCGGTAATAATGATGGTATTTTGAATGAAACAGCTAAAATAGGCATTATATCGTCATTAGTTTACGACGATACAAATGAAATAATATATTTAGCAGATTTCACAAATAGTACAATTAGAAAAATTGTAGGTAGTAAGTTAGAAACAATTTCAGGATTCGTACCAAACGAAAATGATAATAATCCTAGAAAAGGTTCTGCTAATGGCAATAGTTATGACACCAGATACAACGCAATAACAAAAATAATTTTTTATACTGATACACAAGATAACAATAGTAATTACTTAATAGTTTTAGATTCAACACCAATTAAGTCTAGAATTATTATAATTGAATTAGATACATATTATAGTTCAACAATTTATGAAATTGATAGTATGATTCTTGATTTTGTATTTTTAGATAAAGTTATATATTATTTAGTCAATGGTGTAAGTAATAATATAATTAATGAAATCAATATAACAGATATTACAAAATATAAGAAAAGTAATATCAAGAGTGCTATATTCAATAATGTTTTTAATATTACATCTGTACCATATGATACTATTAATACATCATATTATAATAGTGGTTTTAATTATAGTGATCTTGATGGATTTATTACAAATATGTCTGTTAAAACCAATAACGAATTAACATATGTTCAATTCGGTTCAAATAATGTTGGAAGAAAAGCTTGTATTGGTATTTCTACAGAACCAGTTGATAATATTGACTTAAAAGTTGGAAACATAATTGAGACTTCCAATTTAAGAGTTTTAAATAATTTTGGCGTCTCGACAGTGGATTGTAGTTACATAAATACAAATTCTATTGATTCTAAATTAATAGAAATAGAATTAAATAAACATATTGTTCCTACATATACAAATATTATTAATTTTGGTTCAACATCAAAATATTATAATAATTTTTTTATTAAAAATATTAATATATCAGATTCAGCAAATTCTGGTTTAATACTTAATACAATAGGTACAAATTTATATATTAAAACTAAAAATAATAATAAAGACTACGGTGACATTCATTTAAATAGTGTACAAATATACGATGATAACTTAACGGGGGGTACGATACAACCCCTCAGTATCTCCACAAAATCTAAAATCAAATATACAAATTCTAATTTATATTTTGAGTTTTATAATAACAACACACTTATAGATAATAATTTTAAGTATAATTTAACGAATAAAGAATTATCAGTAAGCAATTTAACAGTTTATGGGCAGTTAAATTTACCCAATGGTCTTGATAATATTGATAGTATAGATTGTGATAATATTAGCGTGTCAAACAAAATTGATACTTCTATTATTAATGTTAATAACTATTTACATTCATCTAATATAAATTGTAGTAATTTAACTGTATATAATGATATAAATTTTTCACATAATTTAGTTGTTGATAATAATGTCGATATTTCACAAAATTTATATGTTTCTAACTATTCATTTATCAATATTTTAGAGGCATCCAATATTAATGCAAAAGATACCGAAACAGTTAATTTATCTGTTTTGGGCGAGTTGGTTACAAATAACATAACTATAAATGGTATTATGCAGCATATAGGAATAAATAATTATGAAACCGAAACTTTATCAATTGATAATTCTCAACTTTTAAGTGATAATCCTACTAGTTTATCAATTAATCATAGTGGTAGCGGAAATGTTCTAGACTTTCAAATAGGAAACTCACACAAGTTTATATTGGATAATAACTGTAAATTAACTCTCAACGATATAGTTTTTGAAGGTAATATTAATAATATATCAAAAGATACTTTCGCTAATATTGCAAATCTTGATAAAGATTTGATTGAGAAATTCCAAGATTCTTCAAATTATACTAGTGATCTTAAAAATACTATTGATGAAACAAATAATATAATAACGACTGTTGAAACTGAATTATATAATCATATTAATAAAGATTTTTTCAAGGAAAATCCATTACATCCTATTATTACGGAATATAATGAACAACACCAACCAATTAAACATACTTATAATGACGACAGCAGTAACTATTTTTATACATCTGATACAAGCAATTTCTATATTGTTCTAAAGAATGATACAGAAGAACAACAAAAACATTATCAGTTATCAGTTACTAATAATTTATTAACTGATATATTCATGGTTGCTGGAGGTGGTTCTGGTATAAATTTGGATATAGACACACCATTAATTCAAACGGACAATGCTCCCAAAAGAATTAATACTAGCTCAGACATTTTGGGATTGTCTATTGGAATTAAAAATATATATTATTATACTGATAACAATATATATTATGTAGATTTAATTGAATTGTTGATATATAGAAATAATGATGATTATATATATGGTGTAAATAGTCTTGATTATAATATATCTAATATAATAATATCAGATTTTAAAATTAGTAAAAATGAAAAAGTTTTATTATATTCTAGTGATAAAACTTTATATATTACAAATTTAATTAGTAATACTATTAATACAATGTTATTTAATTCAATAATTTTAAAAATTATTATTAATAGCGATAATACATATATGTACTTATTATTTAAAAATTTATTAAAAGTTATTAAATTTAGTGATTTATCAGTAGATAGTATAAATTTAGAGGTTGAATATAGCGATATGAGTATTAGTAATGATGATAATTTTTTATATATATTAAACGCCAACACTACAATAAACATATTTAATTTAAAAACGAAAACAATGTCTGTATATAAAACAGCGTTGGGATATATAAAAATTATTATTGACAAATATAATGAGAATGTTATTAATTTAAAAACATCAACTTCAAAACTTGTAAAATATAATATTGCAAACGACACAACTGTTGATCTCGACACATTGTCGAATAATAATAATTCGCAATTTGACTTAACATTTGATAATTCTACTATATATTATCTTAAAGGTAATAATATATATTTTAAACCATTTGTTGACGATTTTTATCCAGCACCTGGTGGTGCTGGTGGATTGTTATATAGACATAATGCCAATGTAAATCAAGGTGTGTATGATTTATATATTGGTAATGGTGGTATCACTAATAATAATGGATATAATACACAAGGATTTGGAGTAACTGTATATGGTGGGGGTGCAGGCACTTTAGAAAATAATATTCCTAAAGCAGGAGAATATAAAGGTTATCTAGTTGATAATAATTATATAATTAAAAATAATATTTATGAAAACAAAAAATATAATAGTAAAATAAATAACGGTGGTACTAGCGCGACAAATATTAATAATACAAATTATTATGACGGTAATGATGGATATGATGCGTTATTTTTGAATAATTATAATAGTATTTTAGATTTACCACACTATTTCAGTGGGGGTAGCGGTACCTATCCAGGATTAAAAGGTAAAGGAGGGGGGACTAATTCGAGAAATATAATTAAATTAAATAGAGTTGATTTAATATGTGATAAGCATTCTGGTGCTGGTGCTTCGGGTGGTTATAACCGGGAAGCATCCGTATATCCATTAATAGATGGTGTTTATATAAGTAACAATACATACGAAATGAGTGCGCATAGTAAGTTCTCATCTGGCACAATTAATATTCATTTTGAATTACCAACTGATGTAACAATTAATATTTATAATAGTTATAAACTGTCAGCAAAAAAATATTTAAAAATTGAAAAAACGCTATATGGGGAATATGTTATAGAAATAACAAAAATTAACCCAGCGTCGGACACGCCGAAATATAAAATAACTTTAAAAGATAATAAAAAAAATATAATATACGACTCCTCCATTGAATATCAATATGAAGATAAAAACGATAATAGTCCTATAACTTCTGGCAGCATTGACAGCATTACTATAAAGTTAGATAATATAAAGTATAATGATGTAGATAGTGATAATAAAATAAGTTATAATGATGTTTCTAAAGGGGGGTCAGGGTTAATTATTTTAAAATATAATATATATAATAATCCCATAAACAATTTACAAAATGAATTTAATAACAGATTAAAATTATTAGAAGAAAATTTATTATTTTCTAGAACAAATACATATAATAATGAAAATTTATCATTAGAATACTTTAAAATATATAATGAAGGAAAACAAATATTTTATGATAATATTTATATTGATCAATCGTATTCAGGAGTTAAAGTAGTATCAAAAAAGCAAAAAATATTTAATACAGTTGAAGAAAAATATAAATACGAAGTGAAGTTAAATGTATATATTTTAGATAATTATAATGATTTAATACCAAATATTGTATCCAAACAATATATTTTTGAAACACAAAATGATATTATAAATTTTAAAGATTTTATAGTTATTGGCGAGGATAAATATATATATATTGCAAATATTGAGATTAAAACATATGATGGTGTATATAATTTTGATAATAATGCTTACTATTCTATTATAAATAAAAATAATAATATACTTACACCCTCGATAGAAGGCATTATGCCTTTACATAAAGAAAAATTTATTAGCAGTGATGATAATACTGATAATATGAAAATAATTAATATTTCTGAAATGTCAAAATATCATATATTATGGTCAAGTCAAAGGGATGATAACGCTAATTTACCTATTAATGTTTTTAATGATAATGACGAATATGGCGAATGGAAAAATAATACATATCTAGAAGCCGGGAATTTAAGAACTCTGAGTCCACTCAACCATATTAACAATGAGTACTTTGGAGAATGGATTTTAATAAAATTTGATAGAAAAGTACAATTAAAAACTATAGATATTGATCTTGGAGATAATGACTTGGAACTTTTGTTATTAAAAATTTTTGGTAAAAATACCAATTCCGATATAGATAATTCTAATAATAATTTTGATATTATTTCGTTTAATTATAATGAAAATATTATTAGTATAAATAATGATATACTTTATTACAATACATATATAATATTATTTGAAAGAATCAATAAACCAACTTTAAAAATAAAAAATATAAATTTTAGGGGTATATATAAAAATTGGGAAATTTAAAATTTTAATTTAATAAATGAAGGAAAAAAGTATATTTATATCTATTGCGAGTTATAGAGATAAAAATTGTAATTCTACAATTAAATCAATTTATAATAATGCAAAATACCCTGAATATATATATATTGGTATTTGTCAACAAAACAAAGATACCGACATAGATTGTTTACATGATATTAATAATAATAACATTAAAATTATAAGAATAGATTACAAAGATGCAAAAGGACCGATATATGCAAGATATTTAGCATCTACTTTGTGTGAAAACGAAGAATATTATTTGCAGATTGATTCGCATACTATATTTATTAAAAATTGGGATATTATATGTATAAAATCTATCGAAAATCTAAAAAAAATAAGCAATAAACCAATTTTAAGTCATTATCCAAGAGATTATCCAGATAAAGATATTAAAAATAAAGATAAATTTTATGTTACATATATTAAATATTTAAAATTTATTAAAAATAAAGATTTTAAGATAATTCAATATGAAGGTGCAAGATTTGTTGATACAAAAAACACATTTATAAAAACACCCTTTGTTACTGGTAATTTTTTATTCTTAGAATCTAGTTTTTTAAATGAAATACCTTATGATAATAGCTTGCATTATTTACATCATGGTGAAGAAATTTTACATTCTTTAAGATTTTATACATATGGATATGATGTATTTATACCAAATCAAAATATAGTATATCATAAATATATACATAAAGAACCTAAAATATGGAATGATATAGAAAATATTAATATAAAAAGAATAAATGCTCATACAAAAATAGTAAATGTATTTAAATCAACTACAAATAACGAAGTTAATACATATTTAGGTAAATATAATGTTGGTAATGTTAGAACTATAAATAGTTTTAAAAAATTCTCGAATATTAATAATGAAATGAATAATATATCACTATATAATATTATAACTATCAATTTAATATTATTATTATATATATTAATTTATTTATTTTATTATTAATTTATGAAAAATATTTTTTAATTCTAGTATTTCATTATCATCTATATTTTCCTTTAATTTTATAGGGTTTATATTAAAATTTAATATAAGATCTCCATATTGTTTATTATTATTATTGAATAATGGTAAACCTCTATTTTTAATAGTATATTCGTTTTTATTTAAAATTACTCCATAATTTTTTGTATTTATTTCAATATTTTCATTGAAATATGGAATTTCTATTATTTTTCCAATAATAGAGTCTAAATAATCTATATTATATGTGTAGTAAAGATTATTATTATCTCTTTTAAAGTATTTATTACTTGCTATATTTATCACTATTATTAAATCGCCTGCTAACTGATTTTTTGTTTTTGGTTGCTCTCCCAAACCCTTAAATGATGTTTTATAATTATTAGGAAATCCAGGTGATACTTTTAAATTTGCGTTATTTTCTCTAATATAGTTACCATCTCCATTGCATTGTTTACAACTTTTATTTAAAGATACTATTTCCCCTTTACCTTTACATTTCTCACAAGTTCTTTGCATTATTTGTTGCATTAATCCTAAATTTCTCAATGTTTGTATAATACCATTTCCATCACATTTATCACATATTGTTATACATTTTAAACAATTATGTTTAACATTTATTTTCATTGTATTATCTATACCATTATAAACATCTTCTAGTGTTGCATTTATTACTTTTGTAATATTTGAACATTTTTCTTGCCTTTGTTCAAAATCAAAATTAAAAGAAGAAGAAAACGATGAACCAAATCTATTACTCTGATGTCCAAAAAAATGTTGAAATATATCTTCTGGATTTACTTCATTTGTATCAGACTCTTGATAATTATTATCTCCTAACCTATCATATTTCATTTTTTTATTTTCATCTGATAATATTGTATAAGCATTTGATATTTCTTTAAATAATGTTTCGTTTTCATTATTATTTGGATTCTTATCAGGATGATGTTTTAACGCTTTTTTATGATATGCACTTTTAATGTCTTTTTGATTAGGATTATTATTTTTATCCAATCCTAATAATTCATATAATTTAAAGTTCATTTATATTATTAAATAAAATAATTTTTATATAAATTATATAAATAGACATGTTTAAAAACAATTCAAAAATTAAACTTAATAAAGAATTGATAAATTTAAATTTAAATTTTAAAAAATTTATTAACCAAGACTTATTTAAAATAAATGATGATAATTCTATAACACTATTAAATGATAAAATTAAATCTTATAAAGATTTATCAATATTGTTTAATCAAAATTATAGTGGGTCTATTAAATTAATTAATATATATTATGAATTTAAAAATTTATTAGATTCTTGGAAGGAATTAAAAACAATTATTAATGATAATAATATTGATTTATATTCAATTTTATCTTATTATGACGATAAAATTGAAATTTTAAAAAAAAATAAATTATATTTTAAAATTTTAAAATTATTTATTAAAAATATTTATTCTTTTAAAATAATTTCTTTTCTATTATATGATTATTACAATAAAGTTATTATCAGAGAAAAAATACTGTTAAATAATATTATAAATAATATCAATAATATTTTAATTATTATTAACAATTATAATGATGATAAATTATATGAAATAATTTATCATATAATTAATATAATAACTAATTATTCTAATTATACCTATAAAAATAATAAAACTTCTTATATTATTTTAAAAGGTATATTTATTAAAATTTCAGAATTTACATCAAATATATTTAGAAGTAAATTTATTGTTAAAATAATAGATAAAGTGTTGAATAATAACAAAAATATCAGGTTATATAATAAAAAAAATATTTATGATAATTATATTGAAATATTCTTAGAACTTTTATATAATGCGCATTTTATTAATAAATATATAATAAAATTTTATACGAATATTAATAAGAAAATTAATAAAATATATAATAAAAAAACAAAAAATATTTTTAATTATTTAGATAATAAAAATAAAATCACAATTAATAATACAAATAACTTCGGTTTTTATGATAACGAAATTCAAATTTTCAAATCTTATACTAAAAATAATAATATTATTAATATTTTTAATTATACAAATGATATTATTAAAAACTTTGAAAAAATTTATACAAAAAATAAACCTATTAAAATACCCTTTTTTATTAAGAATAATAAAATTACTGACAAAGTAACTACAGCTTTTATAAATTCTTTTTCATTTAAAAAAATTAAAAGTTTAAAAAATAAAAAAAATATAATTAAAACCTTTATAGATAATAATGAAAGTAATGCAAATAATAGTAATATTGAATTAAATAGCATTATAATTCCAAAACACGAACCAACATTCGGTAATTTTAATTTATAATATTAATATTAATTAGACATTATGGATAATTTTTCTTATAATAATCATATATTTGATAAAAGCATTGTTGATAAGTTAATATTTACAACAACTGATGTTATATATACTGATACTAATAACTATTATATGATTGATATACCCAATTATAATAAAAGTAAGTATATTGATAATTCAACATTATATATAAAAAAAATTGATGGGGTTACTTATAATGATTTAAATGTTCCAGATTTATATGTAAATAAAGTTATTATAATAAATAATAAAAATAAAAATATGCAGTATATAGTTTCTAATTTAAACTTTCAAAATCAATATAATTATATTTATAATTATATTGATTTTGAAATAAATATGTTATCAAATAATATAACAATAATTAATAAATTATTGTTGTTAATTAATCAGTCGGTTTCAAAGACTAATATATTATATTTAATTATTGATTCTATGGATAAAATTTCATCTCATATATTATATTTTGATAATTTTATTAATAAAATTATCAAAATATTATCAGAATTTGATGTTAAAAATGAAATGAATATTGCACTAACTGCTAAAATTATAAATATTAAATCACAATTAGCAACAATTAAATTTTTTTATGACAATATAAAAACAACAAGTATACAAAAAATATCACATCAAGAATCAAATATATCAAAAATTTTAACTTATGTTGCAACAATATTTTTACCACTTTCATTTATAATTGCAATTTTTTCCCTACCAGTTAAAAATGTCCCTTTTAAAAATAATGAAAATGGATTATATATTATTATTGGTCTTGTTACTATATGTGCTATTATAGGTAGTTTCTATTTAATTGAATTAAATAAACGAAATGTTTTCAATTAAATTTATGCACAACATTGCAAATTTTCACATTTAAAGTCACCATCACATTGATAATCATTAATACATTCACCACCACAATTTTTTGCATTAAATGATTCATGAGTGTTTATTTTATTTATTATTAGTACAATTATAATAATAAATAAAAAAATATTAATAAAGTCAATAATATTATAATTCATTCTATAATATACATATTAAAAAAATTGATATTTATTTAAATTTAATATTAAATAATGTATAAATTACTTGATAATATATATTTAACAATTCATAATAATTTAGATGAAACTAAATACCAGATTAAACATAATCCAAAATTATTTATAACATCAACTGATTATCACGAATATTATGAACCTTTAAGATATGAATATGGACCTATCAATATGGGTGAAATAACATTATTTGTTAAATATATTTCAGAAGTAATTGTTAAAACCGATAGACAAATTGTTTATTATGTTTATCCTTCAAAAAATAATGAAGATTTATTAAATGCATTATTTTTGTTAGGTTGTTATTTTATTATTGCTCGAAATTATAATGTTGAAAATATTTTATTTAATTTTTCTAATATTTTTAAAATCTGTCCACAATATTATAAGTGCTGTGTTTCAAAGTATCAAGGATATGTTATAACTATTACAGATTGTTTAAAAACTATAAAATTTATTAATGAAAATAAATTTTATGATATTAATAAATTTGACATTAATGAATATTTATATTATTCAAATTACCAATTTAGAGATATGACTTTAATTTTAGATAAATTTTTAGCAATGACATGTCCATCTAATAATAAAATTAATGATATAATTCAAGAATTAAAAAAAAAAAAAATAAAAAATATTATTCGTTTAAATCACAAATCTTCATATGACAAACAATTATTTGAAAAGTCTAATATTATTATTCATGATTTGTATTTTGAAGATATGACAACCCCTTCTATTTTAATTATGAAAAAATTTATGAATATTATTGATAATAATGAAATTTTTGCAATTCATTGTAATGCAGGACTTGGTCGTACAGCTATTTTAATATGTATATGGTTAATATTAAAATGTAATTTTAAACCTGAAATTAGCATAGCATATATGAGAATTATGAGACCCGGTTCGGTGATGCATCATCAAGGTTTATTCTTAGAATCAATTGACTACTTTAAAAAATTTATTTAATTAGCATTAAACACTTTGCGTATTTTTAAATTAGTTACATTTTTTCTAAAACTAATATTTTTATACAGCAATAAATGTATCAATTTTATCATTTCTGCAAATAACATTACCAACTAAAAATTTATATATACTAAATTGTTCATTTCTACTTTTAACTTCTCTTCTTTTCAAATATCCATAATTTAGTACCCCTAATAATGTTATAATTCCGGAAATAATTAAAATATATTTATTAATTAATTCTAATTTTTTTGCTGATTTTTTTTGTTCTTTTAAATATTTTATTCTATAACTAATTATATACATTATTAAAAATAACATAACAATTAATAATGTGACATAAGCATGTGTTCTAGTTGTTAATAAAAACCATATGTATAATATTATTGTTATTAATACTCCATTTAATATTGCATTATCTTCTTCTAAATTTATTCCCGACAATACTACTAAAAATCCAAATATAATGATGCCGATAAAGTGTTTTATTAACATACTTGAAGATAAAAGTTCTCTAAATTTACAACTAAATAAGTCACCAATATAGTTTGATGCTATAATTAAATATAGTGCAAAAAATGCCTCATATGGAATCTTATCAATCATATGCTCTTTATATATTATATATATTTTTAAAATTATAGAATGAAACAATTAAGAAAAATAGATATATTATTTTTAGTAATATTAATTTTACTTACAATAAATCATAAATTTAATATTAAAATTTACAATAAAAAAAATATAAGCAAATCAGTCTTAAATTTAAATCAAAGTAAATTATTTGAATTATGTGAATTATATATAATGATATATTTAATTTTGTATTGTGTATCGCATTTTGATTTTGTAAACTTATATATCTTTTTAAGTGCATATATACAACATATTTTACAAATAGTTTATTGTTATAGATATACAAATAAAAATAAAAAATTATCAACAATGACAATATATATGGTACTTATAATATATAATATAATAACGAATAAACAACCTTTTATATTTTTATGGTCTTTCGCGTTCTTAATACATTATATTTCTTATTATAATAAAATGCCATTTATGAAAGTAATATGTTTATCTAACTATATTTTTATATAAATATTAATTAATATTATTTATTACACAATGATTAAATATTTATTTCATTTATCTGATATTCATATCAGAAATGGTGATATTAATTATAGTAGATTTGTTGAATATAAAAATGTTTTTGGTAAATTATTTGAATCTTTGAAAACATATAAATATAAAAAGGAAGAATTTTTAATTATAATAACAGGTGATATTTTCCATAATAAAAATAATATTGGAAATTACGGTTTAATGTTATATAAAATATTAATAGAAAATTTAACTAAAATTGGAACTACTATTATTTTAGAAGGAAATCATGATAGTATTCAACACGAATTAAATCAACCGTCCCTTGTCACATCAACATTTGAAATAGATAATTTAATTGTATTAAGAGAAACAAAATCATTTGTCATAGATAATATTGGATTTTCATATGTAAATATTAGAGATACTCTTGATAATTTATCTAGTTCTGGAAGAAAAAATAATCTTCATCCTTTCCCTATTATTACTCAAAATGTAAAATATAAAATTGCATTATTTCATGGTACATTTGCGAATATAAAATTATATAATGGTACAAATATTTCAAATGAACATAACCCTTATCCATTCGAATGGATTCAAGATTTTGATTTTGCTTTATTAGGCGATATACATTTAAGACAAAAAAATATTTATAAAAATAAAGTAAACTGGTGTTATAGTGGTTCATTAATACAGCAAAATTTTGGAGAAGATATTATAGAGCACGGATATGTTATTTGGGATTTGGAAGAAAAAAATATTGAATTTGTAAATGTTTATAATGAATTTGGAAAAATTGTTTTAAAAGAACTAGATGATAAAATATGTTTTAGAAAAACTAATAAATTTTATGAATTATATGAATATATTAATAATAATATTGATTATTTTCCTAAAAATATAGAAATAAAATTTTTGTCGAATTTTAATAATAATAATTTAAATAACATATTACAAAAATTTAATATTACTTATAAAGTTATTTCAAACTATAATTCAATTAATTATAATATAACAAAAAATAATAGTATAATTAATGATAATAATATTATTGATTCTGATAATTTATTATTATATTTCAAAGAACATCTAAATAACAAACAATATTCACTATTATATGAAATCATACAAGATAATCATAAATTATTATTTGATATTAATAATTATCCAAATCAATTACATGCAGAATGTCTAAAAAAAAATAAAGAACTTGATAATATAATAAATACTTGTATTAAATCTAAAGATGAAAAAATAATTGATTATAATTTTAATATTGATTACTTGGAATGGAATAATTTATATTGTTACGATGATATTAACTGGATCGATTTTTCAAATTTAACAAGTTCTACATTTATTATTTCTGGTAAAAATGGCACTGGTAAATCAGCAATTTATGATATTCTTGTATTAGCAATTTGGGGCAATATAACTATTGATAAACAAAATGATATTACATCTGGTATAATAAATTTCAATAAAGACATTGCTTATACTATCATTGAATTAAATAAAAATAATACAATATATAGAATTAAAAAGGAATATAATAGAAAAAAAGATAATGAATATACTATCAAAATACTAACAAATTTATATATAAAGGAAAATAATCAATTTGTTTTAATTAAAAAAGATGCAGCTGCTAAAGAATATATTAACAATATTTTTGGTAGTATAAATGATTTTTTATCATCATCTATGATAACGCAAAATATAGATAATAATATATTAAAAATGAATTATAAAGATAGTGTTCAATTAATAGATAATGCAACCAATATTGAATATATACATAATTTATTTAATTTATTTAAAAATTCATTGAATAAATACAAAGATTTTAATAAAACGGTTATAGCGCAAAAAAATGTATTTTATGGTTTTATTAATAATAATGATAATTACACATCGCATAATATAGATGATTATAAATTAAAATTAATAGAATTATATAATGAAAAAAACAGATTAACAAAAGACATCGTAATAATTAATAATGATATAACTAATATAGATCTAAATACTAATTATGATGATGAACTAATTAAATTAGATAAAATTAATATTTCTGATTATAAATCTTATGAAAATATGTTAAATGATTTTAATGAAATTAAATATTTTTTTAAAAGTATAGATTTTAATGATAATAAAATAATAGATTATTCAAAAAAATATTATGATAATATTTCATTTAATAGTAATATAGATTGTAAAAATGTTGATTATGAATATAATTGTTTAAAAGAATATTTTGGTTTTTCAGATGTATTTAATGAATCTTTGTCTAATTTAAATTATAAATTAGATAATAATTATTCACAATTAAATAAATTAAATTGTGATTTAATTTATCATAATTCGGTTAAACCTGTTATTGTTGATAAAATAGATTTTAATTATAATATTATAAACGATATTATCATTAAATTTTTTGTAAATATTGATACTTTTTTATCATTTTATGATAAAAATGAAAAATATATGTATAATAATAATTTTAATTTTGATAAAGACTTTACTCATTATACATTTATACAAAATCAAAAAAAAATTGTTTATTTAACAGATAGAATTAAATTAAATAAAAATAAAGTAGTTATTATTGAAAAAAATAATACTGATATTATTTTACAACTAGACAATTATATAAATATTGATAAACCTGCTAAAATTATTAAATTTAAAACCAGTAACTCTACAAAAAATTATATAAATAATTTTTTTCAAAATATTGAATTCATTATTTTATTTAATAAAGATAATGAAAATAATTATCTTAATTATTTAAAACTTAATAAATTAAAAGATACTTTGAGTTTTTATAATTCAGATAACTATAAATATGATGAAAATTGTGTTTATTGTAACAAAAGACCATGGGTTACTGAAATAAAAAAACTCAAATTAGACATTAATAATTTAAATAAATTAATTGATTATAATATTATTAAAATATATATTAAAAATATTAATATTATTGAAAAATACGAATTATATAATAATTGGTATAAATTTTATAAATTTAACGAAACTAAAAATAATATTTCTATTAATTTAAAAAGTAAGGATACATACGATAAATTTATTGATAATGATAATAGTTATTTAAATATTTTGCTTAATGATAATAAGGAATTTTTGAATATTACTTATAATTTACATGATAAATATCAGGAATATAATAGATATATTAAGTATAATGAATGGTTAGTTACTTTAAACCGTATAAATACGAATATTGTTTCCTTAAATAAAGAAAATATTTTATTAGAAGAACATATTAATTATTATATTAATATAAAACCGCGATTAGATAATTATTACAAAATTAAAAATGAATATGAAAAAATATTAATATATAAGTCCTTTAAATATATCCAATATAAAAATGATATCGAAGCATATATTAAATTTAAAGATTTAATTAACAAAAAAAACTATAAAAGTAATTATTATTTAAAAGATGCTATTTCAAAAATTGATGACAATATATTAACTACTGCTAATTATATTTCTAAATTAGAAACTGAACAAAATTTTAATAATAAAAATTTGATTATATATAAAAAATTATATGATATTGAAGTTAATTTATCTACTATTATTCTTCTTATTCAAATTATAATTGATAAATTTAAAGATTATAAAAAATGGCTATATGATAATTATATATTAAAAACTATTATTAATAAGACAAATAATTATATTAAATTATTATGTCATGAGAATTGTAAAATGTTTGAACTAGATTATATATTAACAGAAAATAAGGATATTATTCATATTAATTGGTTAATTAAAAATGTTCATAATGAAACAAATTTTGCACAAATTATTTCTATTAATCAAGCATCGGGATTTCAAAATTTTGTAATTTCTATGTGTCTTAGACTTAGTTTGTTTGGAAACAAAATATGTAATCAATTATTTATAGATGAGGGATTTACAGCATGTGATAAAGATAATTTATCAATTGTTCCAAATTTTTTGAAAAATTTATTATTAATTTTTAATACAATTATTGTTGTATCACATATTGATATTATTCAAGATAATATTGATGATAAAATTGAAATAAAATATGATAAAATAAAAAAAACATCTATTATTAAATATGGTTCTAGAAATAATTAATTTTTTTAATTTCCTATTGCAATAAATAAAAATAAATCATATTATAAGTAAATGGTACTTAAAAAGAATGGTGGCGTTTGGCCATTTGCAAATAATAAAATTAAAATATATGTTAATAAAAATGGATTAATTAATGAGTTTTTTTCACCATCAACATCAATAAGTAGAAAAAGAGAAATTAATATAAAAATTAATGAAAAATTAATTTCATTAATGATATTATATAGTAATAATAGAAAACCAATTCATTCTAGTAATATTACTATTTTAGTTAATGATATTTGTAAAAATAATTTTAATTTTTTTCTAAATAAAATAATTCAAAAAAAAAATTTTAGTAATATGCATTATATTAATATCAATATTAATAAAATTTACAATAACACAGAAATTCAGAAATATGCTATTAATCATTTTATTGATATATTTTATAATTTTGCATTAAAATATGTTGGATATGAAAGTAAAATATTTAAAATTCATAAACATTATTATGACATTTTGATTAAAAAAAATAAATTATTTTTTAATAGTATTATAAATTTTATTAACGCTAAAAGAGATAGTTACTTATTTAATATTAATTTTATTATTATTTTAATATACACGTATACACATACTACATTAGAATACAATAATAATAATTATTTTCCTAATCATTATATGATAATTTATAAGTGCTTTTTAAACTATATTTCTAATTATGGTTATCCAAGTATAAATAATGATTTTTATGCGATATTAAGAAACAAAAATGATAATGAAATAAATAATTTAAATACGAATCCTAATTTTATATTAAAAAAAATAATTTTACATCCATCATTTACAAGTAACAAATATACAAAATTATCATCAGAAACTTTGGGGACAAAGGCCAAAACTCTTCTACAGACATCAAGTTTACCTAAACCATCAAGAGTATCGGCATCAACACAAACATCAGCACAGCCACAGCCACAGCCACAGCCACAGCCAGAGCCAAAGCCAAAGCCAAAGCCAAAGCCAAAGCCACAGCCATCAGCACATACATCAGCACATACATCAGCACAGTCATCAGCACAGCCATCAGCACAGTCATCAGCACATACATCAGCACAGTCATCAGCACAGCCATCAGCACATACATCAGCACATACATCAGCACATACATCAGCACATACATCAGCACATACATCAGCACATACATCAGCACATACATCAGCATCATCGTCTCGGACAAATAATTCGCAATCTGCGCAATCTGCGCAAGCTGACAAACAGGGTTGGGATTTAAAAATGGGCTCAAGTAAAAATTTAAATTCGTTTTCTAGTATATCTAAAAATCTACCATTTGAATCTAAGTCATCAGCATCAAGTCGGTCAAATGCGTCGACAGCAATTGCGTCATCAGCATCAAGGCTGTCAAATGCATCGACAGCAATTGCGTCATCAGCATCAATGCTGTCAAATGCATCGACAGCAATTGCGTCATCAGCATCAAGGTCATCAAATGCGCCGACATCATCAAGGTCATCAAATGCGCCGACATCATCAAG
>JGI24539J26755_10000111_pt1 | contig 35760 bp, 37 predicted proteins | sample NorSeaMetagenome_2_FD_26755 | JGI IMG/M metagenome (IMG submission 26755) | reverse complement strand
CCACATAACTCGTCACTTAAGTAACTCGGTTCTGCACCGCAACAATTACTCCACATCGGTAGTTGATGTTTGAAAGGTTGATGGAAATTGAGAAACCATATAGTTGGCTAAACCTAATCCTTCGTTTGCCTGATCCGCTATGTATTTAGCGATACGATCTTGCATTTCNAATAAGTCATCTTGGCAATATTGGTCGCACAAGAAAAATCGGTCACCTCCCATTAGTTCGCAGAGTCTAGTGATAAATAGTACATTTTTAGTCATAGTAGTTATATTTTGTATTCATATATATTATCAATATACCTTCGTATTTTGTTTGCAAAAAGTAGGCACTTTGTTTAGTAGTTAAAATAGTAGTCCAGGTATAACTCTCCTCCTCTGAGTACTCAATAAAAAAAAATAATGTGACGTTAGGTAGTTAAGTAAATATAGTAGCACCCTATTGTCGCACTTTTTGAGGTGCCATTTGCTACCGAAACGACTGTTTGATCGTGATTCACCGTGTATAGCACCACGAAACACTNNTGTATGNCGGAGTCTACTCTTCCGGTGTATAGCAAAATACCCAGGCCAAATGTATAGCATTTTATTTATTACCCGTTAGGGTGAGTAAACCTATTTTTCAAGGTCTACTCTTTCAATTACTGTTGTTCTAACGCTTGAAGGCATATCGGTACTTTGAGACCAGTATCCGCGTTTGATCCAACAAGGCATGATGTTTAGTTTAGGTAACATTACTTTTAATACCTCATCATGATTGTAGGTAATCTTTTGTTGTTTGTTGTTAACAAAGGTAATGATTTGATTTCTACCTAGCCATGACTTTCTTACTACAAAATTCTTTCTTGTAAGTGGTGGGAAGATTTGAGCCTTCTCTTCGTTTGACATTTTACTGATTGCATTTGTAATTAATTCTTGATTTGACATAATTTATTATATTTAGTTATTATTATTATTCACTTATATTATCGAATACTATTCGTACTTTGTTTGCAAATTTGTTTATTTCTATTTAAGTTTAGTATTATTTTGTATTCATATATATTATCGATAACTCTACGTACTACGTTTGCAAAGTGCTATACGCAGTATGCTATACATGCTATACGCGTTGCGTACCGCGGAGTATACTCTTCCGCTCCTATTTCAAAAGCAGGCCGTAAGCCGGACCAGATGCCAGGACCAGGATCTTAGTCCCGCTCCAGGATCTCGTGCCCGATCACTTTGGATGTAGCCTCATCCCGATAGCACACGCGCAGATAATTGCTGAGGTGCTGATCGTTGCTGAACCGAACCACGCGACTGTTATAGTTGCCGCGCCAGTTCTTCGTGTCGATACGAACCAGCATACTATCCGTATATACCGAATGATGTTGGCGCTCCGTGCTGTATGATATGCCCGATGATTGCGATGATCGCGATGCCGATGAATGCTGTCGTGCCGTAAGCTACGATCCCTGTTGCAATGTTAATGATCCTGTTGTGATGGAATGTTCTGTTCATAGTGTGTTCATTTATAGTTCATATATATTATCGGTGGCTCAGCGTGTTACGTATGCAAACCTGGCACGCCCAGGAATAAAGCCCGAATCCTGCACGGGATCCCGCAGATAGTCGCGACCATAGCCAGAGACCAGGACCAGGATCGGATCTGGAACCAGGANCAAACCCCAGNAAAAGCATGGGGACCCCTAAAAAAAAAGTAAGTTTCCGTTTTCGACAAAAAAAATGTATAGCATAGCGTAACCCGTTGCTTCCATATGTGTAACAAAAAATTTTTTAATATTTTTTTTTTTCACTTACGTGACGATAGGTAGTTATATATAAATAATAATAAGCTACTGTCATATTTAACTAATAAAAAAACACGTAATCATACAATGTATGAGACAACAACTTTCACCGCAAGCACGAAGAGACAAGGCGGCAAGAGATAAAGCTTACGCGATGTCACCTGCTAGAAAGGCTAAAAAAGCACATGCACAGAGAGAAAGAAGAGCAAACCCGGAAGAAGCTGTTGGACAAGATTATGACCATAAAAGACAAGCTTTTGTTTCGGTTAAATCTAATAGGGGTAACGAAGGAGAGGGTACTCAATCAGAAGGTAACAACAACTACAACACTAAATAACATGGCAAGAATATCAACATATCCTTTGGATAGTTCTATCACTAAGAATGATAAGCTAATAGGTACCGACGGTGATGACAACTCAACAACTAAGAATTTCGCGGTTGAAGCCTTTGCAGAATACGTAAAGAGCAAAATACTACCTTACAGCACCTTTTCATTTTTTATTGTCAGGAATAGCTCAGGGGTTATTAGTATTACTGAACACATGAATGACACAGGATTAACATTTGCATTCTCGGGGTCTTCGGGTCATATAGATATGACAGCTAGTTCTAATATTAGCAATAACAAAGTAAGTTTTCAAGCAACAGCTCTTAACATCGGGTCAGGACAAGTAGGTGATGTATTATTATTACAACCTAAGTATTTGGCATCTAGTGGAACAGCACTTACGCGATTAATACCTATAAAAGTTAGCGACGGATCAATGCCTGTACAAATAGAGGCCTCTGTAGAATTCAAAATATATAACTAATGGCTAGAATAAGTTCATACGGTATTGACGCTAAGCCGGATTTAGCAGACAAATTAATCGGGACCGACACAGGAAGCGGTAACAATACCACTAAGAATTATTCTTTAGGTGAGATATCCGACCTTATAAATAATACGAATAGCTTATCTGTTGCAGATCAAGCCGTGTTTTTGTTTCAATCAAACCTAATAGATGGTAGAAAAACCGGGACAATCAGTTTTGCAGCTGGCGGCGGAGTAGGTACCAGCTTCGGATCAATAAATACAGTGCTATTAAGCAAGATCGGAGCGGGTGGAAAAGACATAAAAAATTTTTTACCGCTATTCGCGGGTAAGGATATTATATTAGCTCAGTCCAATGATGTAAATAATTTCGGTACCTATAAAGTAGGGAGCATTGCAGATTGGTCAGGTGACACTTCTTTTTTAGAAGTAGGCTTAACTGTTTCCGCCTTTAACGGAGTGATGGGTGAGGACGCTCATTATATATTTAGTGAATTTGTAAACCCTGCAAGTGCAGGAGGTGATTTAAACTTCACATTCACGCAGTCCACTTCTCAGCAAGTATGGACCATAGAACACAACCTTGGAAAGAATCCATCTGTCTCCGTAGCCGATACGGCAGGTAGTTGGGTTGTTGGACAAGTCGATTATATAAATAACAACAAACTAACAATAACTTTCAACGCTTCCTTTCAAGGGGTTGCATACTTAAACTAAGAAAAAAATGGCACTAAACTTTTTAACCGGGTTAGATGTAAAAGGCAACATCAACTTAAACAAAAACGAACTGCAGAATGCAGTTATTCAAAACCTAGGCACCGCGCCTGCTTCACCAGTTGAAGGGCAAATCTATTATGATTCCACTGCGGGAGACAAGAAATTGTACTTCTATAATGGAACAGCTTGGCTAGGATTACCGGATACATCGGGATCAAATGATTTCTTAACAGCATTATCGTTTGCTACAGGTACAGGTATATTAACTGCTACTATCCCAAATCAATCAGATGTAACTGTTGACTTAGATGGAAGATATGCATTAACTTCTGCAATCCCTACAGTAGGCGACGGAACATTAACAGTACAAGGAACTGGAGTCTTAGGTGGCACTGGTACGTTTACAGCAAACCAATCTGGTAATACAACTATATCAGTAACTCACGATACTCTTGGAACAGCAGGTGTTTANGCGTATCCTTCTTCTGTAACAACGAACTCAACGGGTCATATCACATCGATAACTGCTGGGTCAGCACCCGCAACTCCAAGTGATGCTACTATCACGTTAACAGGTGGTGCAGGTCTTGCTAATGCAGGAGGTGATTTTACTTTAAATCAAGCTGCTGATGAGACAATTACATTTAATATTGGAGAGGGTGATGGTATTACCGTTAATGCTAATGATGTTGCAGTAGATGTAGATGATGTTACTATTCAAATAGTAGGTGGTGAGGTTGCTGCAAAAACAGCTGCAGTAGCAAATGCAGGTACAGCGCTAGCAACTGGGGACCAAATCTATGATTTTGTAACCGGGGAAATTGCTAACATACCTTCTGGTTTATCTTTCGAAGGTAGCTGGAATGCAAGTACTGATACACCTTCACTAGCTGGTACTACACCTGCTAACGGGGTATTCTATATAGTAAGTGTTGCTGGTAGCACGAGTCTTTCTGGTATTACAGATTGGGAAGTTGGTGACTGGGCGGTATATGTTTCTAATGGAGCCGGTACAGATGCATGGCAAAAAATAGATAATACGTCTACACTTTCAGGATCTGGTTCTTCTGGTCAATTAACTTACTGGACAGGTGCTGCAAATGTTGCTGGGGACGCTGGTTTAACATACAATGCAGCCACTGATGCTCTTAGTGTTGGCGGTGCTGGAACTTTTGGCGGAACTTTAACAGACGCAAATGGTACTGGAGTTCAATGGACTGATGCTTATAATAATTATGTTGCAAGTGCTGCAGTAACAGGTGGAGCATCTAAAACAATGACTTTCACGCAAAGAGACGGTGGTACATTTACTGCTGGCTGGACAGATAATGATTCTGGAGGAACTGTAACAAGTATCGCAACTACTGGCCCAATAACTGGAGGAACAATAACCTCTACTGGAACCATTGGTATAACTACTGCTTCTGCTGGAACTATCGGTGCAGGTGCTGTAGCGGCGGGCACTGGAATATCAGTAGCTTATGCATCTGGTATTGCGACTGTAACAAATACACAAACAAACTCAGCAAATACGTATGCGGCAACAATTACAGACTCTGTTTCAGGCACTACATTTAATCACGGACTAGGAGATGATGTAATAGTTCAACTTTATGATGCAACATCAAAAGATACTGTTTATGCAGACGTTGTAAGAAACGGTAACTATTTGACTATTACNTTNTCACAAACCCCTGCTAATTCAATAAGAGTTTTAGTACAGAAGATAGGATAACTTAATCAAAATTAAATGGCAATAAAATTTCTAAATACCACACAGGTACAGGAAAAAACCCTCTATGCCGATGCTGCTAACGACAGGATCGGTATTAGAACAAATACCCCACTGCATCCTTTAGATGTTGATGGAGACGTGGTTTTTAGACATGGCACCAATAATAAAAAAGTACTTTTCTCAGAAGAAGGAAAAGATGACGTTATGATAGGTGACATAGAAGGCATGTACTCGGGTGCTTATTTTGACATGCAGTATAAAGCTGATGTTGCTCACTTTAATAAATGTAAAGTAGGTATAGGAACATCTTCCCCTGCGGCTGATCTTCAGGTTGATGGAGGAATTCAAATGGCTAACGAGTCTGCCGCTGCTTCTTCTGCTTTAGCTGGAACTTTAAGATATTACGTTGATACTTCTGGGTCAACAAAATATAGCTACGTAGATATGTGTATGCAGATAGGCTCAACTAGCTGGAAATGGATTAATATAGTGCAAAATTCTTGGACGTAATGGGGAAAAAATATATAGCAGACGAATTAGAAGGACAACTTCGAGGTTCAATTCACTCTACAGTAACAGCATCGACACAAGAGGCTAGCAGGTCAGATAACTTAGTAGCAACTACCGCTTTCGTTAATAATGAAATAGCTCGTATAGGTAGAGGAGTAACATCCGTTGCTCAATCTCACGGTGGTAATGCTTTTAGCGTTTCAGGATCTCCTGTTACAAGCTCAGGTACTCTTGCTATAAGCGTGGTTGGTNATAAATCACAATATATAAATGGTGATGGAGATCTAGCTACTTTTCCAGGAATACCTCAAGGTGATATTACAGAGGTAACAGGTAGCGGAGGGCTGCAGGGAGGCGGACAATCAGGTTCCGTTACATTAAGCGTAGATTATTCTGGAGCAGGTAATATTATAGATACAGCAGCAGATGGAACGGTTGTTGACCTAAAAGACAAGATGCTTTACGAGGATGCTACGGATGGCATTGTAAAAGAAATTAATATTGTTTCAATTTTAAGCTTAGCGCCAAAACAAACCTTATCTATAGCGGGAACAACCTTAAGCATAAGCGGAGGTAATTCTATTGCGGTGCCAACATCTATAGGACCACGGGGCCCAAAAGGCGATCAAGGCATACAAGGTATACAAGGGGACACTGGTTCTCAAGGAACAAAAGGAGATCAAGGTGTAAAAGGAGATGCTGGCTCCCAGGGAATACAGGGACTTAAAGGTAATACAGGCTCTGCAGGAGGAGTTGGAGCTAAAGGCGATCAAGGAATTCAAGGAATACAAGGTATTCAAGGAGATATAGGATTAACTGGATCGAAAGGAGCCCAAGGTGGTACTGGGGCTAAAGGTGATCAAGGCATACAAGGTATACAGGGAGTACAGGGCGATATTGGATTAACCGGAGCAAAAGGTGCTGCAGGTACTAATGGCTCAAATGGAGCTAAAGGAGATAGAGGTTTAACAGGCCTCACGGGAGCAGCTGGAACAAACGGAACTAATGGAGCTAAAGGAGACCAGGGAATACAGGGTATTAGAGGACTTACTGGAGCAGCTGGTAGCGCAGGAGCTAAAGGCGATACCGGAGGACAAGGTATACAAGGGTTAAAAGGTGATACAGGTTCTCAAGGAGGCACAGGAGCTAAGGGAGACCAAGGTATACAGGGAATCCAAGGAGTACCAGGAGATAAAGGGTCAACAGGAGCCAAAGGTTCAACTGGCGCGGCTGGTACAAATGGTGCTAAAGGAGACACTGGAGGACAAGGTATACAGGGTATTCGTGGATTAACCGGAGCTGCAGGAAGTAATGGAGCCACAGGCGCTAAAGGAGATGCAGGCGCTAAAGGAGATCAAGGAATTCAAGGAATAAAAGGGAACACCGGAACAGCGGGAACGAACGGAACAAACGGTTTACCTGGCGCTAAAGGTGCTACTGGATCCGCTGGGGCAAAAGGAGACACTGGAAGCACTGGAATCCAAGGGCCACAAGGAGACCCTGGAGCTAAAGGTAATACTGGTAATACTGGATCTGCAGGAGCGAAAGGTGATCCAGGAGCAACTGGTTCTGCAGGAGCAAAGGGAAACACTGGAGCAGCCGGTACGAATGGCGCAAAAGGCGATACTGGTGCGGCTGGAGCAGCCGGATCAAAAGGAGATCAGGGAATACAAGGTATAAGAGGTTTAACCGGAAGTGCAGGCTCAAATGGTACGAATGGTTTACCTGGAGCAAAAGGGGCAACAGGTTCACAAGGAGCAACAGGGAGTCAAGGTATTAGAGGTCTTACAGGGGCTGCTGGAACAAATGGTACTAACGGGGCTACTGGATCAAAAGGAGATCAGGGAGCTCAAGGTATTCAAGGAGTGCAAGGCGACAAGGGTGCTACTGGAGCAACTGGCCCAGCGGGAAGCGATGCAGCTGTTGAGGGTCTTACCGCGGTTGTAACTGTTGTTGTGAGGTTAGAGAAAGGAAACCCAGTTGTTGTAGACTTAGATTTTAAAAGTGGTTTATGTAAATCTGTATCTAAGGAGTATTACCCACGTTAATAAAAACATTAAACATTAAGTAAAACGAGTAATAATAACATTATGCTATAAAGCATNTAACCAATGTTAAATTAAAACCAAAACCAATGACACTATTTTACCAGACTAGCACATGGACTAATCAACAACAACCCACAGAAAAACAAATTGAATTGTGGACACACGCGGCTAATAAATCTAATTGGCGCATTGTACAGTTACAAAATGATTATTATCAAACCGAATATCAAGATATTAGGGACAAGAATAAGTGGAAAGATGTAACAAGGAGGGAGACTATGGAACAAGCGGAAGCTTCTATAGACACCACTATTAAGCACTATAAAAACAAACTAGAATTTATAGATGGCCCTAAAGTAGTAAAAACATTCAAGTAACAATCAAATAAAATTTAATTTAATGGAATATAATAATCCTAGTGATATTGTAAAAACGCTAACTTTTGGAGATAGCGCAAAGAATCAAATAATGCAAGGAGTCGAAAAATTATCAAACGCAGTAAAGAGTACCCTCGGGGCCTCTGGAAAATGTGTGATTTATGAAGACTCTCTTGGCAACCCGGTGATAACAAAAGACGGAGTAACCGTTGCAGAAAGCGTAGTCTTACTACACCCGGTTGAAAATATTGGCGCTACACTTATAAAGCAAGCGGCTAGAAACACTGTAAAGGAAGCGGGAGACGGTACGACAACATCTACNGTACTCGCTAACTCATTATTAAAAATAGCAAATAAAGATTTAGATGAAAAAAAGATTAGAGAACTTAAAGAAGGCATTNTTAGCGGTGCTAACAAAGTTAAAATATATCTTGATAAAACCAGTATTGCAGTTAAAGGTGAAATGTTGCGAAATGTTGCTATTATTAGCTGCAACAATGATAAGTCGCTTGGGACAAAAATTGGAGAAGCTTACGAAAAAGTTGGCAAAAATGGAATTGTATTAATGGAGCAATCCGATTCAAATGAAACATATGTGGATTTTGTTGAAGGAGTGCAATTTGATAGCGGATTAAAATCCCCCCATTTAATTACAGACAAGGATAAGCGCACAGCTGTTTTAGACGATCCACACGTGTTAATTGTGTCATCGCCTATTCCTAATATAAGAAAAATACAAAGTGTCTTAGAACACATTATAAAGACAAAAAGAAGCTTACTGATTATTGCTGAAGTAGAGCAACAGCCTCTTGCAACTTTACTTTCAAATAAAGTTAAAGGTAACATAAAAGTAAATATTGTATCGCCTCCAGGGTTTGGTCCNACAAGACAACAAACATTAGAGGATTTAGCCTTATTAACAGGAGCTACAATAATAAACGAGGAACTAGGTGATGACTTAGACCTTATAGATCCAGCCGTACTTGGTAATGCTAATAAAGCCGTAACTGATGATAAAACTACAGTTATACAAATAACGGAAGATATAGATGTTACTGAGCGTATAAAAGATGTTANTAGCAAAATTGAAAAAGAAACAAATGCGTTTTTTAAGAAAAAGCTTGAGCAAAGATTATCAATGCTAACCGGAAAAGTTGGATTGATATATGTAGGAGCTGATTCTGAAGTTGAATTAAAAGAAAAAAAGGATAGAGTGGAAGATGCTCTTCATGCGACAAAAGCCGCTTATAAAGAAGGTATTGTTGCCGGTGGTGGAATAGCTTTACTAAATGCTGCAAACAGCATAAAGCCTAAGAACAGGGGAGAAGAGGTATTACTTGAATCTATAAAAGCTCCTTATTATACAATACTAGACAATGCTGGTATTATTGAAATAAAAAAACCTTTGGGCAAAAACAAAGGCATTGATGTTCGAACAGGCAAAGAAGTGAATATGATAAAAGCTGGTATTATAGACCCAGTGCTAGTTACTAAGTCGGCTCTTAAGAATGCCGTAAGTGTTGTAACAACTATTATATCTGCGGATTGTGTAATTAGTAATAAAAGATTAGCATAATGAAAGCAATTAATTATTACATAGTTATAGAAAAAATCAAAGAAGCTCCGAAGAAGGTAGGAGGACTTGAGTTAACAGAAAAGCAAGATAGCGACATTAGGTACTTAAAGGGTACCGTTATTAGCGTAGGAGATAAAATAGAAGGTATTAAAGAAAAAGATATCGTTCGATACGATAAGCACGCTGGTCATGGAATTGAATGGAAAGATAATTTTTATTATGTTATAACAATAAAAGATGTTGTTATTGTAGAATGAGATTAGATGCAAATGATTTGCGAGATATGAATCTATTAAAGTATTACAGGCTTGTTAGACGATGGGCCTGTAAAACTTACGATTTAAAAGACGCTGATTTAGAATTGTTAATTTACTTAGATTGTAAAGAATTATTTACAAGAAATGATTTTATTAACGGTACCTACACATATTCGTGGGATAAAGATCGTTGGGAAAGATTACGAAGAGATGATTGGATAGATGTTTTTAAAGAGCGAAATAGAACAAGTTCTAAATACGCAGTTTATAAAGTCTCCACTAAAGGTAAACGCCTTATAAGTAGGATATATAGAATATTACTAGCACAAGANGATTTACCAACATCAGAAAGAAGTAAGTTTTATAAAAACAAAACATATACGGATAAAGTTTATAACAAAGCTATTGAAGATATGATAAGAGATAAAGATAGATAATGAGCTTTAGACTAAAAGAATTTACAGATCTTGTTGGAATAGACAAAGAAACCTCTACATATAATACTCCAGTTTTTCAAAAAGATTTGGGTGGAGATATTTTAGGAGAAGCTAATAATGATGGCACTATATTTATAGATAAGTCATTGTCAGGCAAAAAGAAGATAGAGGCTGTAGAGCACGAAAAAGTTCATTTAGATCAAATGGGGCAGGGTAGATTACAATATACTAATGACACTGTTACATGGAAAAAAGATACAAAATCCCCAGCTAGAGTATATAAAAGAATAGGTGGCAATTTAGTAGATGAAAAAACAGGTAAATCAGACAGAGAAGGCGGAAGCTTTGAATGGGAAGATGAAGCCTATAACCCAAAAGAAAATTCTTAATAATGGCATACAAAGCAAGACCAATAACATCAAAAGCATGTTCTCCTTACAAGTCCGACGCAAACTTAATTGACGGCGCTAGGAACATGGCTAAATCTAAAGAGTTCGTAAATCACGGTGAAACCCTAAAAGAAAAGTTCGATCCAGGTAAAAAACAAAATGTAACTAATCATGGTCTAACTCAATCAGAAGACGAAAAAGAGTTTGAAAATACTCCAGCAACTGAAACATCAACAGGGGGCCAGGCTGATAATGCAGTAGAAGTACCTGAAACTAAAAAAACAAACTAAACACATAAGCAATGTCACAACTACCAATAACTAGTAGGTTAAAAAGAACACCCACTTTAAAGCATGCTCCAGCTAAACAAACTGAAGTAGAACAAGATCCAAGAACTGCAAACCAGAAAAAAGCAACAGTCTATGGTGGCGGAACTGAAACAACAGTAAAAACCGATGCTGATGTAACCGGAGGAGATACAGTAAATCAGGTAGCAAGCACAAATAGGTGTGGAACGCAAGCTGAAAAAGATGCAGGTAAAGTGAAGAAAACCTGTGAAGAGTCTGGTTACAACAAAGTTAAAGAAAGAAGAAAAAAAGATCCTTGCTATAACTTTAATAGTTGCCCCCCAGGTTCAACTCCAACAGTAGTAGGTGATAAGTGTGAGTGTAAAGGAAAAGAGAAAAAAACCTGTAAAGACGGATCCACTCCAGATGCAGATGGTAAATGTACTAAAACTGAAACGACGCCAGGCGTACAAGGCGATTTAAAAACAGGTACTCAAGGTAGAGTGCTACAGCCTTGGGAAATAAATAGACTCAGCAGAGGTGTTAAAAGTACTACTAGAAAAGTTAACCTAGCTAGTAAAAGACTAGATAAAATAGGCGCTATAAGAGGTGCTGACGGATCTTATTCTTTACCAGAAGGAGCTAGCCCTAAAGATCAAAGAAAATTTGAAAAACAAAACTCAAGACTTAAGCAGTTTAGATCTCAAGTAAAAAATTCACAAATTGCAATTGATTCAGGTAGAGGAGCAGGCGAGTTAGTAAGATCAGGTCAAAGAAATACTGGCCAAGATGAATTAGAAGGAGGTCAAAAAGGACAGGAAAAATTTCTTTTAGAGAAAGCAAAAAGAGAAGCAGCCGAAAAAGTAGCAGCAGAAAACAAGAAAAACGAAGCGGCTATAGAAGGAGGCATTGTTACTAGTGGTAGTGGAACAGCTAGCGGAGGCGGACAAGCTGCGAACGCTGTTGGTATTCCAGCGGCAAGTGCAACAGGTGCTCCAGTTCCTCCAACGCCAGGTGCGCCAGCAGGGACGGTTGAGTCAGGTAAATACGTAGATCCAAATTCCATTGCTAAAAAGAGATCATCTTTTAAAATGACGTCTAAGCATCCATCTATATCAAAAATGACGGCAGCTCAAGGTAAATTGCCTATAGGTATACAAAAAGCTATATTAGCTAAAGAAGCTAAGAGTGGCTCAGGGTTTAAAATGAGAGGATACGGTAAAAAATAAATTATGGCTTATATACAACCAGAAGAAAGTTCAGCTGTAAAAAAGCTAAGAAAAACTACTAAAGGAAAAGGTCGTCATTTCTTAACCGCCAAAGAAGGTGCAGGGATGACAGCGGCTGGTCGTAAGGCTTATAATAAAAAAACAGGAGGTAATCTTAAAGCACCACAACCAGGAGGAGGCTCAAGACGTACTTCGTATTGCGCAAGATCAAGAGGCCAAATGAAAATGCACAATATAAACTGCAGTAAAACTCCTGATAAACGTATTTGCGCCGCGAGACGTAGATGGAAATGTTAATATTATGAAATCAAAAGGATTAGGCGACTCTATAGAGAAAATTACAAAAGCAACAGGCATCAAAAAAATGGTGGACAAAGTGTCAGAGGGATTGAATATTCCTTGTGGTTGTAAACATAGAAAAAATAAGTTAAACATAATGTTCCCATATAACAATAAATAAGAAATGAAAAATCAACCGATTACAGCAAAAATCAAAAGAACTACTAAAGGTGGTATCACACAGCCGTTATTGAATATGGGTGCACCAGTAAAAATGATGGCACCGCCTCCCTCTCCAAATAAGCAAATAGTTAAAAAATTAATTGAAACAGGAGTAAAAGTAGCGGCTAAAAGAATGTTGCCTGCAGTAAGAAACGCAGGGGTTTCAACAACTAAAAAAGCAATTCAAAAAAGCGCCCCAAGAACAATAGAGGTGGTTGGTAAAACTGTAGCTAATCCTAAAAGCACTGGAGGTGGGTTTATGAACATAGCTAAAAAAGTTATGAAATACGGGATATTAGGAGCTGCTGGTTATGGGTTAAGTAAACTAAGCGGTAATGGATTAGCTGGAGCCGCAGTTAATGCTCAAGACAACAGTGTAAAACCAACTGTAAAAACTACTAAAAAGAAAAAATCTTATGACCAAGCTTTTGAAGATAGAGGCAAGAGATATAAGAACATGGATAAAGCATCTTATATAAAAGAAGCTAAACGCCAGAATGCGGTTCACAAGAAAACAGGTAAGTGGGATGTTAAAGATAGCTACGATTCTAGACCAAAGGTAGAAAAAGTAACTACAATAAAAGCTAAACCAATTGTTCAAAAGAAAGTTGAAATTACATCAAAGCTAGATCCTAAAGAATTACAAGCTAAAGTACCAAGCGGTAAAAAAGCACCTGCATCAAAACCAACCAAATCTCAAAAGTTAAGAGCTAAAGGTAATGCTGTGTTAGCAGACAAAAGTCTTTCAACTGAAGATAAGCAAAGAAAAGCTCAAAAACTCAGAAAGAGATACGATAAAACTGTAAAAAGAGAAACTAATAAAGCTGCTAGAAAAGGTCGTAAAGTAAAATACGATGAGACTACAGGCAAAGGTGGAAGTGTTGCAGGTAACTTATTAAGATCTGTTACTGGAAAAAGAACAAGAGATAGAAAAAAATCGCAAGCATCCAAAGCAATAGATCCAACTAAAGCACTATAAAACATGGGAACTAACGGATATAAAGCAAGACCAATAACCGCGAAAGCTAAAGATTCTTCAAGGGGGTGCTCACCCGCTCCCTTAAAGCAAACCAAAGAGAAAGGTTGGATGAATCAAGCAGGACACCTTGCTCTTGATATTGCTGGCTTAATCCCAGTGTACGGCGAGTTAGCTGATGGAGCGAACGCTGCATGGTATGCTGCGGAAGGCGATATGAAAAACGCAGCTTTATCTACGGCTGCAATGATTCCTTTTGCTGGTTGGGGAGCTACTGCTACAAAGCTAGGTTTGAAAGGTTACAACAAAACAGCAAAGGTTGTTAAAGGTGTTGACAAAGTTTCTAAAATGAAAGTTCCAAAGTTTCTTGGAGCAGCGCAGCCCGGGAAATCTGCTAAGTTTTATGCTGATGATAGAACAGACAAGCTAGTAAATAAATTAGCAGGCGAAGATACCCCTGCAACCCCTAAGGTTAAGACTAAGAAAACAAAAAGCAACGGAAATCTTAATTCGCTTATTAAAGCTAGAAAGAGCATGAAAAAAGGTAGCGCCGAATATAATGCAAATCAAAATAAAATTAACGCATTAATGGGTAATAAAAAAAGATACTAATGAAAAAGATTTGGGAATGGTTAACCGGTAATGTTATACGAGAAGTTGGCGACGTTATAGACAAGATAACTACCACTAAAGAAGAGAAGCTTATAATAAAGAAAGAAATACAAAAAATATTAGAAGACGCTGATAATAATGCTCAAAAGCAAGTAACTTCAAGATGGGAGGCGGACATGAATTCCGATAGTTTTCTCTCTAAAAATATTCGGCCTATGGTTCTTATATATTTAACAGTAATATTTACTGCTTGTGCTTTTTTTGACGGCAATTTAGGAGAATTTAAAGTAGCAGAAGAATACATACCAATATTCCAAACATTGTTAGTTACCGCGTATGGTGCTTATTTTGTAGGTAGAAGTTGGGAAAAAGGAAAATCAATAACAAATAATAAATAAAAACTAATGGGACAATTTTTTAATCAACCCGATTTTATAACAAAAGCAAAAGCAATAGTTGCTAGTGATGTTTTAACAACTGCAAATTATTTAGACGGCGCTACTCTATGGGTTGGAGGAATTCCAGCCGGAGGGGTTGGAGACGTTAAAGTGATAATGGCAGGAACACTTGGGGGCAAGATCCTTACTTTAGAAATACAAAGCTCCGGAATTGGATACAATGTAGATGGAGTTGTAAGGGGGCTAGATAACACTATTCCTTCAAACTCAGCTGGTGGTGAAGTTATAGTTTCTTCTGTTGGATCAGGAGGAGAAGTTACTGGACTAACTGTAAATACAGCTGGGCTTAATTACTCAGTAGGAGACGTATTATATGTACAAGGAGGAGGAGCNTACGCAGCTATTGTTATGGTAGCTTCTGTAGACGATGCCGTTGACCCNAGTCAATTTGTATCATTCAAAGGATTAACTTACGGTCAATATCTACCAGTAGCAGTTGATTATGTTATGATTGCGCCTTCACCGGCAGCAACAGATCTAGTAGCTTGTCACTAAGCAAATGCAAATAATACGTAATTAATAAGGTAAGCAAGTAATAATAATTAAATAAAATTAAGTAATGGCAAAATTAAAGAAAGCAGAGCTAACCCCTTTGCAAGATGCAGTAAACAAATTAAATAACCTACAAATACAAATAGGTGGTTTAGAAGGTCAAAAACACGAGCTTCTACACATGATGACAAAGGCTAAAGAAGATTTGTCTGTTATTCAAAAAAACCTAGAAGATGTATATGGGCAAGTTTCTGTAGACATAAAAACAGGTGAAATAAAAGAAGATGATACGAAAGATTAGTATCGGAAGAGACTATAAAAATGACGCCATGCATTATGCCGTTGGGCAAGAAGTGTATGGTGGTCATACTATAGCTAATATAATAGAAGAAGATAATAAGTATTCTATATATATAAAGAAGGGAGACGAGTTATTGCCTTGGAAAGATTTTAATAAAAACATGGCTGTTGCTGTTGAATACGATTTACAGTATTAATGAAAGCAGTTTATGATTTTATTATAGAGCCAGTTGGCGAAAGATATACTAATACCAAAAAATCAAAAGACGGAGATCTTATATTAAATACTGAAATGCAAAACCATAATTATTCCAATAGAGTAGCTAAAGTTTTAGCTGTCCCTTCTGAAATAAAAACGGACATTATAGTAGGAGATGAGGTTATTGTTCATCATAACGTATTTAGGCGTTTTAGAGACATTAGAGGCATAGAAAAAAATAGTAGATCATACTATAAAGATGATGTTTTTTTTGCGACTGATGAGCAGGTTTACGCAGTTAAAACTTGTTGCGGGTGGAGAGCTTGCGAAGGTTATAATTTTGTAAAGCCGATTAAGGAAACAAAAATGTTTTCAACGAGTTTTGAAAAAGAAGGTATTGGAGTACTATATGCTTCAGATCCAAAATTAGATACATTGAAACCAGGAGATCTTGTTGGTTTTAAGCCAGGAGCCGAATATGAATTTATTATAGGCAAACATAGGGTTTACCGGGTACCCACTAATTCAATCACAATCAAATATGAATATCAAGGAAACGAAGAGGAATATAATCCTAGCTGGACAAAAAGCAGTTGAGGAGCTTATTAAAGTAGCTAAAGAAGCTATTGTAGATTCTGATGATGATATTTCCGCAGACAGATTAAAGAATGCAGCTGCCACAAAAAAGCTAGCTATCTTTGATGCTTTTGAAATATTAAATAGAATTCAAGACGAAGAAAATTTACTTAACAATAAGCCAAAAGAAGAAATACAAAAGAAAACTTTTAGCGGGTTTGCTGAAAAAAGATCTAAGTAATGTACGCACAGACATTATATAAGGTTATAACGCCTGTTAAACAGAACACTATATCTAGATTAAATAAATCTAAAAAGTGGAAGTACGGATATGACAAAGAACATGATATTGTTGTTATAAGTAAAACCGGACAAATTGGAGAAATATATAACATACAGAATCTTAGAATAGCGCTACCCAAAGCCCCGTCTAAGATTGACAACACAAACGATCGCTGGACTCCTGAGGAATTTCCTAAAGAGCTAAAGCAAATACAAAGTGTTTTTGATTGGAGGGACTATCCTGAAAATTTTAAAGAAAAATGGGAACCATATATAGATGAACAATTTAAACTTAGAGAAGAAGGCCACTGGTTCAATAATAAGGGTTTGGCTACTTACATTACTGGTACTCACTTTATGTACCTGCAGCACTCCAAGATTGACGTTGGGAAGCCAGACTTTCGGGAAGCAAATAGATTATTCTTCATCTTTTGGGAAGCATGCAAATCCGATTCCAGGTCTTATGGAATGTGTTATCTTAAAAACCGTCGAAGCGGATTCTCATTTATGTCCTCAGCTGAGACAGTCAACTTGGCTACAATATCCTCGGATGCACGGTACGGCATATTGTCCAAATCTGGTTCCGATGCTAAAAAGATGTTCACAGATAAGGTGGTACCAATTTCCGTCAACTATCCCTTCTTTTTCAAACCAATACAGGACGGGATGGACAGGCCAAAGACCGAACTCGCCTACAGAATCCCCGCGTCAAGACTCACTCGTAAATCATTACAAACCAAAAAAGGTCAAGAATTACTCGAAGGACTTGATACAACGATCGACTGGAAGAACACAGGTGATAACTCCTACGATGGGGAGAAACTCAAACTCCTCGTCCACGATGAATCCGGGAAATGGGAAAGGCCCGACAACATCCTCAACAACTGGAGAGTTACGAAAACCACCCTTCGATTAGGAGCAAGGGTTATTGGAAAGTGTATGATGGGATCAACATCAAACGCTTTAGATAAAGGTGGTGAAAATTTTAAAAAACTATATAATGATTCTGACGTTTCAAAACGAAATAAAAATGGACAAACACGTTCAGGACTCTATTCTTTGTTCATTCCTATGGAATGGAATTACGAGGGATTCATTGATTCTTATGGGATGCCTGTCTTTACCAAGCCACAAGAAGGCTGCGTTGGTCCTCATGGAGACGTCATTGATGTTGGAGTAATAGAGCATTGGAATAATGAGGTTGAAGGATTAAAAGGCGATCAGGATGCTTTAAATGAATTTTACAGACAGTTTCCAAGAACAGAAGAACACGCTTTTCGTGACGAAACTAAAAATAGTATATTTAATTTAATTAAAATATACGAACAAATAGATTATAATGAAGACCTAGGTAATACTAATGTATTAACAAAAGGAAACTTCCAATGGGAAAACGGCGTAAAAGACTCTAGGGTTATATTTACCCCAAACCCAAGCGGAAGATTTAAAATATCATGGGTGCCAAGTCTAGAGCTTCAAAATAGACAAACCACAAAAAAAGGATTAAAGAGCCCAGGCAACGAACATATGGGTGCTTTTGGTTGTGATAGTTATGACATATCCGGCACAACTGATGGACAAGGNTCAAAAGGCGCTTTGCACGGATTAACAAAGTTTAGTATGGAAGATGCTCCAGCAAATACATTCTTTTTAGAATATATAGCTAGACCTCAAACTGCTGAAATATTTTTTGAAGATGTACTTATGGCTTGCGTATTTTACGGCATGCCTATATTAGCAGAAAATAATAAACCTAGATTGTTGTATTATTTTAAAAGAAGAGGCTATAGAGGTTACTCAATGAATAGGCCTGATAAAATTTGGAATAAATTATCTGTTACAGAAAGAGAAATAGGTGGAATGCCTAACTCCAGTGAAGATATAAAGCAAGCACACGCAGCAGCCATTGAATCATATATAGATAAGCATGTTGGATTACTAGAAGATGGCAGTTATGGTACTATGTACTTTAATACTACTTTAAATGAATGGTCTAGATTTGATATAAATAAAAGAACAAAGTTTGATGCCGCAATAAGTTCAGGCTTAGCAGTAATGGCTTGTAATAGACATTTATATTATCCCAAGCAAAACGTACAGAAAAGTAAAATAAATTTAAAAATAGCTAAATACACCAACAGTGGTGGTTTATCAAAATTAATAGAAAAATAAAAATATGGCTGAGTCAGTTATAACGAGTTATTTTCCGAGCCAAATAGCTAGCGATTCCGAAAAAATGTCTGAAGATTACGGACGAAAGATTGGTAGAGCTATAGAGAATGAGTGGTTTAGTAGTGATAATGGAATAGGTAGATTTAAAAGCAACCAAAATACATTTCATAATTTAAGATTATACGCCAGAGGCGAGCAAGGTATACAAAAGTATAAGGATGAGTTGTCGATTAATGGTGATTTATCTTATTTAAACTTAGACTGGAAGCCAGTTCCTATTATACCTAAATTTGTAGATATAGTAGTTAATGGTATATCTGATAGATTATTTGATATAAAAGCATATTCTCAAGATCCTTACGGTGTAGAAAAGAGAACCAAATATATGGAATCTCTTATTAGAGATATGCAAACAAAGGACTTAAATGAATTTGTAGAAAAAGAATTTGGTGTTAATCTTTTTGAAAATCCACCAGAAACATTACCTTTAAACAAAGAAGAACTTGATTTACATATGCAGCTTACTTATAAGCAGCAAGTAGAAATAGCTGAAGAACAAGCTTTAAATGTCTTACTAGACGGCAATAAGTATGATTTAATAAAAAGAAGATGTAATTACGATTTAACGACTCTAGGTATAGGTGCAGTTAAAAATACATTTAATAAATCAGAAGGAGCTAAAATAGATTATGTTGATCCTGTAAACCTTGTCTGGTCTTATACGGATTCGCCTTACTTTGATGATATATATTATGTAGGAGAAGTTAAGTCAGTACATTTAAACGAACTTAAAAAAGAATTTCCTAACTTGACCAATGATGACTTGCAAGAAATCGCAGGACAAGGTTATAGAAACAATGGAGCTTACGATAGAACTTTAAGTAACTACGATCAAGATGACTCTAATACTGTTCAAATTTTATATTACAATTATAAAACGTTTAACAACGAAGTATACAAAGTAAAAGAAACAGCAACAGGAGCAGCTAAGTTAATACCAAAAGACGATCAATTTAACCCTCCACCAGAATTATATGATGAGTACGGAATTGAAAAACTTTCTCAATCATTAGAAGTATTATACGAGGGAGTTAAAGTACTTGGTGGAAAGATGTTAAAGTGGGAATTAGCTACTAATATGATACGCCCAAAAAGCGACTATACTAAGGTTAAAATGAATTACAGTATAGTAGCACCTAGAATGTATAAAGGTCGCATAGAAAGCATTGTATCTCGTATAACGGGGTTTGCCGACATGATACAGTTAACACATTTAAAGTTACAACAAGTAATGTCTAGAATGGTGCCAGATGGCGTGTATTTAGATGCTGACGGTTTAGCTGAAGTTGATTTAGGTAACGGTACAAATTACAATCCTCAAGAAGCGCTTAATATGTTCTTTCAAACGGGTTCCGTTATTGGTAGATCTATGACGCAAGACGGGGATATGAATCCAGGCAAAGTGCCTATTCAAGAAATAACCACAGGTGCTGGTGGAGGAAAGATGCAATCATTAATTGCTAACTACAATTACTACATGCAAATGATCCGCGATGTAACCGGTCTAAACGAAGCTAGAGATGGAAGCACTCCAGATTCAAGAGCACTAGTAGGTGTGCAAAAAATGGCTGCAGCAAATTCAAATGTAGCAACAAGGCATATATTAGACGGAAGTATATTTTTAACATCAGATTTATGTGAAGGGTTATCATTAAGGATTTCAGACATATTAGAATACTCGCCGACTAAAGAAGCTTTTATTCATAAGTTAGGAAACCAAAATGTAGCTGTGTTAGAGGAAATGAGTGATTTATATTTATACGATTTTGGTATATTTATTGAATTACAACCAGACGAAGAGCAAAGAGCTGTTTTAGAAAACAATATACAAGCCGCAGTTCAAACCGGACTTATAGATTTATCAGATGCAATAGATTTAAGAGAGGTTAAAAACCTTAAGTTAGCTAATCAGTTGTTAAAATTAAGACAAACAGCTAAAAGAAAAAGAGATCAAGAGTCTAAGCAACAGATGATACAAGCACAAGCGCAAGCAAATGCGCAAGCTCAACAAGTTGCTGCTCAAGCAGAGGTGCAAAAAGGTCAAGCTTTAATACAACAAAAAATACAATTAGAACAAGCTAAAGCTCAAATAGGCCAACAGCAATTAATGGCAGAGGCTACTTTGAAAAAAGAATTAATGCAGCTTGAATTTGAAATGAATATGCAGCTTAAAGGCATTGAAGTACAAGGCAAGAAAAGCGAAATATCAGAAAAAGAAGATCGCAAAGATGACAGAACTAAAATACAAGCATCTCAACAAAGCGAATTAATAAATCAAAGAAAAAATGATTTACCCCCTAAAAACTTCGAATCCAGCGGAAACGACATAATGGGCGGTGGATTTGACTTAGGTTCCTTCGACCCTAGGTAATAATAATAGTAATAATTATATAATATTTTATCATGTCAGAAGAATTGAAACAAGAAATACCTGCTGTTGACGAAGTCAAGGCAGAAGAAACTAAAGCCGTATCGGTTGACGATGGGGTTATTAAGGTAGATTTAGGATTATTAAATAAACCAGAAACAGATGCCGTTCCAGAACAAAAAGCAGATGCAAGCGATGTTCCTGTCGAAAAACCCGCAGACACGCCAAATAGCGAAGAAGTGGTTGAAGAAGTACGGGACACCATTCAAGTTACAGAATCCCCTATACAAGAAATAACAGAGGAAGAAGTTGCGGAAAAAGCAGAAGACCTTGAAGAACAAGTTGAGCAAGCAATTGTTGAACAAAACCTCGGGGTTAAATTACCTGAAAATATTCAAAAAGTTGTAGACTTTGTAAATGAAACAGGTGGGAGTCTGGAAGACTTTGTAAAATTAAACGTTGATTATGATTCGCTAGATGAAAAGCAATTGTTGCACGAATATTATCAAGCATCAAAGCCTCATTTAGATAGAGAAGAAGTTGATTTCTTAATGGAAGATAATTTTTCATATGATGAGGAGATTGACGAAGAAAGAGATATAAGAAAAAAGAAAATTGCTAAGAAAGAAGAGCTTTCAAAAGCAAAGAAATACTTAGACGAAGTAAAAGGTAAGTATTACGCAGAAATAAAAGGTGGCAGTAAATTACTACCTGAGCAAAAGAAAGCGGTTGAATTTTTTAACCGTTATACAGAGGAGAATAAGGAGGCGACTAGAATAGCTGAAAGTCAAGTATCAACATTTAAAGCAGGAACGGAAAAGCTTTTTTCTAATGATTTCAAAGGTTTTGATTTCAACATTGGAGATAAGAAGTTTCGTTACAACGTAAATAATGCTGATCAAATTAAAGACACCCAAAGTGACATTAATAATTTTGTTAAGAAGTTCTTAAACGATAAAAACGAAATGTCAGATGCTGCGGGTTATCACAAGTCTTTATTTACAGCTATGAATTCTGATCAAATTGCTAATCATTTTTATCAACAAGGTAAAGCTGATGCAATGAAAGACAGTGTAACTAAAGCTAAGAACATTGATATGGATCCCAGAGGGACTCATGAAAAAGTCAATGGGACAGGCGGTATTACAATGAGATCAATTCAATCAACGTCCTCTAAGTTTGGAATAAAAAAAAGATAATTAAAACTTAAAATTAAAAATTATGGCCATAGCAGGATCATTTACGGGTAGTGCAGGTGCATTAGCGCATTTAACACCACGCCCAACACAAACGTTGTTTAACGACAACTACTTGTCTTTAGGAGACATGAATTTTACACAACAGTTCTTACCAGAAGTATATGAGAAAGAAGTAGAAAGATACGGTAATCGTACTATCTCTGGATTCTTACGTATGGTTGGAGCAGAAATGCCTATGGCGTCGGATCAAGTTGTTTGGTCAGAGCAAGGTAGATTACACGTAGCATATGACCCAGTTGTAACAACAGCAACTACAGTGGTTATCCCAGCTAACGCAGCAGGTGGAGTACAAAATGTTATTGGAGCAGGAGCAACTATTGTAGTAGCATCAGCTAATGGATTAGTTGTTGAAAAAGCGTATGTTCAAGCAGTTGCAGCAGCAGTTGCAGGAGCCGTTACATTAACGGTTGTTGGATATGCAGCACCAACTATTACAGCTCATGCCGCAGGAAAAGTATTTGTATACGGTTCTGAATACGCAAAAGGAACATCTAATGCTGGAACTTCTGTTGATGCAGCTTTCGAGCAGTTCAATAACAAGCCAATTATCCTTAGAGACAAATACAATGTAAGTGGTTCTGATACTGCTCAAATTGGATGGGTTGAAGTTACTACAGAAGTAGGAACATCTGGATACTTATGGTATTTAAAATCTGAGCACGAAGCTAGAATTCGTTTCGAAGATCAATTAGAAATGTCTATGATTGAAGCTGAAAAAGTTTTCAATGCAGCAGGCGCAGCAAGTTTCATTACTCCAGCAGCAGGTCTAGAGGGTGGTAATCAACTTACAGGTTCTGATGGATTATTTGCAGCACTAGAATCAAGAGGTCTTGTTTACACAGGAGCTGATTTTGACGCAGCAGACGGGCTTGCAGAGTTTGATGAAATTCTACAAGAATTAGATAAGCAAGGATCTATTGAAGAGAACATGATGTTCTTAGATAGAGGAACTTCTTTATCTATTGACAACATGTTAGCACAGCAAAACTCTTATGGAGCTGGAGGTACATCTTTCGGTGTATTTGACAACTCTGAGGATATGGCGCTTAACTTAGGATTTAGCGGATTCCGTAGAGGATCTTACGATTTCTACAAGACTGACTGGAAATACTTAAACGACGCTACTACACGTGGATTAGTTGGAGATATTGAAGGTGTTATTGTACCAGCAGGAACTTCTACTGTGTATGATCAATCTTTAGGACAGAATATTTCAAGACCATTCTTACACATCCGTTACAGAGCTTCTGAAGCAGATGACAGAAAAATGAAATCTTGGATTACTGGATCTGTAGGAGGAAACTACACTAGCGACGAAGATGCAATGAACGTTCACTTCTTATCAGAAAGATGTTTATGTGTACAAGCAGCTAATAACTTTGTACTTTTGAAAAAAGCATAAGGTAAATTAATGTAATTGTTACCCTCGTTGTATTGACGGGGGTAATTATTACTTTTATAAACTATTTAATTATATTATATCATGGCTAAAAAAGCTACAGCACAGAATACTGAGGTTGCTCCTCAGCAAAAAGCCGTTGTACAGGCAAAAAAAGTACCAACATTTGAATTTAAAGACAGGAATTATTATATATCAACAGGTAAATCACCTTTAGTATATTCAATACCTAGTAAACACAGTCAAAGAAAACCATTATTGTATTTTGATCCAGAATTAAGATATTCAAGAGAACTAAGATACGCTACAAATATGCCAAGCCCTTTAGCTGATGAGCAAAAAGGACAAGTTACATTAGGTAGAATAGTTTTTAGAAACGGTGTTTTAAATGTTCCAAAAGAAAATGTTGCATTACAAAAATTACTATCATTATACCACCCATCTAAAGGTTTAGTATATAAAGAATTAGACAAAGTAGAAGATTCTGTTAACCATTTACAATGGATCGAATTAGAATTAGAAGCTTTAACTATAGCAAAAGGTATGGACATAGAACATGCTGAAGCAATATTAAGATCTGAGCAAGGAGAAAACGTTACAAAGCTTTCTACTAGCGAATTAAAAAGAGACTTAATGATTTTTGCTAAAAATGATCCTATGCTGTTTCTAGAATTAGCTTCTGATGAAACCGTAGAATTAAGAAACACAGGAGCAAAGGCCGTAGAGGCTGGGATTTTAAAGTTATCTGCTGACCAAAGAACATTTACTTATGGAGAAGGCAACAGAAAACTTATGACTGTTCCGTTTGATGAGCATCCATATTCTGCATTAGCAGCTTTCTTTAAGACTGATGATGGAATGGAAGTTTATAAAACAATTTTAAAAAGACTTAAATAGTCACCTATAGTGGTTAGGCCATCTTAAGGGTGGCCTAATTATTATAAATAAAAAAAATTATGGCTGTAAGCATAGACACTGTTTATCAAAGAGTATTAGGAATACTCAATAAAGAACAACGAGGGTATGTTACGCCTCAAGAATTTGATTTGTTCGCAAACCAAGCACAAGCAGATTTGTTTGAACAATACTTTTACGACATTAATCAATTTGGCAGAATACCAGGCAATGATACAGAATACTCTGACATGCTTACTCTGCTTAATGAAAAAATTAATATATTTGAAACTGTAGCGCCTCCAACAAGGAATGCTGCAGACACATACTTTGTACAGCCTACAGATCTATATAGGCTGGGTTCAGTTGTTTTTAAAAATACTACCACCAATTCATTCGGCGTAGTTTCTACTGAACAAATTGAAGCAGAGCGAATCGCTTCTAATGAATTTCTATATATTAATTCTTCCCCTTTAACAAAACCTACAAACACTCGTCCTGTATTTATTTCAAATACAAGTGGTATAAAAGTACACGGAGATTCGGAAATAATACTTCCCGCTTTAGTGGACTATCAATATATAAAAAGGCCAGCGACAGTGCAATGGGGTTACCAAATAGTATTTAACGAAGCCTTATATGATGCAAGTAGCACTATCAACTTTGAATTGCACGCATCAGAAGAATCTGAGCTTGTTATTAAAATATTAGAACTTTGTGGTATACTTATAAAAGATTTAAACTTATATCAAGTATTTGACAAAGAAGAGCAACAAACTATTCAACAACAAAAATCATAACACATGGGTTTAATAAATCAAACAGATGAGCAATATTACCTGGGTCCTGATGGGGTTTGGAATAGTTTTGATGAAGACTACGGCAGCTACCAATTCATAAGTATAAAAGATATAATTAATAATTTCATTATATCCTATGTAGGTGAAGGAAAAATCATTAGCAAATTAAAAAGAACAGATGTAGCTTTCCATGCGCAAAGAGGCATTCAAGAATTTAGCTATGATATATTACCGTCAATAAAATCTCAAGAAATAGAGATTGGGCCAACTTTAAACTTTGTGCTACCTAAAGATTATGTAAACTATGTAAAGCTTACATGGGTAGATAGCCAGGGTATAGAAAGAATAATATATCCTGCCATAAAAACATCTAACCCTTTGCCTGTTACACAAGATGATGATTACGAATATTTATTTGATGAGCAAAATCAAGAAATTATTTCTGCAGAATCATCTGAAACTAGAAAAAGATTTCAATCTACAACAGGACAGCAAGGGCAAAATTTAAACAATGTAAACAACCCTTCTATTTTAGCAGGTAATCATTTTGGAAGACGTTACGGTTTAAACCCTGAGAACGCTCAAACTAATGGCTTATTTTATATTGATCCAATATTAGGTATAATTTACTTTGGATCTGAATTTTGTAATAGAATTGTTACTTTAAAATATATATCTGACGGGTTAGGATGCAAAGATGAGGACATGACCGTACACAAATTTGCAGAGGAAGCTATATATAAATACATAGCTCACGCGGTATTAGCCACAAGAGCAAACACGCCTGAATATTTAGTAGCAAGATACAAGAGAGAATTATCTGCAACTAGAAGAAATTCTAAGCTAAGGTTATCAAACATTAAAATAGAGGAAATTACGCAAGTAATGCGTAACAAGTCCAAAATCATAAAACACTAATATATGCAGTTTGTACACGTTTTCCAGTCTGGAAAAATGAACAAAGATCTTGACGAAAGACTTGTTCCTAATGGCGAATACCGAGATGCTTTAAATTTAGATTTAGCAGATTCTCAGAACGGGAACATGGGTTCTTTGCAGAATGTAAAAGGTACAATCGAGCTTAGGGATAAACCTGGTACAGGTGCAGTTTGGACAAGTAACTATATAGATAGCTTAGCTAATCCTACTTGTATAGGTACATTTAAAGACGATTTAAACGAAAAAATATATTGGTTTATTACTTCTTTAGATGTTGGTAAAGCAGCTGTTAGTATTATAGCAGAGTATGACCAAACAGCAAACACTGTATCGCCTATACTGGTAGACACGAAAGGCATCCTTAAGTTTAGTACTTCTTATTTAATAACAGGTATAAACATAATAGGGGGCATGTTATTTTGGACGGATAATCAAACCGAACCAAAAAAAATAAATATTGAAAAGTTTAAAACCGGTTCTACGGATTTTAAGACTCACACAAAAATTCCTACATATTTACCTAACGTTCCAGCTAACCAACCTCAATACGAAGTCAATCTAGCAGGTACTGTCGATTTTATAGAGGAAGACGTTACTGTAATAAAGAAATCACCATTAGCTTCACCTTCTATAGTCACTAGCCCTAGTAGATTCGGCTCAGATGTTCCAGGGACAGGGATTACTCCTGTTACAACATCAATGACATTAGCTTCTATGATTAACTTTACTTATGTAAACGATCTAACTAATTTACCTGACACAAGGGTTTCTTTAGACACTTACGGCGAATGGTTAGTTAATACTACATCAAATCCTAATTTTTACGCGGATACATCTATTCCAAACTGGGATGGTACAGTAGAGTTTAATATAAGCACCGCTCCCCCGGCTGGGACATGGGGTGCTGGCGATATCATGCGTTTAGAAACGGATTATGAAACAGAGTTTTACGTAAGATACAATTATGAAATAACTATTAAAATAGATTCCGTAACCGGCACTACTGTTAAAGGTAAAATACAAGCTATTTCAGAAGACATAGAAACATTTTTAGACGAAGATCTTGATATATTAGTGTTTACGTGGGAAGGCGTGATAGTAGAAGATGCCCCTATGTTTGAATATGTTTTTCCTAGATTTGCGTTTAGATGGAAATATATAGACAATGAATATTCCACTTTTTCTCCTTTTTCCGGAGTAGCCTTTGAAGGAGGTGAATTTGAATATGTATCTTCTGATGGTTACAATATAGGAATGACCAACAATATAAGACAATTAACTATTGGTAATCTTTCATGGGGCTCTGAAGAGGTACAGGAAATAGATATTCTTTACAAAGAATCAAATAGCACCGTTGTATACACAGTAGAAACTTTAAAAAGATCAGATTTTGCCACACTACCAAGTTCGTTTGTAGTAGAAACAGAATTAATAGGAGCAGTGGTACAATCTAATCAATTGTTACGACCATGGGATAATGTTCCAAGAGCAGCTAAAGCGCAAGAGATTATAGGTAATAGAATTGTTTACGCAAATTATTTACAAAATTACAATGTAGAAACCGTATCTATAGACCTTACTAATACACCAACTAATCATGAGTCTGTAGCAGATCTTACAAAAATAGGTTTACCCAATGAATCCGTAAAATCTATAAGAACATACCAAGCTGGTGTAGTTTTTGCAGATAAGTATGGTAGAGAAACGCCTGTATTTTCAAGCAAGTCTTCTAGTACAAAAATAGATATAGAGGATTCTGATAAAGCTAACAAATTAGCTATCACTCCGTCGGGCACTCCTCCAGATTTTGCAACACATTATAAGTTTTTTATAAAAGAAAATTCAAACGAATACTACAATTTAGCTTTAGATAAGTTTTACAATGCTGAAGATGGAAATGTTTGGCTTTCTTTTCCGTCATCAGAAAGAAATAAGGTTGATATGGAAACATATTTAATTCTTAAAAAACAACATGATACTAATGTAGCTGTAAAAGAATTAAATAGATATAAAATATTAGACATTGAAGCGGAGGCTCCGGAGTTTATATCTACATTTGACAAAGTAATTGCTACAACTTCAGTGGAATTGCTAGACCCAGTTGATATTGGTTTTTTATCTATTAAATTTAAAGGGCCTAATTCAACTAAAAATCCTCAATTTGCACCAAACCTACCTGGCAGCAGAGTTGAATTTTCATTTGGAGGTGGTACTTCTTTACAATATAATGTAGTTACCGCTTCGCCCTCGAATGGATCAGGTGATGATTTTGACTTTGACCTGATACTAGAAACCCCTTTAGGGCCAGACGCAGCGTTCATGACGGGCGTCGGGGTTGGTACATTTTTTAGTATAACAATAATACAAGATGAGGTCGAAAATAAACCAGAGTTTGAAGGTAGATTTTTTGTTAAAATAAATAGAGACTTATCTTTTGACACTAATATCATAGCTTCTTTTGCAGCTATGGAAACGGCTTATGGCATAATAGATGTTTTTACTCCTGACTATGGCTATAAGGCACAACGAAATCCAGCCTCTCCTATTGGCTATGTTTATGCAGACGGTGGTAATGATTTTGAGAATTGTCTCTTCGGGAGTTCACATAGGTCCAGGCTAAAATTAAGCGGGTGGAACCAAGGAATAGGTTATTATATTACAGGTACACCAGATCCGCAGATACAGGAGTACTTCCCTAATTTCCAAGCTCCTACTAGAGATAGCACTGATTTTGGAATTGTATCCATGAGAAAAGGTGTAAACAGTTATGTGGACAGGATATTTGGGCATGTCCTTAGTCAAAATTTTGTTCAAGATACAGGTTCTGGTGTGTCTCCAAATGGGCTTGTATCCACAGGAGCTGAAATTCGTTTTCAATGCCAAGGCAACGGTCCTTTCGCAGGCCAGTATTCTCAAGTATATAAAATAACTTTTGCCTTAGGACAATGGTCTCACAGGGGAGGTAGAGTGTGGACTGGGCCTGCAGGCTGTTCTCCAGAGGGTGATTCTAGAAACCAAAGATATGCAATATTTGTAAGATTAAATAAACCTATTGTAGAGGAGTGGATGCCATACGAAAATGAGTGGAGTAAGCTAGAAGCCAACCTACCTACGCTACAAGTAGTACAACCTGTAATATCAAATAGCAATAAGTTATTAAGCTCAACTAATCCAGCTATATTTGAAACAGAACCAAAAGAAAAAGTTGATTTAGATATTTATTACGAAGCGAGTGATTCTTTACCTATCTCTACTTTTGCTAATGTTGATCAACCTGTAGAATGGTTTAATTGTTATTCTTACGGGCAAGGTGTTGAATCAAATAGAATTAGAGACGATTACAATGCTGTCACCATAGACAAAGGCGTTAAAGCTTCTACTGTACTTGATGAACCTTATGCTGCGGAAAGAAGAAGTAGTGGGTTTATATTTTCTCAAATATTTAATTCTACATCAGGTATTAATAGATTAAACCAATTTATTCAAGCAGAGCCTATAACTAAAGATTTAAACCCAATATATGGTTCTATTCAAAAGTTGCACGCTAGAGATACTGATTTAATTACACTTTGTGAAGATAAGTGTTTTAGAGTTTTAGCTAACAAAGATGCTCTTTTTAATGCAGATGGTAACACAAACTTAACTGGAAATAGAGCTGTTCTAGGGCAGACTGTTCCCTATGCTGGTAACTTTGGCATATCCACTAATCCAGAGTCATTTGCTGATTTTGGTTTTAGATTGTATTTTTCAGATAAAAACAGAGGGGCTATCATAAGATTGTCTAGAGACGGATTAACAGAGATATCTAATTACGGTATGGCTGATTTCTTTAGCGACAACTTAAGATCTTCCACTGTTATAAAAGGTAATTACGATGAAGACAAGGGTCTTTATAATTTATCATTAAATAATTTATCTGAGGAATGGCAAAATAAATTAAGCGGAGATCAAGCCTATAATTTAACAGCGGAATGCGAAAATCCAGTTGCTTCTAGTGATCAGATTAATGCCACAACAATATCTTTTAAAGAATCTGTAAATGGTTGGACTAGTAGAAAAAGTTTTTTACCAGAAGAAGGAATATCTTTAAACAATCTTTATTATACGTTTAAAAGAGGGTTAATATGGCAACACAATGCAAATCCAGTATATAATAACTTTTATGGAGTTCAATATTTTAGCTCATTCAATGTGCTTGTAAACGAAGCACCTCAAGTAGTAAAAGGCTTTACAGCTATGAATTACTCAGGTACAGCGTCAAGAGAAATTGAATACCAATACGGATCTAAATGGTACTCTATAGCAGAAGTTAATGCTAATCAAATATTGCCTACCGCTTCACAAGTAAAAAGAGAAGGTTGGTACACTAATTTTGTTAGAACAAACCTAGAAGCAGGAGAAATAAAAGAATTTGAAAATAAAGAAGGTAAATACTTTAATTATATAAAAGCTCTTGAGGTTTGTAAAACAGGTGATGGTATTGGTTCTCCAGATATTATAGACCCGGACCCNCAAGATTATTTATTAACAGTAACTATTGATACTGATTGCGGAGGTAGCGGTGGAACAACCCCGGACACAACGCAGTTTTTTATTACAGAATGGGCTAACATAAAACAAGACACCAGCCTTACTTTAGATATAGAGCCTTTAACAACTGCACAGGATGTTAAGTGTTCTATTGAAAGTCTTTATAATTTATACAACCAAAACTATAGTAATGTTTTAAATGATGGAATAGCACTTTCTTATGTATTAAATGATGGGCTGCAAGCTGGAACGCAAATGTATAATAGTTTAACCAACGAAACTATATCTAGCGCTGGTGCTTATTTATTTGTAGGAACAGGGCAATACTTAGCAGCTTTAACGGTTGATCACGCTGGCTTAGATGCTAATAACTCTACTGTGGTGCCTTCTGCTTATTATGTAATGATATTAAATACATCAGGTATTATAACATCATATACGCAATACAACACGCTAGCNAGCTGTATAGGTGATCCAGATAGGACTATAAGAATGCAGGGAAGTATGACATCAAGCAAAACAGTAAACGGTGTATATACAGCTAATCCTTATAACTTTAATTTTTCAGTACCGTTTAATACCGCAACAAATCAAGACATGGTATGCGGTGTTAAGAATCATTTGGATTGGATATTTGCTGTGCCTTCTGAGTTTAGAAATGGTTATGGTGGTGGTTTTCCGCAATACTATTGGTATGGGCCGAATGACTTTGCGGTAGGAACACAATTATATAGATTAAATTCCGGAACCGGAGCATACGAGCAAGCTGGAGGTCCTCAAAATCTTCCATATATTGCTGTTTATAAAACAACATATGCAAACATGGGTGCTGGAACAATGTTTAGCGGGCAGTTTTTAGATCCCCCTAATGTTGATGCTATTTATAAAATACTAAACATAGACGGAAATGGTATAATAACATCTTTAACCGAATACAATGACTACACTTTAGGTCCATGCTAATAAAAAAACAATCATGCCAATAACATTTAATAATTATAATTTTACTTCCGCTATATATACTGTACCAGAAAACAGTAATATCCCAGGGGAGATTGGAGCGGCTACTATTACAATAGTTCCAAATGCAGGATACACCGTAACCGCTAGTAACTTTTCGTTAGACGCAAGTTTTTCAAATCAGTATGTTAGTACGGTTACTTTTGCTCAAAGTGGATTGAATGTTATATGCTCTATTATATTCCTCCCAGGAGCCACCATGCCTTCAAGTAATGTTACAATACCTTTGTGCATAGTAGGCGAAGCAGAAGTAGCTCTAAAGACCATAGACGGCACCTACACGTCCACAATATCGTCAAACATTACGCCGGTTAGTGAATCTAACGTTGCTTACAGTAACTCAGGTACATTAGGCGAAAATGAATTATTGTTTTCAAAAACATACACAGCGGCAAGCAACTATGAATTAGTTAATTACGCCTTGAGTATTACATCTGGGGTAATATCTGATTATAATATAGTGCAAACACCCACTTATAACGCAGGAGGGGATTTAATTAGTATTAAATTTGATGTTTATTATACCTATCCTCAAGTAAACGCTTCTGGAGACACTATTAGTATAACTGTTTCAGCAAAAGCTATATTTGTACCCGTTTTAGAAGTAGTGTCTTACTCTATGCTTGAAACTAATGTTAGTCATGGAGGAGAGCTTAGGCCTATTACTTTCTTCGGAACTGAAGGAGCTGTGTTCACAGTAATAGTTTCAGATTCTTTAGGNGGGTCATATAATTTGCTAACTAATGAAACTTTAGGAGCAGGAGGTTTATTCACTACAAATATAATATTTCCACAAACAACAGTGGATGTAATTTATAGTATAACAATATCAGGCAATATAGCTAGCCCTTTTGTTCAACCAAACCCTATAATTTTAAATCAATATGTAGCTCAACCTGTTATAACATTAACAGCTTCTTCCACCGATGGTATCACCGGGTTTGTAAATGCAACCGCAAGCGGGAATGCTTTTTCACAACCTACTGGAGTTTCTCTTAATTCAACGTCTACTTTAGTTGTTCCTAATACAGACACTCTTGTTTACGGAGGGGTTATAGACCTTTCTAGCATATTATATACAAGTGTTCTTGGAGCGGACGCNGAGGTTGTTGCTTCTGTTACAAACTCACCTACTGTTACTTTAGTTGATGCTACTGGTATTTTAGCTGGNGATAGAATCACATCTTCCCCTATAGGGCTAGCGCCTTTTCAACACACTATTAGTAGTGTTGCAGGAAACGTATTAACTGTGACTCCAAATATTAACGCCACAGCNGGTAATGGGTTAATTGTTTANAGACAGAATGGTAATGTTATTTCTAACCCAGTTCTTCAAGTAACACAAACAAACGCTTATACTGTTCAAGCGGTTTTTAATGCAACTGTAAACAACTTTGGAGACTCTGACGTTACCTTTACATTGGATTTAGATTCTGTATTTGATGTAGTAAGTGGTAGTCAAACATTTGGTCCGTTTGGTATGGGGACTAGTCTTGTCAGCGGAAATNANGCTTGTTGTGATGTATCCAGTACGCCAATATATTTAAACTCTAATTCTTTATTTACTGCTACAGAAATGTACAGTAACGCAGCAGGCACAACACTTGCTCCTGCAGGTTATTATTCTTTTAACGGAAATTCGAGAGAATGGAGCGGAACAGCGTTCGTTTCACTGCTATCGGCTTTATGTCCATCATGCTTTAACACTTTAGTTCTTTGCTATAGCTCTGTATCTGCTACGGATTTATGTTGTAATAATTCAACTACAGTTACGGTATACTTAGCTGCTGGAGAAACTTTCGAGAACAACACGGGTATGTATAGCAACCAATCATTAACAACAGCAGCGGCTGACGGTTTCTACAGCGCTAATACTTGTAACACACAAACACCATAAAAATGGCACAAGCAAATAATACTTACAGACAACAATCATCAGGGTCATTAGGAACATTAACTAATTGCCCTAGCTGCGGTACTTATAGTAATTACGCTGTACAATATTGCAGCGGAGGAGGTACTATATATGTAGACTCCGTTAATGCTTTTGACGGGCAAACGCCTATATTATCTTCTACATCTTACAGCGTAGGTGATGTCGTATGGATAACACCAAGCCAAGGGGGAGCTAGGTACTGCGCTACTGTTACAGCTGTAAATCAAAACAATACATCAACACAATTTTTTGACGAAGCAGCTGGACCTTGGTCTCAATGTAATCAATGTACTACACCTTAAAATAATATACTATGGCAAATATAACATTAGATTTTTCTAACCCATTACCAACAGGTATACAGATAGGTGACATTGCATGGTACCTTGATGTGTCCGCAAATATAAACATTAAAATGGGACCGATAATTTCAATATCAATTGATCCTATGCAGATAGTGGTTTCGGCAGCAGCGGGGGTATCACCTCCTACTGCAGCGGATTTTATATTTTACGCGCAGGATCCAATAGCTGTAGTAAGCTCACTTAAGGGCTATTTTGCAGAGGCTCAATTTATTAATAGATCTACGCAATATGCGGAGTTATTTTCAGTAGGTACGGAAGTATTTGAAAGTAGCAAATAATGCGTAATAATAAAACTATAAAAACTTAATACAATGGTAGGACAAATAGTAGGAGGATTAACCGGTATAGCTAGCGGTATAATAGGTTCTCGAGGAAGGAAGAGAGAACAGAGAGCAGCTCAGAAAGAGTTCAATCAGAACAAAATGAATTTTCAGATGCAAGACACGTCTAACGTGTACGATGGAATGCAGAATACTATGGAAGACTTAACCGTTAACCAGCAAGCTGCGCAATTTCAAGCAGAGAATGAACAACAAGGTTTACAAAACATGATGAGTAATATGGCAGGAGCCGCTGGAGGTTCTGGAATAGCAGGTATGGTTCAAGCTATGGCTAACCAACAAACAAAAAACCTGCGAACAGCTTCCGCTGATATTGGTAAACAAGAACAATCAAATCAAATGGCCGAAAGACAACAAGCGGGTAATTTAGATCTTTATAAACGTAAAGGAGAATTAATCTCTAGAGATGCAGAGAATGAAAAGAACTCTACATTATTAGGTATGTCTCAAGCTAGGCTAGGGGCTGCTAATAAAGCAAGGCAAGATGCAACTAATGCAATTGTAGGTGGCGTTGGCGATATAGGTGGAGCAGTACTAGGTGGTATGGCTGGAGGTGGTATGCCTTTCGGCGGTGGTGGATTTAGTGANATGCTATCCGGAATGGACGGTAACAGACAATAAAAACAAAACATGGCAGATAAAAATTTAATACAAGGAGCAATTAATCTTGGCGAAAGCAAAAGAAGCACTTGGGGTGCCGCTATGCAAGCGAGCGCAGCTAGATCCTTTATGATCGAGGCACAGGCAACTGCAGTAAAAAAAGCAGAAAAAGCTGCAATAAACCAAAGAGTTGCAGGCTATATTGATAGCTTAAATTCTAATGTTGATCTTACTAGCTTAACAGGAGAGCAACAAGCTTCTGTCACTAATTATCTTACTAAAGAAAAAATGGTGTATGCTGATGCTGCAAACAGAATAGCTAAATTAGATACGGACAATCCACAGTATATGGAATTACGTGATCAAATGAATGGCATTCAAATGTCATTTAAAAATTTAGCAGGGTCATTGAATCAATACAAAGAAGACAAGAAAGCATACTTAGAAGATTTTGATAAAGGAATAATTTCCGACGGAAATGAATTGAATACATTAGGAGAAGCCTCAGA